>Ga0065711_1041549_pt1 | contig 16064 bp, 11 predicted proteins | sample Hoacrofraction12_FD_59098 | JGI IMG/M metagenome (GOLD analysis project Ga0065711, IMG submission 59098) | Hoatzin crop microbial communities from Cojedes, Venezuela - Epithelial fraction 12 v2 (version 2) | ecosystem: Host-associated > Birds > Digestive system > Esophagus > Crop | place...
CAGCGTGACGTCACATGGTATGGAATACCGGGCTCTGTTTGGCCAGGTGGGGTCAGCCCCCACCCCCCGGCTGTGCCCCTTCCTGGAGTCCGGTGAAAATTAACCCTGTCCTGGCCAAACCCAGGACACTATCTCTTTACATGTTAAGTAGGACCAGTGAGAAGTTTACTGGAAGGTCCTATTATTACAAGAATGAAAAAGCCAATGTGAAATAAGAACACAGTCGTCATAACACAGTAATGCTGTGCTTTTTGTACAGTGCAGTGGTATGGAACAGGTAAGGGAGGTGGATGTAGTCTAAGTGAAGAACATAGAAGCAGTCTGTACACAAGGCAAGCAGTAAAATTGTTACCCTAAACTCCACTTTCGTCTTGCATGTTTAGGATCTTCTCTGAACATGTTTAACACAAGATGTGGTGTATGCTATCCTACACCCACTGGTGGATACCGCACATGTACGCATGGGGGTGAATAATGGGGAAGAAAATCAGAACCACTCCCCTTCCTCTACAGCTTTTCCACCTATAGCGCAAAGGCCTTTTGCTGCCACTGCCTCTCAGCTCAGGCAAGTTTTAGGACATGGCCCAAGGAAGGCAGGGAGAAGGTCGTGACTCAGATAAAGTCAAATGGCAGCAGCGCAACCCAAGGTAACAGAGATACTGAAGCAGTCTTTGTAAAGACCACGGACTGCCCACAATACCAGGCACTACGGTATCAGAGAGACAGGCTTTGTGCATTCTTCAAACTAGCAGAGGTAACCTCTGCAGTTTGAAACACCTGCGAGTACTCCTCGAAGGGAGTTTTGAGAACCCAGAATGATCAGAGCAAACTGAAGAACTGGCCCAATGTCAAGAAACTCATTTAGTAGAGGTTTAAAGAGGAAAAAAAAAGCCTGTGTACAAACACCAACCAGAAAATACTCAGCACAGTATCAAGATAACAGAAGTTATCTAGAGGGCCAACTGGATTCACAAATGAAAGCTAAAAAGCTAATACAACAGGCTGCACCAGATTTTGCAAGGCATGCATAAAGTCACAATGGTCCAGAGGAGAATGCAGGAATCCCAGAGAAATTAGTAATCTTTCCAGGAACATCTAAATAGGCATTAGTCAAGCAGAAGACAAAAATCAATTCTTCCAATTATGAAGTTATAATTTCAACAAATAAAGTCAGAATCATGATCCATTTACTTATCATGACCAAAGACAGCAGTACAATATGAAATCATTTGAATTAGCACCACAAATCTGGACTAGAACCTCAAAGAAACTTCCTAGTAAGTCTGGTGGGACATCAGAACCAGCTACATAGAGATGCTGCAGCATCTGCTGGCCTGATGGTTTTAGCAAAGAGGTTGAGCAAACAGCAGTCCTTGAGGACCCACACACCTTGGCATTGTGCAGAAAGTCAGTTTCTTGGATTTCTCTCAGCCCTGTATTTTTTCAACTGTAAAATTCATTATCACCCTGCACATTATGAAGAACATTTTCTGGTATTTCTGAAAGCATTTACTTCATCTCCTTCATACCTCTTTTAAGCTTTCCTATATCACTTCAAAGTAACAAACAATAGCTTAGGCTACTCATGCATGGAAACAGAAGTACGTGATGCTGGCCTCTAACATTTTACTTGAATTCCGCATCTGTCTCATTCAACCTGCTGTTCTTTACAGCATAGTTAGGTAGTAAGCTCTTCAGGGCAAGTAGTGAGCTTTTATTCCACGTTTGCTTAATGCCTAGCAAAATTAGTTCTCCTTCTATAGTAAGAACACAAACAATAGCAGAACTGTTGGAATAATACAAAATATGCAAGTACTATAACAGCTTGAGAAATTAGTTGGTACCTTAGCCTGTATCTGTCAAGGAGCAGCAATGCCTGGCTGCTTCCTACAGGATAGGAAATTGGGAGCCACAGGCAATAACACAGCCAGCACAGCAAAAGCCATCCCACAGTAGGCAAGCAAGGATAACAAAGCAGGTGTTGGGATAGCAGGCAGGCTTAACCAAAAACCCAGATCATTAAAGAAGTTCACATCAACAAAGCAGATCAAAAGCACAGCTAGGACATCAGCCCACATACCAGAACAATACCTAGTGAAGGTAACCAGGTCAGACACCATCCAGCAGCCACCCCAGCAGCTTCAAAAACAGATGAAGAACTCAATCCACAGGTCAAAGTCTCAATCAACAGAGTCAAGAACTAAAGACATACAACCATATAACCTAACTCACAAGAAAGCTAATGCCCCAGGGCTGAGCTTACATGGAGCTCCTGGGTCTGTGGGCAGATCCTGGGGGTGGAGGCCCCAGGTGAAGTTGGTCAGGGCAATTAAGGGCCATTACTGCAATCAGTATCATTATAACTTCACCACCTGCTAACGCTAAAGTAATAACGATGGTGCTGATTTCTGTCTAATATTGCTCATCAAGGATAAGTTTGACTCTTTATAAATGTTATTTTTATAACTATGTGTCTTAAATGTATATTTCAAAGCCTTCTAGTGTAGTTATCAAAGTCGTCTGGTCACACACACACACAGAATCTAGTTTACATGCATGGGTATGATTTATGCTGCATTTTAATGGACCTGTTTTGAGACTGTGATTTAAAATGGATTTGAAATGACAGATGAGAAAATTGTTTATAGCATACTTCATTGAAGGCCCTTGCACGCACACTTGACTAAGTTCTAGTTCACCCAAAACATCAGTAAATACGCCAGTATTGCTGTCATCCACAGGCATCTTTAAGTGCTAGAGTCCTAAAATAATTTCAATACAAGAATTAACAGAGGGTTATGAACAAGACAGCATTTCCAGATAATTTGTGTAGATGTTTCATGCCTCTATTTGAAGGGAATGCTTAACATCTGCCTCCCGAGCTGGGGACACAAAAAATATGTCCCCAACCTTACTGTCCCACCGGGCAAACCACTGGAGAATGTCCCTGGTGTTCACGCGCCAGTCCCATTTCACTTCACAGAAGCGCATAAGGCAGTTGTAGCTCTTGGTATGTCAAAGCACACTTACCCGGAAAGCTCTGGGGTTTAGTAATTAGGAGATGGGAAGATAAAGTGTTAGAGCTGGAATGGAAGGAAAATGTAACTTCAGAGGTGAAGTCAGATGCCCGATAGAATGTCTTAATTTTAAAATGTTCTGTAAATACAAATAAAGTCCAGAACTGTTACATTCTTCCACTCATTTTTTCCACTCAATCATAACAAATCATAAACATTACCTGTCACAGCTGGTAACTGCACCTGGAGTCTGATTTAATCTCAAGAGATTATTACACCATGAAGATATTGATATCTCAAATTCCACAGCTACGACTGGTAAAATCAGTCTAATGACACTCCAGGAAACCAGTCTGAACAGAAAAGAAATGAAGGGTCAAAACTTCTGTAAAAATGCTAAAGAAATGCTAAAGAAGTTTTGGATTATGCAACTACATCATGTAAGTGCCTTCAGGTTCATCTATGCTGTGACTATTTTTTTTCAAGGGAAAGGCACCTATCTGCAAATTTTGATGAGCTGAAATGATGTAAAGGAACCAGGAAGCTATACTTCTGTTCTGTGTCCACTGTACTGCAGCAAAAATAAGGCTATTTCTCATTACTGAAATAGCAAAATCTGGATCCTCGAATGGCAGATTGATGGGATATCTCATTTATTATTGTATTAGTACTATCACGGATTATTACTGCAGAACTCAGAACATGCTCAGACCCCCTTGTATGGTTATGATGCAAACAGAGCACAAAAAAGGCTGGTTTGTGCCCGAAAGCAAGTCACTAGCTGGGCACAAAGGGAGACAGCAGACATGTCCACACACACAGATGTATGGTGAGTGGCAAGACACAGAAATGGTACTGGGGAGCCTGGTCTCACCATTGCACCCCATATTGTAACACAGTTTTGTTCTGTGGGATTGGGGCGGTATTTTTACTGACATCACAATGAAGAGATTTCAGAAGAGCTGTCTGGAGGACAGACAATTGAACAGCCTTCCTGTGAACCAGGATGAGACAGGAGAGCACAGAAATGGCAAGAGCAACACAGACGGGGATTGTGGCCCTGCATGTTACTGCGTGAGAGAACACACGAGCCAGGAAAAGGTTCAAAAGTGAAGCTTGTAAGGCAGAAAAAGCCAGCGCAATGAAGTGTAGCGACAGAGTAGAGGAAGCTTCTTTTGAAGCTGTATTGCAGCCAGAAAATGGAATAACACCGCACAAAGAGAAGAATGAAGGGATCATTACACATTTTGTAAGAGGGGAGTTTAAGCTGTACGCTGAATGGGAAAAGCAGTGTTGTTGGAAGCTATTTTATGGTGACTAAAAGGCCAGGGGAAAAAAAGCTGCTCTTTTTGCAAAAGGTTATGGCTGTTCACAGGTGACACACATCTGCAAGACTACCTCTAGAACACAAGAAATGCTTTCATTATAGTTTCTGTTACGGCTTCTGTTATTGTTTGATAACACCATAGTGATTAAACTAGCTGCTAGAGGTGATAATATCTCTTTAGTAATGAACACGACAACAGTCGCTGATTCATAGAGCACGTGTACTGCTGAGCACTTGCGGGCTGCGAAGCAAACCTCACGTGGCCTCCATGCCAGGTACCAGGGCAGACTCTCCCCGTTCCTCCGCCGAGGCCCAGCACGGGTGAGGGCCGCAGACGCTAACGCTGCAGTGCTGCTCGCTGTGTGTAAGCCACCCCAGGCCGTTATCGCAACCGCAGGCCATTGCGCTCACCCAGCAGGGCACTGACGTGAGCGTAGCCGTGCCGGACTGTGCCACGGTGCACTTGCAAGCCAGTTCTGCGTCCGAGGGTCGGCGTGTTGGAGCAGGATCACTCTCGAGGGCGTGTTGCGGCTCCGTGATCTGGCGACAGGTGGGTGCATTCACTGAGGGTCGCACCTCAGATGAGCCCGGATCCGGGCATTTCAGCCGCCCGGCTACCGCACAGCTGCACCGGCAGAGGCCCCGCTCGTTACGGACCCTCCCCGCCAGGGACTCCCGTCGGCACGGCTGCTCCCTGCCCCGCTCCGCCCCCGGCGCAGCGGCCATTTCCCCGCGGCAGCAGCTCGAGGGGCGTGAGGGCCCTTGGGGGCGCGAGGACAGCCCCCAGCCCCGCGCGCTGCCCGGGCGAGGCTCAGCGCGTGTCGCGAGCCCCGGCCTGTCGCCGCAGGGAGACCGGCGCGAGGCGGTAGCGTGAGGTGCGACGCCGCACGCGCGCGCCGCCTCAGGGGCTGGCCGGGCACCTCGCGCCCCCTCAGCAGCGCTCGCCCGGGGGCGCGGGGGTCGCCTGGCCGCTCCGTCGCTCCGTCTTCCTCCCCGCGGCAGGAACGCCGGGCTCCCCCGGCCGCCTTCTTCTTCCTCCTCGCTGAGGAGCCGCCGTCTCCCCGGCGACCGCGGTCCTGGACGGGCAGAGCGGGAGCGGCGCTACCTCATCGCCTCGGTGAGGGCCGCGGGCGGCGGAGGCATCGCTCCCTCACGCCCAGGTAAGGAGGGGGGGGCCCTACGTCCCCGGCCTGCGTAGCCAGCTGAGGCGCGGGTCTCGTCCCGCCGGTCTCTGGGCGGGCCGGCGCCCCGGGCTGCCGGCGGCGGAGGGGGCCGTGCCGGGCGGAGGGCGGTGGAGCGGTCTCGGAGTGATGACGCGCTTCCTGCCCTCCCGGGCGGGGGTCTGCGCCTGGAGTCCGCAGCGGCGGGGGCTGCGGAGCCGGCGGGAGCGGGGGGAAGGAAGGCAGCGAGCGAGCGGCGGGGCTTAGGCGCTTTACGATGCTGCAGTAACGCCTTTCCCGGTAGGAGCCCGCGGGGACCCCCGTGCCCCGCTGCTGCACGTTGCGTGGAGCGTCTGGTCTGTGCCGAGCCGGGAGGACCCCGCGCAGAGCTGAGCGGCAGGGGCGCGGAGCTTCTCCGCTGCCGCTGGGTTCCGCGCGTAGGCACTGCCTTGCCCCGGGCAGGCGGGCGGGAGGCAGGCAGGCGGTCGCCGGTCCCGCAGCGGGAGCCGCGCTGCGTCTGGCATAGTCTCCCCCGCCCAACAAGTTGCCGGTTCCAGGGAGGGCAGCAAGAGCCCGGCCCGATCGGGGCTTCACCGCCGGGCAGGCTCAGCCCCGGGAAGCGGGGAGCAGCCCCAGCTCACCTTCCTTTCGCCAGGAGCCGGGCCGGGGTAGGAGAGGAGCCGCGGTCCTTTGGGATCCCCGCCCTATGCCGCGTAGGGCTGGGGCGGCCGGCTCCTCCCGGCCCCTCGCAGGGGGGGAGCTGGGGGAGCTCCGCGTGGCCGCGGCGGGGGGGCGACCGAGCCCGAGGGACGGAGCTGTTCGCCGTCGGGCGCAGCCGGCGGCCGCGGTGGAGAAAAAAACATTTTCGCGACACGTTGCGAAGCGGCGACCTCCCAAGGACGGTTGTGTTGCGCGTGTGTCTGTATCCATCTGTCCGCGTGCATGTCCACTTCTTCCCGGCAGACCGGTGGGGCGGCTCGGGCTGGCAGCGGGTCGCGGGCCGGTCCCGCAGAGGCGGGAAGGGCGCGCCCGCCTCCGCGCCGCGCAGACGAGGAGGGGTGGGCGGGTGAGCCGCGCTGCTCCGCGGCCCCCCCTTCCCCGGGCCGGCCTGGGAGCGTGCGAGCGGCCAGCGGCTCTGGGCTACCCGCCGCGGTGCAGCCGGGCTTCGTGCCAAAGCGCAAACCCTCCCTTGGAGCGCGGCGGTGTGTGCTTGCGGAGGGCCTGTCCGTGTTGTGGGCTGGGGTCCCCCTGCGTGTCCTGGCGCCTCTCTTGCTTCCGTGCTGCTTGCGCGGGTGGCGGTGAGGTGCGGGGCACGGTCTTGTCCTGGGGTGACTAGAGGGCCCCAATACAGCAGCGCTGCGTGGGAGCACCTGTCTGGGAACGGGGGCCTCCGCTGTCTTTGTGCTCACCTTCTGTAGCGCTTTTGTTCTGCTGACCAGCCGCTTGGGTTTATTTAGGCTCTACTTTTTGTGTGTTAAAGCGCTGCTGCAGTGTCTAGTTAGAAAGATCATGAGGGCGTTCGTTGATTGAAAAAAAATCCTGTTGGATTAAACAGTTGCCCAGTTTCCCCCAAATATTTTGAAAGCTTGTTTTGCCGACCTGTGTTTTAGAGCTGAGTTTGAGCCATAGTAAGTTTCAAACCAGAAAGCCAGTTCTGAGTTTGAAAGTATGTTATTTGATGGTGTCAGGAGTCCTGCATCACGAAGAGAGGCCAATAGCTATGGAAAAATGTCCGTATGATTAAAAAGCAAAAAAGCAACATGTTTCTAAGATTGCTCTTGCTTATGGGAAACATCACTTGCTCGTATGTGCATGGCAGCATGTTGCAAGTATGAGTGCAAGCTGCCAGTGTTAGTTATAAATACCTTACGAATGGTAGCATGTGAAAAGCTTTCATATCTGTTCGAGATAATGGTCGGCCATTCTTCCAACAGTACAGCTGCTAGCGAAGTTAACTGTGAATTAAGTTGGCTGAACTACCTCTTCTGCTTTGATTTTCGAAACATGAATTTTTCAAGGCAGTGCCTTGAGATTGAGGGTTACCACACAGCTGGGGGTTGGGGGGTGTGGAATCTCTTGCCTCTGGGAAGTGCGTTTCATGTGAGTTTCATAATGTCTCATTTAACTCACTGGTCACTGCGGAACTAAAGGGTTGAGTGGAATTTTTATCTTGCTTATCTGTTGGTGGAAAAATGGTTGAGCTTAAGTAAGATAAGAATATCTGCTTAACTGTGACAAACTTGGGCAATATTTAAGTTCTGAAACTCAGTATAAAACTTGATAAAGACTATAGCAATTTGATGTTGGATTCATTTTACGATTCAAGTTATAGCAGTTTACTCTGAATAATTGTCCTGTGTGTTCTGAGAGTAACATCTGTTGCATGATATCATGTAATGGAATGTAGTACAGCCTAATTTAAGTTGATTTGAAATGTTGCCATTGCACTGTAGTAGTGCCTGAGAGGGCAAGAGGTTTTTTGGTGTATGCATGATGGATAGATTGGTTAGGAGAAAGAGGAACTTGTATTTGAACTGCAAAGGATTAAGTAGTTTTACTCTGAGCTTGGTTTGTTGTACAGTTTTACTTGGGACTTCTTTCATCATTTGCCAGCTGATCTAATCACTGAATTCTACTTACATTAGAAAATGCATCTATAGTTATATTTATAACTGATTAGTACAAAGCAGTACTACAGTCTTTTATTTTGGAGAGGGAGAAGTGGGCTTGAAAGAACTATCTGGCTGTGGCATAGTTTGAACTGCATAATCTTCATGATGACTTAAAGTTTTTGCTGTGAAAACCTTCTCTTATTTGGTGTTGGTTCTATAAAGATTTGACTCAGCACAGCGAGGGTGTTCTGAAGCAATGATATTTGGATCGTGTCACCTTATATGCTTACCTATATAGTATATCTATTAAATCGGTGCAAATGCAAGGTCTAGGCAGCTTCCAAAAATGCCAGTACTTAATTAGTCACCACAGCTAGACAGTGCAGACATCCACCTCTGTTCTGTCTTGTGGCATTGTAGTGTCAGATAGCTGTTGAATATTGGTGTTATAGGCTCATGAAATGTGGGCAATTCCATTTGCTGAAGCCTCGTTCCAATCCATAATTTTAGCATTAAAGTACTGAGAACACCGTTTGAAGTAATGCTCAGCTCCTAATCCTATCTGAACCTCAGAGATATCAATAAGCTGCCAAATGTGTAGGCATCCTGATTTTTTTGAGATATGCAGCTTTTCTTGCCAAGAGGTTCTTATCCAGATGCTGCCTTTGCATCAGACCATAATTAGGACAGAAGTGTGAATGTGTTTAGACACAGCTGTATGCAGCTTTCAAAAATTCTTCTTTTTTTTTTTTTCCCCTTGCTCTTGAATCTTTAAAAGCTTTGGCAAGTCTGCTTATGCATGTTTCAGCAAACAATAGAATGCTGATGCAAATTGAGAACAGCAAACAAAATGGTTGGGTGTTGTTGCGAATGGGGAAAGGCTGTCTTAATAGGCGGTATTTTGCGTATTAGGTTTCATTTGTTTACTTTTGGATTTTAGTGTGTCAGTTGGACAAATGTTACTAGTACATAGCTGGAAATTGTACTTTCAGGTAGTCTTGTCTGTTGGTACCTGAAGGGGAATGTAGATTTTTTGTTTCTGTGGTTCTGGTTTTGACCATACGTGGTTGTAAGAGTATAAATTAAATTGAACTGAAGAACTTTTGAGGGCTGGGGGAGGTGCAAATGATAAAGCAGAGGTTTTTTTGAGTAGCCTGGCTTGCAAGTTCCAGAGGCTATGTTAAGCAGAATAATCTAGGCTTCTGCAACTCTGTAGATTGTTATGATCATGGGTGTCATGTTGTGTCTTAAGCTTTTTTATGCCTTATTTTTATTGTTGTGATTAAAAAACCTGTTCCTTCTTAAAAGTAATGTCCAGTTGCCTTGAAGGTACTTAGGTGCAGAAGTGCTAGGCTGATCTACAGGATGCTGAAATCCAGGGTCTGATCAATGTTTAGAGAATTGCGGGCTTTTATCTCTGGGTGCAGTAAAGACATGCCTTTGGAGTGAGATTGATACGCTTTGGGATGGGAAGGTGGCAAGGAGCCTGTGGTTAGTTTTGATGCCAGACTCGTAACTGTGAACAGTGATTTTTCTAGGTTTATGTCCCTGCTAGTGCTGCTGAAACCCCATATCACGGTAGTGTCAGAGAACCATTTATTTCCCTGGGTGTGTTGTGTGCACACATGCTTATCTTGGAATTGAGTTTGAATTAGCCTTTGTACTTGAAGCAATTGTGATAACATTTTGATATTTTCCACTTCCAGTTGCAAGCTGGGATTCCATCCCCAGAGATTCATCCCCTCAATTCTGAAAGCCTCTGCACCTTTTTACCCAAGCATCTTCACAAAGCTAGCAAAAGCACTACCCTCACAAGGTGAGGGTGACCATACAACAATAAATCTTGTCTTAAAATATCTTTGCAGTACTACAGTGCTGACTCCTTACTTGCAGTCCCTTTAATTGGCAGCAATCAGTTGAATTTCTGCCAAGATGGGTCAGGCTGGCATTTGAAACTACCTTCCTTGCATTCTCAGTAGGTAGCTCATCTTGCTGTGTTTGGGCAGCAGGAAGAAAGAGTGAACTGAAGTGAGTTGTAAATTAACCTTGTGTCTTTCTATGTGGCAGCTTTTATAAGGTCAAGATTACTTATTTCCATGAAAAAGTGACATGTAACCCAGGAATAAGCAGGAGGCTCTCGCTCTTCTCAATCACAGCAAATAACAATCGAGATGCTAAAGAATCGCTGGTACTACATGGGCTACTTAGTGTTTCAAGTTGAATAACAGTTTTCATTTGTCATCTGTGGTAGAGAGATTTGTTACTATAGTATATCAAAGCGTTTAGTGTTTAGCTGAAGTGCCTGGCATAGTGGTGTGAGAACCTCTTAAATGATAGGATTGTCTTCAGCTTAAAGGCCTTCGGAGTTGTTTAATGCTTTTCTTATTACATGTTCTTGATGATTTTCATATAATCTCTCTTACCTTTCTTGGGAGTTGACACCTGTAGTAAGGTAACTAACCCTTTGTTTCAGCTACCTCAAGTCTAGCTTATACTGTGGTTTGTTTACAGTGGTGGTATGTACTGGTGGGCAAGCTGTGATTTTTCTGGAATGTGTGATTTAATGTTCAGGTATAGTTGACATAAATATGTGAGCATAAATATGTGAGCGTAAAGTAATTTCAAAAACTTACTGATAGTAAAAGTTGGACTTGAATTTGTAAAGGTGGAAACATTAATTAGCTTTAAAGGCATTTATGGCAAGTATCTCTTACCTTTGTTCAGTTTAAATGTGCCAAATGCTCCGTAGCAAGAAACAGCAAGGTGGCACTTGGCAGAGAGAATGGAAGCAGCAAAGGCAGGTTATGCATATATGGCAGAAATGATAATCCCTGTTGAAGAAGAGACCTGTGGTGTTCTAATGGGAGAGACTGTGGCAGGAATGTGGCGGTGGTGTAGGACTGAAGCACATAATGCTTAGACACAATGAATATGTTGAAATACCAGGACAGAGTCGAAATTTAGCAATGGGGCTACAAATGAATAGATGAGATCAGGAAGCTGAACTTGAATGCTGCAGTTCCCTGTAGCCTGCAAGTTTTGCAGTTCTTTGTAATTTTCCCATTCTTGACTAAAAATAATTTCTTAGATTAATTTCTGTTGCAGTATAAGGAAATGTCTTCTGTTGGCAAAGAGGTATATAAACAACCTGGGGAAAGGATCAAGTGGGAGCCACTGCACAGCCGGAATGCAGGCTCAAGCAGTGGCATGTCTTCTGGGTCAAGGTATCACAAAAGACACTGTTACAGGGAGGAAGAGATAAATGTGCAAGTTCAGTTTAAAAAAGCAAAGGCTGTGGGAAATGAGATCACTCTGATGTTTAAAATGCTTTTTGGAAATGTTATGTCCAGCAGCTGAGGATGTACAGACCCCAAGTGAGAACCCAGGATCTCATAGTATGTACCAACCCTGAAAAAAATTTGTTTGTTTTTGATTTAAAAAAAAAAAAAAAAATCAGTGGCTGCATTTGCAACTGTAAGATCCAGATCAGCCTGATGTAGCTGGATTGCCCGTTCAGCTGCACTGTGATACTAACAAGACTTAAAAGTAACTGAGAAGAGAAGCGTAACTGAATGTACAGAAGACTGAAACCTGTGAAGAAAGGGTGGTTAACTAAACTTTGCCTGTCGAGACTGGACAGACCAGACTATGGGTTAAGTACAGAACAAACCTAGACACGGGGAGAAGGGGGGGTTGCAGTGGGTCTGATGAGCCCTGTCTGAGGCCTTTGTAAGTAGAGGATGTGGATATGTAAGGGGTCAGTTCAAATGGGTTCGCAGGTGCTGTATTGGGTGAGTGATGCTCTGTATTCCCTCTGTCCTTAGAGAGCCAAGAAAGTAAAGGCCAGGCTAAACAAAATGAACTTTTTCCAGGAGCAGGAAGATACTCTGTTAGTGGTGCTGCCTGTATCCATTGCACTAGCTGTGGGTAGTTGGAGGACCTAAGATACCTTCAGTATTTCTCCTATCTTTTTGTACACTGCCTGTTGTTTTGTTCAAATTATCCACCTCATTCCAGAATGTATAGGTACTTACGGGGAGATACTAAACCACTGCTGTGTGGCTGTTCCTGAAAGAAAATGGTCCAGTCTTGAAAAATCCCTATGTAGTGGTCACAGCAAACCATCTAGCATCAACACAAAGCCTTCTAGTACCATGCAAAATAATCGTTTGAAGCCTCATGATCTTGAGGAAGAGAACAGTTATGCTCTGTAGGTGACCATCTAGAGGCACAGTACAGTTAGAAAGCCCAAGTATGCAAATTTCTTGGTAGTATTTTTGAGGGGGGAGGAGAAAGTGTCACTTTTGCTATCCTAAGAACTTTTTTGCTGTTGCCTCGTTTGCAGTACAGGCCAATCCATCCCAGCACTTGATGGTTGCCTGAGCTTTAAGGCAAATACTTTAGGCTGAAAACTAAAAATTAAAAACAAAATACTGTGTTCCATGTGAATCTTATTACAAACAGCAATGGCTTTAATTTCTCTGGAATAGTATTACCAGCCTACCCGGTCATTTAAGGCAGTGGTTTTCAAAGAGTTTTTGATCTTGCACCCTTATCAGTAAAACATCTGTGAGCATGCACCCCCAAAATATGTGTATTTTTTAATAAATTATACACACATACTGCTGTGCTAGTATTATATACATTATAAAATGTATACAAAAACCAGAAATTAAGAAAGGATGAGTAACACTGTTTAAAAAATTTGTTTTATTTCTTAACAAAATCTTTTTTGCTCTAATTTAAAAAAAATCAAGTGAGAGCTGTGTGACTGAATATGCTTCACTGTTTTTTAAAAAACTTGGTTTAGCACTTTGATACAACTATTCAAAAGTCTGGTTCTAAGTTCAGTTTATTTCAGTACTTGGTTTTGATGGCTGTCATAGCTGAAAAAGATACCTCACAAAGATACATAGATCCTAATGGAAGAAGTGCATTGGTGGTTGTGCTTACTAAATCACGATACTCATTTTCCTCTCCAATACACTAATCATGAAAAAATTTTTCTTGGAATTCATCTATTAAATTTCCATCTTCCCTGATGTCAATCAGTTGCTCTTCCAAACTAACAGGAAGGTGTTGCATTCTTCTGTTTCTAACAAATGCATTCAAAACCCCCTGAAACTCTTCTTTTGGAAGATTTTTAAACAGCTTAGGAAATTCTCTTTCCAAATCTTTTAAGTCTACAGATCTGAGAGGTGGTTATGGGTGACACATCACTTTCAGCAACAAAATCACCTGACAGTGGAAACATTTCCAAACATTTGTTTTCAAAATAATCTTTGTAGATTCTTTGGAAAAAGAATTACTTTCTCGCTCACTGTTAAAACATCAGCTTCACTGTGAAGCGATATCTTAAGTACTTATTTTTTTTTAAATATGTTCTAGGTAGCATACTACTGACAGCCGTTTGTCATCACAGAAAAGATCAGCAAGTTTTGAACAGTTCTTTGTTGAAAAAAAAAATGCATAATGTAGCTTTAAGTTTGATAACTCTTTTAAGCACTTTGTCATAAGATAATCAGCAGACCTTGTAGTGGGAATATGATTTTCATGGTCACTCCCAATCTTATTACAAGGTATTGTAAAGGTTCTACTATTAAAAGATCTTGTTTTTATAAAATTAGCCATATCAATTACATTCTGTAGCACTTTGTGCACTTCTGGCTCCAACTTTACTGCAATAGCTTGCCTATGGATGGCGCAGTGAAAGAATTTCACATGTCGTTCTGTCTGTGATGCTTTACACTACAGTCCTTTTTTTTTATTTATTCCAGTTAAAGCAGCCACTCCATCAGTGATCGCACTTGTAGAGTTTTTCCATAAAACATTGTTGCTATTATTAAAGAAATAATTTACTGTTGAGAATATGTGGCGTCTTCTCTAGTACATCTTTCCTGTAGTGACTCGCAAAAAAGTAGTTCGCATTGGAACAATCTAGCATATGCCATAAGCTGACACGTGTTAGAAACATCTGTACTTGCAGCCAACAGTATAGCAAACCTCCCACACTGCACAATTTGTTCTAATACTTGTTTCTTCAAATCTTTGGCTGTTTTCTCTGTGTTTTCCAGCAGTACTTGTTGACAAAGGAATGCAGTATTGTTTTCCGTGTTTTATTTCAGCCATTTTTTACTGCAACAGGAAGACCAAGTGCTTCCCTGGTGGTATGTGGCTTTGTCTCTTTTGCTATTAAGTAAGAAACCTTAAAAGAAGCTTTTGAAGATTTATAATTAATTTCAGTGATTTTCTTTTTTTTTTAGTGAATTACTATATTGAGCATTGCATGACTTGAAACCAGTGTTGAAGAATTTGCAGGTATTTGTCCTCATGTTCTGGGTGCTTAGTTTTTAAATGTCTTGCTAATCATGATGGCTTCATGCTGTCATTAGCTAATATCTCAAGGCACAATGTACAATTAGGGGGAGGTTTGTTAATGATAGCAGATGTAAATCTGTATTTCAAGTAGTCATCTTCATAATTTCAAATTTTTTTGGCCAATTCTTTGTCAGATCTGATTAGACTGTTGATTTTACCTCATGGTGTGCCTGACAAGGAGCGTGTACTGGGGGCAGGAGATCGATTGATGCACATGGATTTTGAAGCAAAAGCAAAATCTGTCATCGTGTCTGTGGGTCTGACATAACATAACACTTCAGACTCTTCAGGTTCAGAGATGATTTCGGTGAGATTGCAGCTGTAGAGGGCCCTAGACCGTGTGTGCATTTCCCTAGTTAGAATTCTTTGTCTTCACTTGCCTCTCATTCTTGTACTTCAAAATATGGTATTTAGTTATGTGACCCACGAGTGTTGTGACAGCATGCAAATTTTTATGAGCATGCTGTTGTGAATTGTGGCCTTAGATCATGCCAGTTAAGATTTTAGAAATAAGCGTTCCTAAAAGATTGTAGTTTTGGTTGATCTGGGTTCTTTCTGTCTGGGACTTCTGAGAAGGGACAGCAATTCTTATTCAGTTTTTTTAGTAGCCACAATGTAGTTCTCATCTTGCCTGAGGCTTTGGCATCTTCCCTGAAAGATAAATTTGAAGTACCTGCTAAACATCTACTATCAGGCACTGGTACTGTCTTGGTACCCACCCAATAAGTGTATCTTCATGTGCAGCTCGGCTTTCTGTAGCTGTCATGTGAGTTTAAGGAATGAACTATAACTTTAGCTGCTGAAGAAGATGCAAAAGCAAGGTGGGATTGCAGATAACAGTCCTCTGGGTAAAAAGGGAAGATAAAGCAGGCAGTTACTTTTTGAAAGTTGTTTACAAGGCCCTTCTTAAAACCAAAGGAAAAAATGTAGAAAGACGACAGAAAATAAAAGAATAAAAAAGTGAAATGAGAAAAGCGTCTTTTTTTTAAAACCATAGTTAAAGCTTTGTAAAGACTGAAGATTTGCAGTAGTGTGCTATTGACTAATTGTTTTTTTCTGGACTGTATACTTATTTCAAATTTCTTGCTTCAGGTGTACCTTTCTTTAAACCAAAATTGCATTATTACCTGTTGAAAGTCTTTGTATTACCATGATCAGATACGGAAAGTAGCCATCTCTTCATAGAAATAGATTTTCCAGAACAGTTGTGAGGATTTGGTGCTGACACTTATTTCTGATGTGTTTAATAGAATATTTTTTTTCTTATTGAGGAAAGGCTGAGGGAGCTGGGCTTGTTCAGCCTGAAGAAGAGAAGGCTACGAGGGGACCTTATAAATGCTTATAAATATCTGCAGGGTGGGTGTCAGGAGGATGGGGCCAAACTTTTCAGTGGTGCCCAGCGACAGGACAAGGGGCAACGGGCACAAACTGACGCATAGGAAGTTTCGTCTGAAGATGAGGAAGAACTTCTTCCCTCTGAGGGTGACGGAGCACTGGAACAGGCTGCCCAGGGAGGTTGTGGAGTCTCCTTCTCTGGAGATATTCAAGACCCACCTGGAGAAGGTCCTCT
>Ga0065711_1041550_pt1 | contig 16063 bp, 9 predicted proteins | sample Hoacrofraction12_FD_59098 | JGI IMG/M metagenome (GOLD analysis project Ga0065711, IMG submission 59098) | Hoatzin crop microbial communities from Cojedes, Venezuela - Epithelial fraction 12 v2 (version 2) | ecosystem: Host-associated > Birds > Digestive system > Esophagus > Crop | place...
CCCCCCTTTGAAATTTATTTGACTGACTGGTGGCTTGGTAGCTTAATAGTAATTACAACGAAGGTGTTTAGTGCTCTACTTAAGTAGTCTCTAGATTTGTAGGGAGATGGAGGAAGAAGCTCTAGATTATGATCTAACTGTGTTAAGCCTTTGAGTTTAGAATGCAAAGGAAGAAATACAGATGCTTTCATTATAATATGTTTTAAAAAGGTGTGTGTGTAAGCAAGCCTAGCAACCTGAAGGTGTAGAAGCAGCTTGAGAGTTTTTATTTATTCTTTGATCTCCATCAATAACATGAAATCAATTATAAAGCAAAGTTATTAGTGATGCATCTGTGTTTTAAGAGGAATATATTTCTACATTGAATTTTCTAATTTTAGTAGGTGTTGGCAGCATAGTATCTTGAACGTGTTTAACATAAAAAATACCAAGGGAAAGACTACCATTGTGCCACTGCTGTACTTGCACATGTCTTTGCTTTTGCAGAGACAGTTCTCACTGTTTTAAATCTGAAGGATTAAATAGAGTAACTGCTGTTAGCACTAATGGAACTTCACTCCCTATATTTATCTTGTTCACGCAGGGGAACTTTGAAGATAATCTAAGTATTAAGGAAGACTGATTTCACTTCTCCTTAGTTACTTAGGCAAAATATTTGAAGCTTTTTTCTGAAGGTCTTTTTACTTCTGTATGTGCTTGTCACAAGATGTGCTTTTCAGCGTTTGTTCTGAAGATTGTACTCACTCTGTTACAAGATTAGACTAGGACTTTTTTAACCAAGTGATGTAGTTCTAAGGAAGTCACCATTTGTATCTCAGTGGAGCCTGAAGGAAGGTTTAATCAGTAATCTTCAGTACAAATGAAAATTTAGTTAAAATACAGGTGTAATACATTGTTCTTACCTGAAGATAGTAAAAGAGCTGAAAGTATGAAGATAAAAGCTGCTGGCGGGCTGAGTAACAGAGAATTGTAGATGAATTGACTGAAATTTGCAGATGTCACTGGATATTGCTATTGATTTACATCAGGAAGGAGGAACTTCTATGTTAATTTTAAGATAAGTTTCTTGCAATTTTGACATCGTATACTTGCAGAGTTATTTGTAACTTCCTGACATCAGCAGTGCTATTATTCCTATAGCATCTATTAGGCAGTTCTTACAGTCTCTGGAGAAAGATACCCGCTTATTCCAGTCTGCTCTTAGTGGCTTGACATAATTGTTCGGCTTTTCCTAAGTGATCCGTACCTCCTAAAATGTTAGGAAGTAATCAGTACTTTTTTTTTGTTTGTTTTAAATTTCTGTTAAATTCGTATTTGTGGTCTGTTGCATGCTAGTAACTTTTCACGTAACTGTTAAGCTTGGTATTTCCTGAAAGAGCTGTTGATACTAGCTGTAACTGTAAAGATAAATTAAATTCTGAACTCACTTTCTGTTCTTTTAGTATCCTGCTCTTACTTTGGGCAAATACAAACTGCATTACTCTGTGTACTGGCCTCTAAAAAGAGCGTAACTAACTATAAAGGAAATTAATAACTAACCTTTGTAAATAATTGCTGAATTCTTAAAAGCTTGTGTTCCGTGTTGAAAAAATTTTAGTGTAAGAAAAATTGTGTGAAACTTCTAAAATTGGAGTCTTCTAGCTGGTCCTAAAGTTAAGCTAAAGGAAATTATTGTATTGCAGTACTAGATATTGTACTGAATCTAGCTGCTTTTTAACTGTGCTGTTTTTTTCATTTAATAAACTAATATTAGTGTGCTGAGACGGTTCTGTCAGTGTTGCAGAGTGTCATCTTCCCCTTTTGCTAATACTGAAGTTTAGTTGCATCCTCTTACCTAAAATAGAACAATGGAGATCTTGGGGAAGAGGAGGAGACAACAGAGAACAAGCTCACTTCAAATTATTCACCAGTCACTCATTAAAAAGCGTTAATGTTTAACAAAGAGCAGTTGCTTATTATTCAAATGAAGACTGGAAGTGTAGCCAAGATGAGCTATGAATGTTTCTCACTGGCTTTAGTAACGTTTTCAACTTCATGAATGATCATTCATATTTTTTTGTGAAAGAAGAGGAAGACAATGACAAATATAACTCTAACAAACATACTGGTTCCTCTTTTAGAGCGATGTTATTCTTGTCTCTGTAACAGTCCTTTAGGTACACTGCTGCACTTGCATCTTTGTGTTCTGTGCCTGGTTTTGCATCAGTACTTCTTTGGTATGTAGCAATTGTTTGGTGTTTTTTGATATGTCAAGATTCTTTGATTTACGTAGATTTAATTTTTTTCCTGAGGCGTCATCAGTTCCACAGCAAATGATGTGTACTCTTCTGTACTCTGCATTTTTAGTATCGTTATGCATCACTGTAGTATAAAACAGAGAAGGTGAATCATGAATCATGGGAACACTGTATGGAAAAATAACTAGTGGGGAATCTGAGAAATCTGAGCGTGGACGAAACACCAAGGTATAAAAGACTTGTGCTAAGATACCAGTTCTACTAAAGGGTGTGTGCTTATGAGATCCTTTAATTAATGCAAAAGGATCCTTTTCTTTTAAAATTACGGATCTGAAAGAGGGACTATCAGATGGAAACTCCAGAAATCTGTTACACAGAGCAAGCACCTGCTTTGTGGTCGTTTGTGTTTTGTCTGCGAGGTTGTGAAAATTGTGGTGATTGTGGCAGTGTTCTCTGTGTGCTTAAATGGGCAGGATTCTTAGAAGAGAGAGGAGATTTAGCAGAAAGTAAGCCTGTGTTACAGTTATCATACTGCTAGGATTTGGCCTCTGTTTCATAAATGTACAATAAATCGTGTAAAATAAAGCCCAGCATTGTATTAGTGGCAGTTTTGCTACTAGCCCTTTCCATACTGGGGCATTTCTTTTTTATGCAGAAATTGTAAATGATGAGTAGTGGCAATTCTGCTCTGGGGGTAGAGTTGGAAATTTGCTTTAGGGGGGAAGACATCTCTGGGAACAGCCTGCCTTCAAGGCATATGGGAGGGACTGCAGCTATTCCTTCTGTAGCACTGCTTTTATGATAATTTAAAAACAACCACCACCAAATTGTTTTTTATTTTTCTAAAAAATGTTAAGCCACTTTCTGTTCCCTCCTCCTGTTTCCTGTTAACTTTTGGAGGGTGGCTTGAAGAACAGCTTTGCTTCCTCAGAAACGGTATACAGCCTGCAGGAACTCGGTTTCCAACTGGCACGATGTCAGGTTGCGTTCTGAGCTCATCTTACAGAAGTCTGGAACCCTGCGCTCCTCTTTGGTTGGTGGTGAAGTCCAAACCAAGATGGTCCATGATCAGGGCCTTATCAGCAAAACTGAGCAAATTGGCACAAAATCTCTCTTTAAACTGTTGTCTGAAGAAGGATTAGGATTGCAAGTTGGAGATGAAGTGCTGGTTTTGGTAAGATGATGTTCTTCCATTGGTAACTGTTTCTCTCCTTTGAATCCCAGAGATACGCAGTGAAGGACTGCAAAGCTTGAAGTACTGCTTCTCTTGTTGCAGAGTATGCTAAAAACATGTATGGGGTTTGTGTGGGGAGTGAACTGTGTGGTTTTTAGATGAGAGCTGAGAAACTACTCTGTAGTTTTCCTATGTATTTTTGAATAAATTCCAGTGCCAAGTTTCTTGTTCTTGGTGATTGTATATTGACAGACTGCTATAAAGCAGGATGTCGCAATGGCCCTTCATTTCCATTTTCGTTCTTCCTCCCTTGGGATAGCATATTGTTTTCTGCTTCCTATTGGGAAAACTATTCCACAGAAGAGATTTTAAGAAAAGAAAAATACAAATATCTGTGTGTTTTTTCCTCCCTGTTGAGACTCCGGTAAACACTGCCTATTTTGTGGCAACCCTTGCGCTAATCCTGATAATTCAGGAAGAATTGCTTCCTCAAGGCCATGCTGTGGTGTAAGAAACTGGTCAGCCTCAGGTTGTCGTGGGTGTAGGGAGTACCTTTCTCTGAAAGATGTCTCATGGACAGCCCGGGAGTGAAAATTCAGAGATTATGGAGTTACCTCTCTTTTTTTTTTCCTTTTTCTTTGTTTTGAAAGTAACTGTTCTGAAACAGCTTTTTAACATTTAATGTTATCAATGTTTCCAATTAAAATTCATGAGTATTTGTAACACTCAAAGCTTTCTCAGGGGTAAGTTATGAAAGATGTCTCATTAAAATGGATGAACATTCAGTCTTCTGTCTTTCCCCCATCCTTCCCCAAAGGTGTCAAAGATGCCACGAGTATTCTTGTTCTAAAATGCCAGAACTTAATACTGTTTAGAGTGGTGATGTTACTTTAAATATGCCTGTTTCTGTATAAGGATTTTAATTCTAATCTTGAGTAACTTCTTGATAAACAACCATAAACTGGGCTTCAGTTTTTCTTATATTCTGTATAATGAGTGTCTCTGTATCCCTGTGAAGTAATTTTAGTTTCTTGCCGATGAAAACATTTAATTGCACTTAAGTGTTGTGCCTTGTGTCATTTTTTTGTAGCGCTGTGAAACAATTTAACTTTGTACGATGTGTACAGTGTTTGCTAGTGGTTTTTTTTAAACTTTTTGTTGCTTTTACATGGAGGTGCTGTTAACATTTCATATCTAAAAGATTTGTAAGTGTACCATTTGTTTTGAAGTAGTATGTAACAGTGGCTGCAGGGAGCTTTACACTACAAGTTTTACTACTAAAAAGTAGTTAATCTGGAAGCTGAACCATGTGGTACTTGCCCACTGCTGCAGCTCACTTTGCTCAGGGAATTTCTTTTTATTGTTACTGGCGTATTTACGTTAGGATGAATGCTAACTTGTGCCTTCTTGCAGGGACTTCAAATATTCATGAGCATTGTAGGCATGGTGCTTAGGGACACAGTTTAGTGGTGGACTTTGCAGTGTTAGATTTACGGTTGGACTCAATGATCTTAAAGGTCTTTTCCAACCTAAATGATTCTATGATTGTGTAAAAGAGGATTTTCTGTGGTCTGGGGAGAACCCCCTGATTTTTACTATTGTCCTTTCTTAGGACAAATCTGTCTTCACCCTTCCTCTTTCCCCAAAATCCTCTTCCTGTGAAAGTGCTCAGGATGCACTTACTGGAAATGTGTGTTGTCTGTCAAAATACTTTTTTTACAAGGAGATTTTAGTCTTTTTACAGCTGTATGTTTTAAGTAAGCTTTGCTGAATGTTGACTTAATATTGTTAGAAGCGTAAGTCTGAAGGAAGAAAAGCTATAAAATACGTAAGTTATTGAGATGTGGTACAGAAGTTATTTTTGCTCATAATTTTGTTGTAAATCACAACCTGGAGATTGTCCAGGTTAGAAGTTTTAACTGTTTTAAATTTTAAGACATACATGTTTAGAATCTACTCAAATTTTTTTTATAGTTTGTTTAGGAAAAGAAACAGTTACTAAATTATATCTGAATGGATCAACATCCACTTGTGAATTATTGATGAATATAATTGTACTGGTAATGAAGTAGTACTTCATATTGTATACACGCAGAATCACAGAATTGCCAGAGATGTTGGTAATACTTCTGCAGAATCCATGATGCTCTTCAACACCTTCTATCTCATCACTGTGTGCCACCCCTTAGTCCGCTGGCTGTCGTGCTCCCTCGGAGCTGAGGCTGTGCTGCCTGCCAAGGTGGTGTGGAAGGGCTGGATGCGATTCCTGTTTTGTTGTGTCCCTAGTAAAGCACCAGACGAGAATTAACACAAGTTGTAGAGTCATTTGTGCTCATACAGAGGATCCTAGAGATGAGGGGAAGCAAGGCAGAAAACCTGGTGTTCAGCACTGTGATTCTGAAGCTACCCCTACAGGATAAAATCCCGTAAATCCTGTGCACCTCTTCTGTCACTACTGTATATAGGACACCAGTTGTGGGTGTGTGTGGGATTTTTTGTGTTTGTTTTTGTGTTGCCCTTTTTTTTTAACTGGAAAACCAGTAACTTCAGTTGCAAGTATATCTAGAACTTTTTATAAACAACTGACCAAGGTTTTCTGGCTTTGGTTTTTAAAAAATATGATATGATGCATGATAAATTTTTTCTCCAAATGTATTTTTTTTTTTAACATATTGCATATGGGGGCACTAGTTCTTTAAACACACTTTTTTCAATTTCACAAAACAACAACACATCTTTGATCTTTTTTAAGTACCTAATTAAAAAACCTGTCAAAATCAGACTTAAAGAAGAAATGAGATGGCTCTCTGAATTGTTGGTCTTTCGAGAGAGACTGGTTTGAGAAAGGTGATTCACCAATGGTGATTACCTATACAGGATAGAGTGCTAAATCCTAGAAAGCGGTGACATAGAGGTGGTTGTAGATGGTCAACTGATAATAGGTGCCTTTTGTAATGTGGGCTAAGAGGGCTGATAAATATGCTGAGGTCTGTCCAGGATGTGGATGCTCACTGGCTTTTATGGGCATTAATAGAATAAGAACTTGTTTTGTATGTTGCAGTAGGGATCATCACTAAAAATTTTTTAAAATGCCCAAGAAAGTGCTCAGTTTGCAAATATGGAGAACGTGTCCCTAGTAAGAAATTGTAGAAACCCAGGCTACTTCTCAGCCTCTTACCTTCATCTGTTTCTCCCCTTCCCCTTTAAAAAAAAAAGCCAAATAAATTAACCCCCAAGAGCCCAAAACCTGTACAGTGGCTCCGTCAAAAATTATGGACGTGGGAAAAGGATGTCTGAAACTAGGGGGTTCCTTAACGCGTCTATCTGCAAATAAAGTTTACTTCTATTTGCCTTCTTGCCATTGGAACTTAAACTGGATGCAAGGTATGTGTTTTAATGAGCTGTTAGAGTATCGTTATGGAATTACAGAATGGTGGAGGTTGGAAGGGACTGCTGGAGATCATCTTGTCCAACCTCCTTGCTCAAGCAGTGCTGCCTAGAATGGTTGCCCAGGACCATGTCCAGATGGCCTTTAAGTATCTTGAAGGATGGAGATGCCAGAACCCCCTGGCCAACCTATGCCAGCGCTTGGTCACCCTCACAGTGAAAAAAGTGTTTCCTGATGTTCAGAGGGACCCTCCTGTGTTTCAGTGTGTGCCCACTGGCTCTTGTCCTGTCACTGGGCACCACTGAAAAGAGCCTTGCTCCATTGTCTTTGCACCCTGCCTTCAGCTATTGATAAGAGCTTCCCTGAGCCTTAGCTTCTCTAGGGTAACATTCCCAGCTCTTTCAGCATGTCCTCATACAAGAGATGCTCCAGTCCCTTCATCATCTTCGTGGCCCTTTGCTGGATTTTCTCCAGTATGTCCACGTCTCTCTTGTACTGGGTAGCGTGGAACTGGACACAGTACTCCTCAAGGTGTGGGCTTACCAGGACTGAGTAGAAGGGAAGGACCACGTCCCTCGACCTGCTGGCAGCACTGCTCCGAATGCATCCCAGGATACCATTAACCTTGGGTGTGTTGCTTGGCATGTACAAGTATAGTCATGCTCTGATTTAAATGTGGCTGTGTGAGATTAGGCACTGAATCAACTTGAAGTGATGCTTGATGCTGGTGTTTCTAATTGAAATTCCTCTTGCTCTTTTACACAGATCAAATCAGATGACAGCACAACCCATTCCAGCTTTGTCTTATGTAAAAACACGCTATGTTTCATCATCCAAATCAGTAATGACAGTAGGAATTTGTAATGAAATTAGAAGTGACCTAACCAAAGAACTGTGGGCTTTTATGTGCCTCCTGTTTTAGCTGTAGGATACTATTCTTAGATCCTACCTATGTACCTATAATTATACAATCCTGAGCTCAGGTTGGCCTGGCAAGTATAGCTGTGTAACGTCCATGCTGGGCGTATAAAACACCATGCCTGTCAGTGTTACTGGTTGTTTCTGCTGAGCTTTGGAGCTTCTCCTCTTCTGTATTTTTCTGCTAAATTCCTCTCTTATATAGAACTAGTTCAGTTGTAGTTGTTTCTTACTGTCTGTCACATGAGATACAGTACCTGACTGTGAGAGTGTCTCCAATCTGTTTCATCCGAGACTGTAAATAGCTAAGAGGCAAAGGAAAAGCTTCTTACACTGCATCTCATCCCTAACTGCCCACGTTAATTCTTCCTTTCTGTTCTAGTGCAAACTTGAGCAGACCAGCTGTATATCACAGATGAAAAGCTTAAGGCCAACCCCTTTTTCCTTTGCATTAGAACAGAGCGGAGGTGCTGCTACAGTCAGTGCTCATTGATCTTCTGGTTGTGTGCTCAGGTTTGGGACTAAAACCTTGCCCTGTCCTCTCTTTTTTTTTTTTTGTTCTTTGTTGCCCTTCTACATAATGTGTTCTAAAATGGTGGTGGATGTGCAAGTACAGGCTTGAGACTGACTGTGTATGTGTGCTCTGAGCACAAACAGTTGTGTCTTCTGCTTCGAATTCACTTACTTGTGTTGGAAGCTGTACTGAAGCTAAGCAGTATCCGTTAAGCCAATTAGTCAATCAGAGAAGGGCACTGGAGTTGGATCTTGATGACTTTCTGTGCTTATGTTGCCTTTACTTCTGTAATTATTTTTGTGGCAATGTTTCTGTATCTCAACAAGCTGTGGTTTGAAGTTTCGTGAGATTTATTGAAGTTTGTTATGATACTATGGCAAAGACAGTGGGAGACACATTCCCCAAGAAAATGTGTATTTCATGAAAAGCAAGTATTGCTGTTCTAAGAGTTCCTATGTCCCTTTTGGCTACTGGTAAGATTTAAGTAACTGGCAACATGTACAAGATCAGTTTGATGATTTAACAACTAGTTGCTTGTCTTGGACAGATAACTTTAGCTCGTTTGTATATATATGTATGCACACATGCACTTTTCTGTATGTAAATTGCAGATCACTGCCCCATTTGTCAGAAACTTAACAGAAGAGTACGAGCTGAAGATACGTAGATGATTGGGAAAATCTAATTTTATGTTACCATGGTTTGGCAAGGATTTGAAGCAAATGATGTTACTATTAACTTATTGTTGTGTTTTTGTTAAAAAAAGGCAGCTATATTGTTCATTCTAGAATAATTAGTCTGACATTGTAGGAAGGAGTCTTAAATCACTGAGCACACCTGTTAACAGAATTCTTTTATTCAGGTGCTCTTACCTGCTTAGCGGTGCTTGAGTTTTAGAGTTTTATAAACGCTTTGATCTCCACTACACAATTTCAGTTGCACTTAAGTTCAGTTTTCTTTGTCCTCTTGTATATAAGTTAATTTGTTTAAATATCTGTCATAATGAAAGATGTGAGTGTTCAATTGTGTCTGTTGGCTTTCTGAAAATTATGGCTGAATATAAACCATATTTTGCGTAGAAGTAGTTCAAGGTGCTAGTAAACTATATGAGGTATGGATGGCGTTGTAAGACTGTTTCATGATAGTAAATATTTGATTTTTCAAGATACCTTATATGTCCTGATACCACATTATTTAAAGACACTATCAGTCTCAGTAGGACTTTATAATAAGCCTGCCAGGCAGCTGCCAAGTGCAGTAGCCAACATTTACATTCAGTGTTGTGTGATGGTAGCTGTGACATGATTCCAATTAAAAGCTTGGTCTGCACACTGCAGATGTCTTCTGAATATTAATGTGTACTACAGACAGAGCAGATGGAATCTCTTTAAAATACAAAGCAGTGAATGTAAAATTTAGATTGGCTTTCTGGTAGAAACTGAGAGGCAGTCAAAATTACTCTCTTTTTTTTGTTTTTCATTGCTAAACCACAAGAATATCTGTGTATCGTCATCATCTTTCTTTACGTATAGGAAGAAATCAACTCTTCATTATGCATCCAAATAAAAATACAGCATTATGCCTTATTGAAGTTGTCTTAAATGCTGCATGTATCTAGAAAAGTATTAGGAATGCATGCAACATTTGCTGTGCCTTAAAATATGCCTCTGTCTAAAGGACAGGTATGAGGCAATAGATAATAGTTGAGATGTAGGATTTCTTTGAGATATTTGAGTTGTTGTTCATTGACAAAAGCTATGTAAAAGTTTTTATAGGTGTGTGTATTTAATTGGGATTTGAAGATGTTATGTGAAGTGTATTAGGAGAAGTTCATCCTAGGTAGGAGGGGTAGTCTAAAACTGGGAAATGGAGAGAGTGACAGGAGCATTAGTGGTGTGCTGCAATGTAGCATGTTGCAAACCTGAAGTTAGCTGTCAGAAAACAGCAGCAATCCAGCTGTGAAAGTATGTGGATTAATTATTTGAGTATTTACTCTGCTTCTATGGCAGTCCTTGAGATATGGAGTAAAGCCTTGGTAGCAGGAGTGTATTAGAAGTCTTGGGAATAACAGGGTAAGTCTGGTATTGAAACAGAAAGTAGAAGGGTTCTTACGTGAATGGGAATTGTAGCTTTCCTCTTCGCTGCTGCGGTTGTGTTGTCCTCTCAGGCAGAATGCAGGTGTGTGAGAAGGGAGCAAGGGGTTGTGTACAGGGGGAAGAGCTTACAGAAAAGGCAGTGACAGGAGGGGCAAGACACATAAATCCAGTACGTTGTTTAACTCGCTGCTATTGTTGCCGTAGCTGTGCCATGCTTGTCTCCAACCCTTTTCATAGTTAAATTTTACAGTAGCTTATACCTGAGCTGTGTAAACATTAACACCGGTGCTAGTGATTGCATTTTCTGCTTCATCCATGTTACTTTAATGGAGATTTTTCCCCGGATCTATATTTGCATTATGTTTGGCTATTGTAGTTATGTTGCCTGGCTGGTATTTCCCTGAGTTACTGACCTAGCTGTAAAGAAGAGGTTCCTGGCTTCGGCAAGGGTACTTACTTCAGTGGTGTGCGTATACCTTCAGAGAAGTTGGCTGTGTGCTATTCCTGAGGATAATACTCATTTGAGAAGAGTGTTTTTCAAATCTAGACCAGGCTGAGACTGACAGCAGAACTGCCCGGGATGTGTGGGAGAGGTGGGGTCAGGGTGAGGGAGAGCTGTGGCTGGGCCTCGCTCAGCTGGCGGGGTTGGCTGGTCCCAGACCCTTGGTGTCGGGGCCATTTCCCTTGGGGAGGGCGGTGGAAATCCCTGGTGAATCTGCCTTAGCTGGCCTTCAGTGCAGAGGCCTTCAGTGAATGGTTGCCCATTAAAGTTTTCGTAATAATGTGTAATGCTTTCGGTTGTTCAGGAGAATAGTGGGACTTTAATTAGGCTTCTGAAAATGGAAAAACAAGTGATCTTGGCTGATTGGAGTGGCAGATCAGAAGGAGTGACTGAGACTATGTGGGGCATAAGATACTAAAGTGTCTTAGACTTAGTCTGTAGGAAGAGATGTATTAAAGAGGTGCAGTTGGAAATAATCAAAACGGAGTAGCCTGCTAGACGTAGTTAAATGACATTTTTGTGACTCATGTAGAAATCATCTCCAGGGTTTCCAAGTATGTTTGGTGAAACTCAGCTTTCCAAGTAAGCCGAAAGAGATATAAGTGTTGATAGTTTCTAACATACAGCAATGACTTTGCACCTTATAACCAATCAAAGGATAAAAATCTGGTCAAAATTCTTTACGGTTTGATGTTTTAAAAGATATGAAGATGTGAAGTTAAGTCTACTAAATGTCTCAGAAATCAAAGCCATAGTAAAAAAATAATTTGAAATGAAAAAGTGTTACTTTAAAAGAACTGTTCTTGTCAGAGTAAAACGTTGCTTCAGACACTTCGGAAGTTTCTACCAAAAAGATTTTAGACAAAATTTGTCTTCATTACATTTCAAAGATCTTAAATACCTTGAAGTATTAATCCCCCCCCCATACCTATGGATTCTGGTGGGATGGCAGTCTGATAAATAAAGAGATGAAGTTTGAAAGGAGCACTGGTGAGATAGAAGGGAGGAGCCAGGAAACTTGGAAGAGGCTGTCCTTCCTTTCCCACCGCACCTAGACATAACGGGGAGTTGCCCATGTTTCTTACTGATGGGGAGATGCCTTGTGGTTCCCTAGATAGGATGCAGCTATGTTTTCCTGTATGAAGCATGTACTCTAAGAAAACTTGCAGTTGTTTCGCCTTGATATGATGTTTCTGTTGCTCTGTAATCTCATACTCATTTTGGGGCCCTTTCTGGCTTTTTCATTGTCAGAGAATCCCTATGAAAGTCACTTCCAAATATGTTCAGGATCTTTACTTTTTGTCATCTATTTGTATGCCTAACGTCTTTCTGGCTCTTAATTTTTGTGGTATTACTAATGTGACTCCTTTGCTTCCCTCTCTCTGAAATGCCTTCCTCTTTAAGCTTGCTCCTAAAGCCCAGGCAAATTTCCCCTTTTCACTGATTTTTGTCTTGCCTTGCCGTACCCTGCAGTGTCTTGCCTCTTCTGACAATGCTTTGAAGATTTGTCTGTTGCTTCTTAACTCTCCTAGCTCTTTGCAGAATCCTTCCTTTGCTGTGCAGTGTATAATTTTGTCTTTCTAATCCTTGAAAAAAATTCCCAAGTCTTTCATTTCAGTCCCTGACAATCTCCCTTGTAGTACCAGCATACAGTTATGTGTTTAGTCACTGTGAAATGTGTCCTTTCAGCTGAGATTGTACCTTAGCACTGGGAATTTGTCTGATTTCATGTCTGAAAAGCAAATGCGTGTCTTATTACTATCTCTTTGATCTTCGTAATATAGATTACCATATAAGAAATTAATGTCAAAAAAAAGTACTGTGTTGGCTAGATCTGAGACATGGCAGCAAGAAATAGGAGAGGGCTGGGCGGGTCAGGCAGTTGTGGTGTCAGATAATATGGAGTGCTGCTTGATACGTATTCATTCTCCTGTACTTAGGCTGCAGTCGGGCTGTGTTAACTCCTGAATTCAGAGACCAGGGTTCGTTGCATAACAGTGTTGTGGTCCTTTTTTGCATTGAAATAGTATCTGCAGAGAAACATAATCAAAATAGGACCATGCGTGACTGTTCAAATTCAGTTGGGGAATGAGAATATTAAAATAGTGATACATGCCTCTAATTCAAAACAAACAAAATTCATAACAGCAGTTCTTGAGTGAGATGTTACAACGAGAGGTTCCCCTGAATTTCTTTTGGAGAGTCAAGTAATGATTTATGATTTTCTTGAATTTATCAGATATTTAAAGTCCGTCCGTTCCAGAGTGCATATTAATTTTTCTTATGCCTTCAAAAAAAAAAAAGGGACAACCCAAAATAGCACAACAACTTTCATAACTTCATAGAACATCTTTTTTTAACTGATGTAGATGCCTTGCTTGTTGACTCAACTTTTTCCTTCAGTAGTAGTTACTGCATTCTTTCTATCAAAGGGTTTCCAGAAAACTCTGCAAGCAAGGATCAGGGACTCGTTTAAGATCAGGCTTCCAGACAGTGTTTTTCCATTTTGTTCAGTAATTTTTAAATTCAAATTAAAAAATCAATTAAATTGGAGACCACGATGTGTTGCAACTTTTGTTTGTATACTTTATTGTCTCTTGCCACTGATGCGAGCTATTTTTAAATACTGGGAAAGAAAAGGTATCTATGTCACTATTAGCTCTCCTGTAGCAGAGAGGAAAACAGCGTTTAGTATTAATGTAATTTTTGTTATTCTTTTCCAACTTATTAGATGTAAAAGTCTCTTACAGAAAAGTGTGTGTGTACACAGACAATCCTGGACCACGGTTTCCATTTTTCTGCCTTTTTTTTTCCTGTTCCACGCTCCCTCTCTTTGTCCTCTGAAAGCACTTGCTTCCTCCCTAGTGTTCCCTGACCTTTTGTCTTGCTGCGAATATCTGGCATGCTTCAGTTGACACCATTAGAATCTCTCTTGCCAGTCTCTAACCAGGTTCTGAGTTTCCATCCCCTTCTCGGGGGGGGGGAGGGGAATAGAAGGAAAAAAAATTGGCACCCATAAAACTGTTGTCCATTTCTGTCTGTTTTGCTTTTCTGAAAGACTGTTAAGTTCCAGAACTTCCTCTGAAAAAACTGTGGTAGTTTATAGCCCCACTCACGCTCCCCACCTTATCAAGCAGAGGTCTGGAAGGGGGAAGTGGAATTTGCCACTGTCCAGCAGGGACACCCTGAAGGAAATCGTGGATATGTAACTGTTACATTAGTAATAGTCACAGGGAACCCCATTATTTTATTTATCTCATGAAAAACATGTTCAGATTTGCATTTATTAAAGTGCAATTGCATATCTGATGATAAACGTCTTGTTTCTGCTATAGCATTACTTTTTAATTACTAGAAATCCTAAAAAGTTGATACGTGAATCTTAAAATTTTCTCACAGTTGTGATGGTTCATATTCATGTAAGTCCATTAACATCTTGGTGTGTAGAGGAACAGTTTGACAGCTGGAGTCTAGCACTTCCTTATCATAACTTGATATAACATTCCATAGAGACAGTCACGCCTCAGATTTCTGCTCCTCTCTGCTGCTGGTATTTCAGCTTTAATAGTTTACAGTGTCAACTCACATGTTGTTTGGGTAATCTTAATTGACTTGTTAAATATGCACAGTTTACATTCTGTTTCTCTTTTTGTCTCTGTTCACATAGGGTGATTGCGTGCCGTGATTCAGTGGGAAAGTACTCTGGAAATCACTGATTTCTGCTAATTTGTTTTAATACAGCTGGTGTTTTATGCCTATGCTCTCTGAACTCTGAGTACTATGCTACTGAATGTATGCAACCTATTATAAACCTTAGTCCATCTTTCATCAGGAAACCTTCAAAAAATTGAGTTGATTAGTGTTACACGGAAGTTCTGTATTAAATTTTTGTATGCGCAATAGCTTGACTTAGTCTGTTGCTATAAATTATATCCAGTATCAGGAACAATCAGCACGCGGGGATTTTTTTCCCCCCAATTGTAATTAGAAAGTGTTCACAGGTCCTAGTAAAAAGAAAAGTGCTTGTGGAGAAAGAGAAATAAAGTTTTCAAGGTATCCAGTACAGAGTGGTAACATCTGGTGCTCCAAGCTGGAATGTCAGTTCTTCTTTTGTCCCTGAATATTTTCCTGTGGCCCTGAACTGATCGTTTGAGTTTTATTTATCCTTTCTGTAATAATTAAATGTTCTTAGTATATGTAAGAAGAGAATAGCAGCAGCTAGGAGAATGATTGTTGTAATTTTTCTGTTCATTTCAAGCTTTAGTGTCTTCTGTAACTGTACAATGCTTATGAGTAGTATAGAGGAATAATAGAGAAATAATATACTATTTTGGTAGTAGTGTAACTTTTAACAAGCTTGCTGGTGTTGCTTACCAGTCACTTTTGAGTACACTGACAAAGAAGGGATCCCACACACAAGAAAAGCATTCTTTTAGATTTGATTTGTAAAGTTGGAGAACGCTTTTACTGTCACTTGTTCGGCTTAAATACTTTAATTGTTGGTTTGGTTTTGAAAGCAGGGGTAAAAATAAAAGGTAGTATCTGTGTCCTTTTATATACTTTTTCACCTACGGGGCTGAGTTTTAACACCTGCATATAACCGTAGTCAAACCTCTTTTAAGTTTAGCATGGTGAGCCAAAATCCAGCATCAGATATGTCAAAGAAAATCTCAGTGCCAAAGCAAACTGAAGAATACTGGAGAAATTAATGATTTTTTCACTTTTGGAAAGTATTTACAAAATAATAATAATAATGATAAAATTATATTTGTGGTCAGCGTTTCCCAGCATTATCACATACCAGTCTCTGTTTCTGAAATTTTTATCCCTAAATTTGCAAGTAAGAAAACCAAATGAAGTGGAGCCATTAAGAGGTGTTAGGGTAGCTGCATGGCAGTAGTGCTGTTTGCTGTTTGATAGAAGGTGTATTTGTGAATTTAAGTAATGGAATGTACAGTATTGATTTATTAATGCAAATGATTCAAATATTTTTTATTAAATAAATAGAATGACATCTTTACTTTGAGGAAGGTTGTGCAGTCTTGTATTAGCAAATATGTAGGTGACTAAATATTGCAGAATTAGCTGATTGAAGGTAGCATAAAATGTTTTTGAAATTGGGAAGCTGAGCACCTTTATAGCATTGTTTGCCTTTGAGTGTTTATGATATGATGTGGTATTCTTTTATATATTTATATATATATATATATATATATATATATATATATATATAT
>Ga0065711_1041551_pt1 | contig 16063 bp, 5 predicted proteins | sample Hoacrofraction12_FD_59098 | JGI IMG/M metagenome (GOLD analysis project Ga0065711, IMG submission 59098) | Hoatzin crop microbial communities from Cojedes, Venezuela - Epithelial fraction 12 v2 (version 2) | ecosystem: Host-associated > Birds > Digestive system > Esophagus > Crop | place...
TATATATATATAACTATTACTTTTTAAGGTCTTTCTTTTAAAGTACTGTTTTGGTTAAGAAAAAAGACAACAGAAGCCTTTCTTTTCTACTATTCCCAAACAAACCAGAGTGGATAATCCTATGCCTTCAGGTTTGCTATGATTTCTTATCTCTGACTCCACAAGTGGTGGTTGTTTGCTGACATTTGTTCATACACCAAAAACTGTGTCTTCTTCAAGAAATGATTATCTTTGGAGCTCATGGCTGTGTTGGTCTCATCTGTTCTGGGAAGATAACCAGATCCAGGCCGGGGATATATTTTGATGAGAGACCACCTGGGAATCACAGAAGCCATCTACATATGCCAGGGAGCTGTGGTCAAACTCTTGGCACATCGTAGACCACAGGAATCTAATGACTGGAAAGACTTCGTCTGGCCCCATCCTCACTGCTGAGTTGATTGATGGGGCCGTGACGCAGCCATACTGACATACCTATTTCTGTCTTCCTGCTGTGATGAGCTGGGGCAGTGTGTGAGGTATATGAGAAGCCTGTCAGTCAACTCATAGGACTGTTACAGAAGAAAATGTCAAATGGGGGATGTCAGTGTGGTAGTGCTTATTGCGGAGCTGGGTGAGGGAGACAGGCAGACACAGTGAGATGGAAAAAAAGGTGCTGCCTAATCTAGTCTGCCTATAGTGTAGAGTGCCTGCTTTTTTCTTCCTCTGTTTGGAGCAGTCAGTGCAGCAATGTTCACCCTTTGCTACAGTGCTTGCCTGGGTGACACCCAGCCCTGAAGTAACTTACTGTTTTATTGGGGCAACAACTCTGAGAGCTGTAATTCTCACCAGCAGCTGCATTTAGCCAGGCGTGCAAGCATGTTCCTGATTTCAGGCACACAAGGAGTCTAACCGACATGCTTCACACTAAGCATGCGTGGCGGGGACCTGCAAGACCACAGTTGTCCTGGTCAGCTAACCTTGTAGGGGTGGTCTCCTTCTTGCAGGCTTTTGATATCTGTGGGGATCCTTTCTTCCTTAAAGCCTCACCTTCTGCTGCTGTGAATGTATGGACCAGACCTTGTTACAAACCTCATTTAGTCTAGCCTAAATCGAAAGCTGTGGAGATTTTATTCCTATTATCACTGTTTTATTGCTACGGTTTCTAAACGGTTTGCTTTTTAAGTTGTTTTTTCTTCTGATATAGTTAAGACAAAAAAATTCTAGACAGCTGTTAAAAGATGACTAGGGAAAGGCATGAACAGGATATTGAGGAAAAAAGGGTTTAGGAACTGAAATAATTATCTCAGTTCTCCCCTCCCCCCTTCCTCCTGGGGTGTAACAGATAGAGGAAAAAAGAGGTCCTGATATTGGCTGCTGCTTCATCTCTTGACAGGATTTATGTAACCGTGTGTCAAAACAGAAAAGACCTGGGTGAAACAGCTTTGCTGTTACAGAGACCCACTACTCGGTGGTTTAAATCTTAGAGACAACTTTATGTTGTGAAGCGTCTGGAAGTCTCCTTGGCCCCATTCCAGCTCAGTGTCCCGTGGAACATCCTCCTTCGAGTGCCCCCAGTGAGTGGCCTCCGACTCTGTGCCTACAGGACAAAGCAAAGAATCTCAGGTTCAGACCTCCTGGGCTCCTCCTCTTGTAATCCCTGCCAAGGCATTATTTGGATGGAGGAAGAGAATAGGTGAAGAACAACAGTGCCATTTCAATTGCAGAGGATACAGCTTAGTCTAATAACCAGTACCTCTGATACAATCATTCTGTGTGTTAATGCCATCATATCGTCCAGTACCCTACTTCTAATATCCCCATGATAATCATGGTAACTACTGTAAGCACAGTCCAGATCGAACAGAGAATGGTAAAAGAAACCAGACTTGCTTCAGTCTTTGTGTCTGTCTGCTCTTCCCTTTACTCAATTAGTTTTGGATTCTGACTTTTTTCATTCACAAGTCATCTCTTTGATCTACTGCCTCAAGTAAGCCACTTCTGTCTTCCTTCTCCAGTTTCTTAGGCTTATATTACTGCTCCCTGATGGCTCTGATCTCACATTTTGAGCTGCCCCAGGGCCTTCTGATATTCCCAGTGAAACTACAACAATCCTCTCTCTTCAGTCATTCTTAGGTGTAAATTTGATCTCTATGTTAGTCTGCCAGCTGGCTTCTCTGGAGGCTTCTATACCCCACAGCTCTGTGTGGGTGCTGAGACTGAACATGGAGATAGTGTAAAAATGGGAGAATACAACTCATTTATATCTGAGCAAAGCCTGTTTGCAAATGCAGAGCTTTCACATGCTGCATATGATGCTGAATAACCCCTACTGCACGCTTCATGCTGCTGTCCAGTCTCATGGGACTAACTTCCCAGGTGTCCTGGGAGCTCAAGAAGTTGGTAACAGTAATGATTCAGGCCAACAGACCTGGGACCCTTGACTCTTTGTCTTTTAGTAGCTCTAAGAACGTTTTGGACTGGCATGAGGTGAGAAGACATTAACATTAGTGGAAAGCAAAGCCTGCTCCAACCTTCTCTGTGCTTTCTGCCTTTGTCAGCCCCTGATCGTTTCATGGAGGAACTGACCAGACTGTCTCTGCTAAGACTCAGTGAGTAGTGTTGTTAATTACTTTTCTGGAGGGTGGACTGTCTGCATGCTGTTCATCTTGGTCATTGGCATCATGGTCAGCCGGGATCTGTGGTGCCTCTCTTTCCTTAATAAGTAGCAGGGACCACTTATAACTGAGTATTGAAAATCAGAGGATTTTAGTGCAAACCTATGATAATGAATCCATATTCCTCATATTATTATTATACAGTTATTATGTGTTATTATTACGAATAATAATTTGCATTAACATCTATGTTCCTTTCATGAGCAGAGCAGGTTTTTGTGGTTCAGCTATGGTGGCTGAGGCACTCATGAGTAGTGATACCACTTCTTCAGTCCATACAAGTCAGACAGAATGTGGTTAATCTAGGCTGTGTGCTTTCTGTCTCTCCCACTCTTTGCAGACAGCTGTGTGGGGTCCCTGGGTCACACTGGCTTTGGGACTGTCTGCAGCAGTTCCACCGATATCGCAAAGACCGGGCAGTTGAAAGGGCCAGCAGGAGAAACAACAGCTACAGGGAGTGCATACTTATGCACCCGCTGTGGATTCCTTCTCCCATGCAACTACCGTACTTTGTCTTTCTAATTCTCATGTTCCATAGTCTCACAGAGAGTAATAAGCAGCGCAATTTGAATATCAGTGAAAAAAAAGGCACTTTGATACACGGCCAAATACTATTAATGATCACAAATCTGTATTCCAACCATACGGAGGCTTTTCATTTTACCTTGGTGTTTTCATGGCAAGGGAGAGTTTCAGAATAAGAACAAGCACAGCCACTGCATGCAGCGAAGAGCTGACCCAAAACTTTTTTTATTTGGATGGTGTTGGTGTTATGTTTTTCCTGAGGTGGTGGATGTTTCATCTTGGGAAGATGATGTTCTGGCACAGCAGGTGGAATTTATGACAGACTGATTACTGATGCTACATATGTCTGAATATTACCACATTGGCATATCAGGTCTTATGGATGTCTCCATTTTAACTTTTGTGTGATTGGATAGTTAATGCATAGAAAATGTGCAAGGAGTGAAAACTCCTGCATATAAGAAGCAGTCAGCTAGAGGGCTGCTGAGGTTTATGGGCACCTACACCTTCAGCTGCTGATTGTGTTTATTATTTGGGGAGCACATGTCATTTAATGAGATGATCTCTGTCAATAGCTCCACTAATGTATTCAGTCAGATATAAAATATTGTGCACTTCATTATTATCACTGCACATATGGAATGGATTTAGAACCCAAATTTTTACAAGCAAGTGCACAGACTACTATTTGGTGATATTCAGAAGCGCAATGGGCAAATGCCCATAGCAGATCAGTTCAAGCTGCACCTTTAAGTGATTAGGATATACTGAAAACAGAAAAGCATATTTCCTGAAGCAGAAAGAAGAAAGAACCCACGATAACTACTTACCAACTGTAACCATAGCAAATGAATAGTGCCCTTGCCTGGACTAACATCTAACTTAACCCTGAGATGTTCTTACAAGCTCTTAAAGGCAATATGATAGCATGTTCTAGACCAAGAGCAGAGCAGTGCGGCCCCTCCGATAGGTAAAATAACACTCAGCTAAAAAGCATGGAAGGATTTAGTGGAAAAACAACAAACAACTCAGCTGCAGGGTGTTCTGTGATCTTGAAAACAAACAGAAAAAACACTCCAAAATAATCCCCACTTCATCCTCCAAGCCCTGAAATGCAAAATGCAAATGAAGATTCCAGAACTTCAGCACAAGAATTTATAAATAGAAAAGCAGAGAGCAAATGAATTGCCAGGGGTTTAAGAGTGGAACATGAAGGGTTTAGAGTGCAAATGAAAAGAACCAGGGAGACCTCACTTCATGCATAATCTACATAAAATCTTGAAAGGAATCAGTTCAAAGAGAGAGGAGAAACAATGGACCATGATGTTTTGTCTTCTGAGCCTTGACGAGCAGGGAATAAGTGGACAGAGAAACAGCAAAGAGCAGTTTATTTGAATCAAAAGGATTAATCTTTTTAAATCTTGCTAATCTTTATTTTTTAAATTTTTTTTATTTTTAGGAATTACAATATTGTAGCAGTGGTCCAGTACTACTCCAGTGGAAGACAATTGAAAGGGGATGTTTATTCATCTGTTCCCATCATTTTCCTAAGTTCCCAAGTGCCACACATGATACTTCGCTAAATCAGCAGAGACCTGATTTAAAATATGGATTTACTTTTTCTCAGTGTTACTTACATGCCCTACTAGAACAGGAATGTATATGTAAGCTTTACTATGCCTTCTCATCCCCAGGGGTTTTTAATATATCTGTTACTGGTGGGATCATTTTAATTTTCTCTTCAGCCTTTACACTCACCAGTGCCCATTTTTAGAATCAGGACAAAGTCAGAAACAACAGTCTCAGAGGTCCTGCAGGTTCATTGCTGGGGGTTACTTTGGAATGTAATTGTCATGTTTTTCTGTAAATTCTTAGACATGCTGGGCTCTTGTTTTGTGCAGAGTCTGAAACTCCAGTCACCTTCTTCAGAAATTTTGGAAACTGAGAAAATACAACCTGTACAGAAGAGAATTTGTAGGGTTATGAATCATGCATGTGGAGACTGAGATTATGAATTTGACTTGTTGGTATTACCCTCTCAGTTAATGAAAAATGTACTTTTTCTTTAACAAAACAGGAAAGGTACATATGGGGTACAGGTCTTAGTATATCCAAAGACTGCAACTCCAAGGAGTTATGTAGTCAGAAAGCCCCATCTCTCTCCAATTTCCTCTCCAAACCCTTTCACCTGACTTTTTGTCTCCAAAGTCCAAATCCTGCAAAACTAATATTTTAGCCTCTTGTTTCGCAACGAGTGCAAACTCTCAGGCGAAATGCCTTAGTCCTGACCTGTTTTGCAATTTAATGCCTTGAGAGGCAACTCTAAAATGTTTTTTGTTATATAGAAAGTGATTTCATTGCTCCTTCAACTGAATCTAAAATGACAGTGGCAAATCCAGTGTTTTACTGAGCATTGTTATTGTCTTTGGTTCTGAAACTCACGTCCTGGCAGCCATTAGGATCTTTCAGCAAACACTATCAAAATGGCATACTCTACATATCTAAGGGCTTGATCAGCAATTGCTGCATAAAATCTTGTATAGCCTCCAGGACATTGTTGCCTTTCCAGAAAATAAATTGGCAGAGACATGCTTGTCCCACTTGCTTGTGCTTAAAGACCTAAATATGAGGTTTGCTCTGTAAATGAGGTTCCTTTTAAATAGAAGTGAGAGGTTTTAGCCCTGCATGTCAGCTAGCCATAAGCTATGAAACAAACAGGTAGGGAACACATGTTTTCGAATACAATTTTTTTCTGACCTCTGCTGGAATAAATTAGTCCCTGTGATCTTTCAAATGTGCTTTCAATTGTAAGGTATTTGCCTTCATATATTATTAGACAAATTTCAGTTAATCAGACTTCGGTGTTTTCCCAGAATTTAGGAATATGATGTGTATTTCTGATGCTTCCCAGAAGACTTTTTTTTTCAGCAAGCCATTGAGAATATTACATGCTTCATTATGTGGGCTTTTTTTTTTTTCATTTACAATAGATAGTGTATGGATAATTGCCATTTATTAAGAGATGCAAGAACATTTCAGGGTGGGTTATTGCTCTCAACTATATACATTATTCCTGACTTTGCGTTGGATGTTTCCTATAATGCTTACTGGATGACTCTCCTTCAGGGCAGAAGACACACTGAACAGCAGGGCTGCAAAAAGGGTCCTCTTTTTATTTTTATTCCCTCTCCTCCTTCTCCTCATCTTGCCCCATGGCTGGTAATGATCTGCCACAGGATATGAGAAATGAAGTCTGAATATACAGTTATGCATATTTATATGCCTGCCTGTTGTTTCCCAGACACGCACAGGTAGCCTCAAGTACTTCATCCAGAGAATTTTTTATTAGTCAAGGAGAACACATATCTTGGATCTACCCAAAGAGCATACAAGTCCTGGATGTGTGTTTTGTCTGGCTAAAAAGAAGGAAAAGGCTTATCCAGGATTAGGAGGTCAGAGCCAAGTTCTGACGAGGTAGTGAAAAAGGATTTGTTAAATCCTTTTCTGTACAGAAGGCCCTAACTCCCTTCTCTGCATTCACACAAATCACTCTGAATTTCAACTAATGAACCTGATAGACAACGTAAAAGACATAAAAAAAAAGGTAGATCCTGAAGTGCTAGTCTTAGATCCATCTAAGAAACACCAGCAGAAATATATTTTGAAGTCACAGGCAATGGCTTCGTAGGATGGTTCTTACTGTCACCAGAGCATTTGGTAATGCTGGACTTGGACAGTGTTCTCCTTGGAGTTGTATTCCCTGAACTGAGTTGTTTGTACCACATTGCAGTCAGGTTTCCTTCACTGTGTGAAATTTTCACCATAAAATGCTTCAAAAATAGAACATGTCCAAATGCATACCACTTTGGTGGACAGTCCTAAATAGCAATAGTCACATTAGTCCTTTGGGATGGGTGGTAGGTGCTTTTGGGCTGAAGTTGGTGACTTGAGCCTGTGCTGGCCCTGGCTGATGTCAGCAGGTGTGTAGCTGGTAGGCAAATATGTGTCCTGGGAGAAAAGAGTATTTGAGTATTTCCTCACCCTTACCCTTTGCTCTACCTCAGTGATGATATTGGACCTACAGAGAAAGACCCAAACACCCTTTTTTGCAGGGTGCAGGAGGGGACACCAGCCTGCAGAAGCTCCCTGAACAGAGTACACTTTACACATAGTTTTAGTACATGTCCTGGCTAAATCTCCATGGAAGACTGAGACTTCAGTCTAGCTAAATTTTTGCATTTTGAATTTACTATTGAACTATGTTAGGTTTGCGTCTTCCGCTATATGTCACAAGTGTCTGGCATCACTTAAATTACATAGACTGACTCCTAAGCATCCAGTCTGCCTCACCTCTTTTTTATAGCAGACAGACGATAATCAAACTGTAAAGATGGTAGAAGGTTCTAGTGCAGGAATATGTGTTCACTTAGATGTGCCTTTGATTTAGCCACTTCATGAAGAAAAGGCATTAAAACCTTTCATCTAACTAATTATGATGTTTGCGAGACTCATTTCATGCAAGTCATTCTGGAGGGCTTGTTGGGGAACCTGTGGGACAGCTGATAGGTAACGACTCTTGGCAGAAGGGGAAAACCAAGAGAATCCTGAGAATTAGTCTTTTTTTTTCTTTTAATGTTTAGTTGGCTTAATTACATGTCTGCATTATTTACAGTCTGTTATTCACTGTAAGAGAATAGGGTAGTATGGATTCCTGAATTGCTAGCCCTGCAGAAGTGTAGCTCATTTATTTTAATGACTGCATCATCTAGCCAATTAACAGAATGGTCAGGCTTTTGTAATGAAGTGCATTAACTCAGGCATCAGCAAGCAAGTGCTTCTTTCCTAAACACAGGTCTTTACCTAAAAAGTATTTGTGTTGTAAAGCTCCTGTTGAAATGTTGTATGCCAGTTGTTCCCGCAGTCATTGGTGCCAACCTTTCCTTCATTAAAATGGGATTTATGCAAATACTCTTGTTGTATATTTCTTTTTTTTTAAAAAAACCCCAAACCTCACAGTTTGCATAAACGGCAACGCAAACACCAAGCACTGAGGTAGAGGTGATAACCCCCACAACCTGATTTGATGACTGTCAGGTCTGGAGGGCCTGTCTTCTTCAGCAGTTTTGCATACCTATGTGGCATTTTTCTGCCATAACATGGGTATGAAAGTGTGGTGAATCAGTCCCAGAAGGTGAGTTCAGCTGAGATAAGACGAACTCATCTGAAACCTTTGCTCAAGGGAACCAAGTGACATGAGAGTAGGACCTGCCTTGTGCCTGCATAGGGAATTACTGGTGCAACCCCTCAAGCAACCCCCTTGCTGGGAATCCGCCCCATGGCCAGGCTTGCAGGGTGAACTGCCATGGACCAGAGCAGGGCTGCGCTCATTGGGGCGGCTCCTTGTGCTGGACAACTTGTTGGATACACAGGAGGGACGTTGTTCAAGCTTTCTGCACGTTGAAGTGCTTCCCGCCTTGTCTGTGCACACCAAGGGATGGGGCAGGCGGCTGTGGCACCACCAAGCCAGCTGGCAAGTGGGACGAAAAACCACCGACAGAGCAAACCACGCAGCCGTTGCAGAGCAGTGGGCTAGCTGCAGTAAAGGTAAAGTTGCCAGAGGAATATTTGTCAGAACCTTGAGGCTTAAATATTAGAATTGTCCCCAGTATTGCACAAAGCACCTGAAATGCTACAGAGCTGTTTAAAGACTAAAATGTTAGAAACAAGAGAAACCCTGAGAAGTGTGTTTTCTAAGAGTGTGACAACAAACTTTTGATTGACAAACTAATCCCAGATGCAGCAAGCTCTCTCCAAAAGCAGAGGTGAAAGCGCAGATTGCAGGAGAGGAGCCCTGTGCAGGACACCAGAAGCAGGAGGAGGATCCCGGACTCCGACCCGCAGAGAGCTGGAGGCTGAAGAGGGGTGTGAGTACAGCTGTAGTTTCATCCTGGTAAGGAACAGGGAATCTAAAGACACTGCAATGCTCGTGTCCATCAGTCAGCAGGAAGTTCCTGCAGCCCATGGGAGATGCTGCTGAGCAGGCACTGGTCCCACCAGGCATTGTTTTTCACGAGGCAAGGTACCAGAGCAATGGAAACCTCTTCGCAGGGTTAAGAGACAGCAAGCATGAGTAACAGTCTTTCCATAAATCTTTTTTTTTTTTTTTCTGCACAACTCTGCTGTGAAATTTGCTCACGATTACTGTGTTAAATTAGTTTTAGGCTGGAGACCTCGCAAGCCAGAGCTTCCAACATAGCTACTACAGGGGAAAAGAGCGGCCATGATATACCTTGCCATTCACACAGTGGTTCTGGAAACCACTGAAGAATGGCCTTTATTCCTTCAGGCTCTGCCTCAAAGATTTAAAATGTGTAGCACATATTCGTGCCTTTGCTTTTCATGATTCCTGTGTAGTCTGGGGTATTTCATATGAATGCAGCTGGGCTCAGAGAGCAAAAGATACTATCCTGCATAATATATGCTAGTTTAGGAAGAATATATATGTATGCACGTAGGAGAGGTGTAATACAGCCGTGCTTCCTGGTTCTTGCTCTGAAGTCCGGACATTAGAACTAGCGAGTTTGCTTTATGCGTCCCAGGAGAGCCCTTGTGCAGCATTTGAGGTATGTGCTGAAAGACCTCATTAATGATGCGAACACTTCAGCTGTCATTGACTCATAAAAAAAGCTCAGAAATAGGAAGGTCTGAAGGAAATTGATTTTCTTTAATTCCTTTGCGAAGTGTCGTGCAGAATACTGATCACTTTGGTAGGAATGATTTAAATCTCCCTCAGGCATCTACTGGAAGGCAAACAGTTTTTTATCGGCGATGTTTTTGTTCTTGTTGAAGAGTGTTGTTGTTGTTGAATAGTGCTCATCATTTGGATATTAAGATGTTCGGGACATTCACTGACCCAAAGGCAGCTGAAATATGGTTTCTCCTTGGAAGGAGCGATTGCTCATTTTTAAGCTGCTAGAGAATTGTTGTTTCACGTCACGTTATGCCATGTACAACCATATTAATGGCCTTGCAGTGAATAACTAGATATAGATTGTAGAAGTAGGTATATTACTCTAGATACAGTATGCCCTATCTTTGGAGAAGGATCAAGGTGACACAAGGCTCTATTAGGATCAGTTTTATTAAGCTTCTTCAATACTAAAACTTATCTTGTCAACCTGGAATATGTTTTGCAATTAAAATTAGCGATGAGAGAAATGGTAATGGAAAATCCCTGTGGAAAAAATATCTGATTTAAAATATGTTTCTATTATAGTTTTACAAGGAAGATACAATTCTGTTTTAGAGGTGAATCTTCGAAGAAAATCCAACATTTTTTTTCTCCTCAGGCCTCATAGGCAGTGAGGGTAAATTCATGAGTGCATGAAGTGCTGGGTGCTCTCTGGGTCAGAGGTGGGATAGAACTGTAAAGCACTTTATTTCCTTGATATCCACAGGGAGTTATTACTTTGGTCCAACACGTTATTAGTGAGCATTTGGAAATTACAATGAATGATTCACTGGGAACCAAACAGTAGTAAATAATACCTGTTTAGACCTGCTGTCCTGTGAGGAACATTTTGGCCAGAAGGGAGGTTGAAATTTGCCTAAACTAACATATATTTCTAGAAAATTTTAGCAAGGTCAACCAGTGTAATCATAAATCAGTAGACTGTGATATTCACCTTCCCCTACTCCTGATTGATCTGGCATTTACATTACCTTGGTCTGCTAGCTTCATTACAAGTCCTGTCTTTGGGAGATCAGTCTATTCTGCTACGCACTGAAGCAATAGGAAATGTTTAAAGAGCTTCCACTGTGTCTGTGTTATAAAACTATTGTGGAGAGGAGAATGTCAGGAGATTGCAGACTGAGCGTCTTCAGGGGCAGAGGAGGAGAAGGGTCTGAATGGAAGAATACTAGTCCGAGTGATGGGCTCAACCAGATCCATTCTGCAGCTGTGACGCAGGTTCCTGTCCTCCATGAGTGAAGGAAAGGTGCATCCCCAGCTAAATCTTTGGGAAGTTTGGCTGCAGATCTCATCTACATTCAGCACAATGAACTCTCTCAGCTGAGCAGCGCTATTAACCTTGTTCATTATCGCTCTCTAAGTTAATGATGGGTATCTGATCTGCATAGCAATCTTCTCTCCTTTGCCATTTTCATCAAAACTTCAGCTAGGTCGTTATTAAGTAGTAGAGGTGAAACACAGGATAATCCCTTTCAAAATAAATGTCTATGCCAGTGTCAAACTCTAATCCTAACGTAGCTGCGGTAAATCTGATCCACAGGAATCTGCTGCTGCCATGGGTGTTTCATCATCTGTCTGTGACCTGCCCAGGGAAGGCCTGCCTCGGCCGAGCAGAGGGGGCAGGCAGGACTCCATGGCAAGACCCTGCTCTGGGCAATGTATTAGCAAGGGCATCCCGGCCAGCTGTGGGCACTGCCTAGCTGCACCTGGGCTCTTCCGAATCCTCCCAGTTTTCTGCCAGTCCTGATATTGAAATACCATTTCAATATAATTCAGGGTCTCCTAGAATATGGGGACTGATGTTTCCTTTCTCCAGGAAGCTGATTTAACACTTCTCCTTCCCTCCCCTGTGTAGCAGCTTGCTGTGACAGGTGGCAACGTGTTGGAGGGGCTTCTTTGCAAACCAGCGAGATGAGCATGGCGAGAGGCACATTGACTGGAGGTGCTCTCAGCAGTGCTGGCACCTACCAGCACCAGCCCCTGCAGTACTGCCAGCACCGGGCAGGAGCCAAACTGTAAGCTTCTCCCTGCGGCATTGCTACCGGCTTCACGTGTCAAATTGAATGACTCCAACAGCTCTGTTCAGGGGATTGCTGCTGGTTATTTTCAGGGAGGATTTGCCCTTGCGAGGAGGAAGTGTGGTGCCGAGTACAGGAATGACCTGGCAAATGTGCAAAAAAGGGGAAATAGACCAGCTGCGGATTCCTGGCTGGAAATCTTGTGATGGCTGAATGAGCTGCACTTCAACAATTAACACAAGATGTACTATTCATCTGCATTTAAATAGTTGGTCTAGCTTACCTGGACTTTGGGTATCACCTCGATTTGTTGGGTTTAAAATGGCGCAGTTACAGTTTGAAAACAGTCTGCTACTTTTTGCTTAGAGCTTAAATCCTGTTCAGTGAACACAATATTCTCATCTTACTATTTAATATATGTAAATGTCTTAAATTATTTTGAATGGATTTTTCTTTCTTAACCTTAATATGTACATACAAATACACGCTACACACATAGTCTTGCTCTTGTGATAAAGCTATGCTAAATTTCTGGTAGCACTTATTCCCATCAAATGAGATTGAGGTCATAATATTTACGATTTTTCTACAGGATCAAACAGGAGAAAGGAAACAGAAACTAGGTGCAAAGCTCAGTTTCAAATACTTGTCTAGCAGTAAAAAGCCTATGATAGTTCTCGTAAGACCAGGAATGTCTCCTAACTAGGCTACATCTACATGAACTTCCCTGTTGTTCTTGCCTGATGGAGCACTCCTCTTTCTGCCCTGTGGTTGTGGCAAGATGTTTCTGTTATCACTGTTCAGTTGCTGCTCACCCCCAAGGTGGTTCTGCTGTGATTTACTATGGGTGGACAACTATGAGACAGATTTTTTAAAGTCATGTGGTCTGTTTTTTCCACAGGCATAGCAGGGACCAAGCATTTCAGGGTGGTGGCTGCCTTGGTAGGCCGTAGAATAATGTCCAGCTGGCAAAATGCTTGGGTTCAGAAACTCTGGTTGCGATAGTCCAAGCTCAGAGTGGGGTCATTTCTCTGCCTTGGAGCAAGGGGACGTGGCTGCTGGTGTCTGGTGACTGAACTGCAGCAGACCTTTGGGACATCTGCTCCCAAAGGGGACTGCTGAGTGCTTCAGAGAAATGTGGTCCTCACATGTGTGTGTGCACGGGGATTCAGCAGGCTTCAGCCTGGAAATCCCTGGTCCCACTTGCTACACATGCTGCAGCCCAGCTAATTCAGCTGAAGATGAAAGTGCAGCACTCCCGGCCTCATATTTTTCAACTTTGTTGTGTTTAGTTGAGGGCAATGAATAACTCACAAATCTGTGTAAACAAAGCAGAAATAAAAGAACGTGAGGACTTTTGTTTAATTGAACTGAGGCTTTTGAGTGTTTGTCTCTGGTCCAGGTAAACTGTGTTCAGCATGAGAGGGAACTCTGGGGCCTGAGAAAGATGGTGAAAGTTTACAAAAAAGTGTGAATGGTATAAAGAAGGTAACTGGGGAATGACTATTCATGGGGATCTCACAGTCTGAGACAGCCAGTGGAAATACCAGGCAGCAGGTTTAAAACAAAGAGGAGGAAGTCATTCTCTGCACAATGCATGCTTAAACTGGGGAACTCGTTGCTGTCACAGGATGTTTGGGAGGCCAAAGGCATGAATGGGGTCACAAAAAGGGTTAGTCAAGCCCATGGCAAACAGGCACATGTGGGAGTCTGGGTGTGAGCTCTGGCTCAGGAAGCAGCCGAGGCTGCGCGCTGGGGACGTGTTGCTCCCTGCCTTGCCTTCTTCTGGGCTCCCTGAGCCCTAGCGTGGGCCAGTGCTGCTCCTTGCAATCGGGTCAGGAAGGTGAAGGGTGACTTTATTTAGTGCCTGTGTGGCTGCTGGATCATCCAGCTTCTTCCTGCTAGCGACGAGGTCCAGAGCTTGAGATTCTGTAGTGCTCCTGCAGCAGAGCTTTGGGGGGGTGGGGGTGGGGGGTGGGAATAACTAAAATAGCTGTTTTGCAGTAGTTACGCTCCAAGCTGGGAAACATGGATCCCGGTTACAAGAAGTTTGTCATGGCAGCTCCAGGCTGTAAAAGAAGAGGTAAAGAGGAACTGAGGTAGCAAAGAGCCTTCTGGACATGTCCTTCCCTCGTAGCTCTCATGAATGATGCACAGACTGGAATGGGTTGTGGAAAGCACATATCTATGTGCTCGAGAAAGCCTGGGCTGCAGTTATTTCAGTCAGGAAACGTGCTAAGAATTGTGGTATCCGGAGGTAGTTTGGTAATGAAATATGAGATAAAAAATAGAACAGTGCCCACTTATCTGCCTTGCAGATCAGAGACCTTCAGGCCAGAACGTGACAACCTCACTGCTGTGGAGAACTCCTAAAATTCTCACTTTGGCAAATATTAAAAAAGCACAGCAGCTTGCAGGCGAAAAGCAGTGAGGAGGGCTGTACATGAAGTCCTCTGCACTCACAAGTAGCTGCTAGCAATGAGTCCCTTAGCCATGCCATGGAAATCTAGAGACAGAAATCACAGGAGGAAGCACAAGAAACTGCTCACCTTATATTAGTCATTTGTGTGGTATACACGTTTCTCAGACATAGCAATAAAATATTCTCCAGCTATCCCTAGAAGTCCTTCAGATTGGAAACCTAATATAGCCTCACAGCTTAGGAAGCTCTTGTTTTATAAAAAGCAGAAAACTACATATACAGACTTGAGGGAAATTATATTTTTGACATATAGGTTAAGCAGGATGGGTCTGTACCATCAAGCTCTGGCATGACCTGTCGCTCAACTGGTTTTAAAGTATACAGCTTGTTTCCAAAAGGATTGTGTCTTACAGCCCGAACTCCACCTTTGTTTCCTGGCAGACTCCTCAGATGCTCTCCTTTGCAGACAAAGAGGGTCCAAAGGAGCTTTTTAGGACTTTGCCTGAGTTTTCCTCAGACAAGCTGCCTGCTGGTGTCTAAGGGCTTCTTGTTTGAGTACAAAGGGCAATGTTGGGACTTGGATGTCTCGGGGGGAAAGTAAAAAAACAATTTAACCAACAGCTGTGAGTGAACTTCTGAAAAATATAGTACTAGGAACTGCTCAGAAGCAAACCTCTGTCCTAAGAAAAACCCATAGCATAGTTCAGCCTTGCAAACTTTTATTAGTGTCACTTGCTTTTTTTCCAAACTGAAGTGCTGGCAAGTAAAATGCTATGCCATTTTATCAGTTGAGCTCAAATGCTTTCTTTCAGCCACGAGGAGCTGCTCCAAATACAGGAAGAAAGAGCAGAAATAATGAATCTGAGAGCATTTTTCTAAGGGACTACATCTAAATACGAAATGGCTGGTGACTAGGGCAAGGAGAGGCGATTGTTCTCATTTAAATGTCTGGCAGATAGAGAACAGATGCATGGCACATAGGCCTCAGAAATAACAGCTCCAGCCTGTACCCCCCAAAAGAGTTTCAGTGTAAAGCTCCCTGTAGGACCACGTGTTGGTCTGGCATTTTTGGGGCTGTGGAGGCAACTTCCGTGGACTATTACTCGACGCTGAGGATGGTTTGCTCACAAACATTTTAACTTCCTGATGTGGACAGGCTGGAAAGTTGGGCAGAGAGGAACCTGATGAGGTTCAACAAGGGCAAGTGCAGGGTCCTGCACCTGGGGAGGAACAACCCCATGTATCAGTACAGGCTTGGGGCGGACCTGCTGGAGAGCAGCTCTGTGGAGAGGGACCTGGGTGTCCTGGTGGATGACAGGTTATCCATGAGCCAGCAGTGTGCCCTGGCTGCCAAGAAAACCAATGGGATTCTGGGATGCATTAGGAGGCCTCATCTGGAGTACTCTGTCCAGTTCTGGGCTCCCCAGTTTAAGAAAGATAAGGAGTTGCTGGAGAGTGTCCAGCGGAGGGCTACAAGGATGGTGAGGGGACTGGAGCATCTCTCCGATGAGGAGAGGCTGTGGGAGCTGGGCTTGTTCAGCCTGAAGAAGAGAAGGCTGCGAGGGGACCTAATAAATGTTTATAAATATCTGAAGGGTGGGTGTCAAGAGGATGGGGCCAAACTCTTTTCAGTGGTGCCCAGCGACAGGACAAGGGGCAACGGGCACAAACTGAAGCATAGGAAGTTCCG
>Ga0065711_1041553_pt1 | contig 16063 bp, 2 predicted proteins | sample Hoacrofraction12_FD_59098 | JGI IMG/M metagenome (GOLD analysis project Ga0065711, IMG submission 59098) | Hoatzin crop microbial communities from Cojedes, Venezuela - Epithelial fraction 12 v2 (version 2) | ecosystem: Host-associated > Birds > Digestive system > Esophagus > Crop | place...
ACCTCCCTGGGCAGCCTGTTCCAGTGCTCCGTCACCCTCAGAGGGAAGAAGTTCTTCCTCATGTTCAGACGGAACTTCCTGTGCTTCAGTTTGTGCCCATTGCCCCTTGTCCTGTCACTGGGCACCACTGGAAACACTCTGGCCCCATGCTCCTGACACCCACCCTGCAGATATTTATAAGCATTTATAAGGTCCCCTCGCAGCCTTCTCTTCTTCAGGCTGAACAAGCCCAGCTCCCTCAGCCTCTCCTCATAGGAGATGCTCCAGTCCCCTCACCATCCTCACAGCCCTCCGCTGGACTCTCTCCAGTAGCTCTTCATCTTTCTTGAACTGGGGAGCCCAGAACTGGACACAGTGCTCCAGATGGGGCCTCACTAGGGCTGAGTAGAGGGGAAGGAGAACCTCCCTCGACCTGCTGGCCACGCTTCTCTTAATGCACCCCAGGATCCCATTGGTCTTCTTGGCAGCCAGGGCACACTGCTGGCTCATGGTCACCCTGTCATCCCCCAGCACACCCAGGTCCCTCTCCGCAGAGCTGCTCTCCAGCAGGTCCATCCCAAGCCTGTACTGGTGCATGGGGTTTTTCCTCCCCAGGTGCAGGACCCTGCACTTGCCCTTTTTGAACCTCATCAGGTTCCTCTCTGCCCAACTTTCCAGTCTGTCCAGGTCATGCTGAATGGCAGCACAGCCTGCTGGTGTATCCACCACCCCTCCCAGTTTGGTGTCATCAGCAAACTTGCTGAGGAATGTTTTCACAGAGGCGCCAGCAGCTTCACCGATGGGCCCGGCGGTGGGCTGCGTGCGGAGGGGCCCTTGCAGAGCTGGCTGCAGCCGGCTGTCCCCGGCATCAGGCAGCCCCGGCTGCTCCTCACGAGGCTGCCACAGCTTTTCTGGGCCAAATCTTTGACAATGTCTTCGGTCCTCTGAGGAGAAATATATCTTGTTCGCAAAGTCAGAGGGAAGAAGTTTGGTTCTTTTAGATACGGTCTCAACGCTCGTCCCTTTCGTGCCATCGCTTCTTAAAGTAAAAGCCAAAGGGCTACTCCAGAGAAAAGGCTTTTGTAGCTAAAGGTGAGTTGGAAGGAAGTGAGGCCTGCAGGTGTGTTTTGAAGGACAGGCTGGTTGCAAAGTTTCAAGCTTATATTGTACTGTGGGACTCCAGGACTCTTCTGTTCCAGTGTGTGCTAGGCCTCTTTGGTCAAAGAGATTTTTAATTCATTACACGTGGATAAAACTATCACATAAAACACAGAAGAGGTGGGAAGTCAGACTTCTGCATGAGGCAGGGTGTTCACACGGTGCCTTTCACTTCACACTGGTGCTTGTGAAAGGGCCATACTTTTATGCCAGTAGTGTGCTGTACTAGTAAACTCAAACTGTTGTGTTTCTTGTGACTTAATGCTGTTTTTCACCACTTGCCACTTTCTGCTGATGTGGAGCTTTGGGGATTTTTTTTCCTTTCCTGCTACCTGTCAATGGAGAGAATCGGGTCCGAGTGCCTGGAAAACACCAGATAATGTGCTCTAAAACTACGTGAAGGATACCATATTGTAAGGCTGTGCTTCAGTCATAACAATCAAAACACATGTATGAATGAATTCACCCTAATTCCAAACTCACGTAGTTCACGCTTAATCTTCAGAGATTTTATTCTGTAGATACACATATATAGAGATAAATATTAACACACTTCTCTCTGTGAAGAGTCTATATTCATAGCATTACAAGGAAAGAGATATAATCATAATCTGTCAAAAGAGCAGTATAGATAGAACTGTTTTTATTCCAACAGCTTCTTTTTCTTGGTGTAATAAGAATTGGTTTATAGTTCTTGCACAGGAATTCTACATGACATTCAGGGATTAAGGTTCTTGAGGCCTATTTACTTCAGAAATGGGCATTTGAAATTCTGTGCTATGGTAGGCATATCATTATAGTTTGTTAGATGTTGTTTTCTCTTCAAATGTGTAGAAAAAAACAGATTTTGATACCACTTCTCCTCTGCCTTGAAACTATTTTGTAATTTTTTTTATCCATCCCAGAATCAGATTTTTACCTGCAGATTTATGTTTCAGTTTAAAAGCAAGTGGTTTTTTTACAGTAAACATGACTGAAAAAACCTAGGCAGCAGAGCACTAGATCCACAGTGGATGGGACTCTGCACAGCTCTGGGGTGTCGGCTTTCCCCAGGTGATACCAATTCAGATCAGCAGAAAGTTTGCCCCAGTGTTTAACAGGTTTGGAATTCACCAGAAATGTAAAGGATGTACTATCTTTATTTTGACAGGTATATTTTTTACTGACCCTAGAAAATGGAATAAATACAATTACACTTATTTTTAAAGCATTTAAATATCAGCAAAGAATTGTGCGTACACAAGTCCTCCTCAGATGTTTTTGTGATTAGCTACCATGGTTTCCTTGATGACCACACATCTGTCTGTCCTGCTCTGTTCCCAAAGTTGCCCCTGATTGGCTTCACCCCAGTGAGGGGAAGGGCTCATAGCCAGACCACCAGCACCTGTTTTGGCTTTTCATCTCCTGGTTGGTAACACCTGTGCAGGAAGTAACAGCCAACCTTGATACTGGTTGAACTGGAGGGAGAGCAGCAACCGGGACTTTGCTTGCAAAAACGGGTATTTTAACTTATTTTAGCTTTCTTTAAATAGATGGTAGAAAAAGAGTTCAAGAAACCTGTGTTATTTCTTGTAGGATAACAATGTGCAGTATAAATATTATCTATCAACTTTAGAGGTGGAGTATTTAACTCTAATGTGTTGTCCCCTGTGGGAAAATATGCTTGATGTTGGTTGTAGGTGGAAGTGATTTGTTAGGGCTGGAATGTGGTCACAGTGATATAAATCAAAGACAACCTGTTAGACTATAAACCCCTTTTTGTAACTGTAGAGTATATTTTTAACTTAACACTGGCGTGCTGTGAATAGTCAGCTCAAGAAAGCTTTTGCATTCTCCCAAAGATAGTGGGGAGAAATGTGGGGTTAAATGTATAATTCTCTGCTTAGGGAGATAAACTTGTTTCTCCACAACAAAGCTGTATCAGCTTTTAGGGAAATCGGGAACTAGATCTTCATCATGTGATTTTTAAGTTTTCAACTCATCACTGTACCAAGAAGCGCAGCTGCACTGTCTCAGAATTGGGTTGGTAGCTAATATTGCACACAACTTGAGGGTTATGTGGGAACAGTCCTTTTGCTTTGATACTAATGGAGATCTGCCTGGTTTGTGCTGCGAGGTGAGCAGCAATGGTCCATAAAGCAGTCTTTCATGACTGAGGGCTCTTCTTGGTAAGAGGTCAGCTTGCAGTAGCTTTTATCAACCTATAGTAAAGAAGTCAGCTAAAATCAGATTCACTGTCAGAAAACCAGTCAGCTGAGCAATTGTTTTCAAATGTATACAGTTCATCTTGATTCTCTATCTAAATGTATAAACGCTTTTTTTTAAAGAACTTTTGTAAACAAAAAATATTTTAACAAAATATCCTTTCTTGTAATTGGTTTGAAAATAAATCTGTTTATGTGATTTTTTTTGTGTGTGTGTGAAATAGCTTTTAAATAAGATATGTTTTATGGGTTTCATAAAACATGTTTTGTTTTTACTTTTATAAGGCAAAAGATTTTATTCATCAGCGGAAGAATAATAATTGGCTGATAAGAACAGTCTCTCGCTAGAGATAGGGCTTATAATTTAGTATGCATAGGAAGCTATAAGCAATAACTCTGCTTCTTTAGTAATAATGGCAGTTGTGATGTAGTGTGCATAATATAGAGCATTCTCCTTTTTATTCAATCCCAGAAATACATCAAGTCCTTGCTAATTTTCTGTTGCGATCTCTACATCAGCTGAGCTGTAATATTGTATATACAAAACTTAAAGTGCTACTCCGCTTTTATTGCGTTGCCTGACAGAAACTCTTTTTATGTTATTAATTCAAATGCAGAACAATGGTGAAAACAACGTGCTTGCCACATGGTAGTGGTACAAAGAAGTTCCTCTACAGGAGAGAATCATTGTCAGGGTTGCTGTTAGTTCATTACTGTTCAGAATTATTTGACTGTTTCACAGCAGTCATAAAACAGAATCAGAAAAAAAAAATCAATATGTTAATTAGAAAAATTCAGTTCACCAATGGTCAAATCCTCCAGAAAGGGCAGTAAATAGCTAACTAGTTCCAGAGCTGGACATTTCAGGAAATCTAAGTTTCTGAAATGACAAGACACCTGAGAAGAAGGAAAAAGTGGAAGAACTATAATTTCTTGACAAATCTGAAAGATCATTTGGCTAATTTATACTGGCTTTTTGGGCAAGATTCTTTGAGGTCTTTAAAGAGCTTTAAAGTCACATGAAGTTTCTGGAATGCAGAGTGTTTCCTAAAGAAAAAAGGGAAGAGTTAACAAGATAAGTTCTGTTAATGTGTGATGCAAGTGGTAGTGCTTGTTCTCGAAACCGTATAGAGAGCTTTAAATCCTGCTTGGTCTGCTGAAATTCTGGGTTCATCCAGCAGTCACATCTTCTTTAAAATGCTGTGACTCGATTTTGTTGTTGTGACTTTTTCTTGCGTTTTCTCTTTTAGTTTACTGAGTTCGTAACGTGTCTGACAAAAGAAGTCCTGATTCTGTTATTTATGTAAAAATCTCCACAAGAAAGTCTGTGAACAGTTCTATTGGAAAAATAAAGACTTATACAAGAAGCAGATTTATGACCTTCCTAGTCTAATTTTGGTATCTCCTTCTCTGGAGATACTCAAGACCTGCCTGGACAAGGTCCTGTTCAGCCTGCTCTGGGTGACCTTGCTTCAGAAGAGGGGTTGGACTGGGTGACCCACAGAGGTCCCTTCCAACCCTGACCATTCTGTGATTCTGTGATCTTCTAAAGTATTCATAGATGGTGCATACAACTCCTTTAAAAAGGCTTTGTAATTCTATTTGTACCTTTGATTCCTTCAGCCTAGGTTTAATCCAGGGGCTTGCTTTTGCACAAAAGTCATGCTATTTACACCTATTCTTAAGAGTTTGTTTTTTCCTTTTCAATATTGCTGCTACTTACTGCTTTCTCTATTCCTTTCACTGATGTTGCCTCTACGGCTCTCCTGATGCCTCCACTTCCTTCATGCACACTGATTTCTTCTGTTTGTTGAAATCCTTCTGTGAAGTTCCATTCTGCAGTCTCATCTGGTTTAACTAGTTTGCATAAAATTTCAGTTGAATTTTCTCATGCAACATGTTGCAATATTTTTTATTAACAGTATATCTGTATTTACAGTCAGGGCAGTATTCAGTGTTTAAAGTAATTTAGTAAAAATTGTATCTCAGTGTGCTGTATTATATCTGAAATTTTTGGACACTTTTTTGAGGGTGAAAATTACAACATCTTAGATCAAAGACTGCTGGATAGCCTTAACAGCCTGTTGTTTTTTTTTTTGTTGTTGTTCCTCTAATCCTTAGGGTTTGTCTGCACAGTTGCAGACAGTTGCCTGTGCTGCAAGCCAGCTGGATGCAAGCCAGTTCTCGTTCAAAAGCCATGTGGCACGATTACCGTGACTATCAGCTGAAGCTGCTGTGTCCCGCCTCTTGGTTCAGGTAAGGTAGACCCGGCTCAGTTAATTTATCTATTGGCCTATTTTGGGACACAAAGAGCTTGAATTGCCTTTGAAAATAGAGTCCTTAAGGAGTAATTACCACACAAGGTGGAGTACTGTGCACATAGCTGAGCATCTTTGGGGGGCTATCAAATTTCTGTCAAGAATTTAAACAATTCTCTATCATTTTGGTGTTACCTTTCGGAAATGATGCTTCCTTTTTTCTGAAAGAAATATTTTCCTGGAGTTTTATGTATACTTCCTTCTTTTTTTTAAAAAAAAGAAAAGCTAAATGTTATAAAATGGTGCTTTAAAAAGGTTTCACTTATGTTGAGAAAGTACTAGTTTTGGTGCTTGGTACTGTCAGAAGAATGTGTTTGCCCGGTAAGTTCAGTTCAAGATGGATGGAGAGATTATATTTTGATTGTATGCATATACCTTCTCTGTCACCATGGTCCAAAGACAGACTTTGATTTTTCCAATTATTAGGAGTAGCAGATCTGTATGACTTCTGGAAATTGTAAGTTTAGTTTCCTGCTGATGAAGTCTAGTGCTGTATTATGGTGCGTTAATTTAGAAATATAAAGTACGAAGGGTTTATGTGGAGAGAAAATAATCATCAAAAAACATAACTTACTGAACTGAAAAGACCTATTTCTAGATTTATACTTAATTTGTATTTGTTATATTTTAGTTTGTGTACATTAGAATACATTAAGATGCACGTGAATGTTCAAGTAGTGCTCCTGAGTGAGATAACTTTGGAAAATAAATTTACCTGTATATGTTTAGAAACTTTATCTTCATTTTGGACCTTGAAAATTATGTTTCCAGTTATTGTTTGAAAAACTAGGAATTATGGCTATACAGCAATAAAGTCTCACTGTGTGGAGGAGAGAGAACATGAATAATATTGACACATAAATAGGCTTCTTTAAATAGATTTTATTAAGAAGCTAGCAATAGTGGGGGGGGGAGGAATTCACTACATTGACAATTTCTTATCTTTATTTCAGTCAGTGGAACTTATTCTAACCTCAAATACATTAACCTTTTGAGAGATCTAGTTTTTGATAACAATTTTCTTTGAAGTACTGATGACATCCAAATCTAGATTGTGAACGGAGCCAACTTGTTAAGGGAAATATTATTGCTCAATAATGGTATAATAATACTGTATTGATAAATTGGATATTAAATACTTTGCACCCACCTCAAGCATAGATCAAATAAGGAAGAACTTTTTCTTGTGTTATTTAGATAAAGAAAAGAAAGAAAAAAACCTGTTAAATCAGAATTACTTGCTCCTTCTGTCAATGATTTGCCAGTGTAGCTGGGAGAGGAGATGTAGTTAAATCATCTGGCTGCAATAACCTTAGAGGAGAAATTTATTAACTTGAGTGTATGAAGACATAGCCCTTAGTAACTGCTACACAAATACCTCTTTGAAACTTTCAAAAAGTATCAGGACCAGTTCTTGTGAGCATAAGGAAATCTATGAAATAAACACATGAAGAAAAATGTCTTCTCATAGACAAGAATCAATCTAATGAACTGCATTTCACAAAGTTGTAAACTTTATCAACTGCAAAAGTCAATATTTAGATGCGTCTGATAGACCTATTGAATTTTGAGAGGATTTTGTATCTTCAGATCAATGAAATGATTAAAAGTAAACCTGTCCGTCCATATTTCTGTGACTTGCAGTGTGGATTGCATTAATCACCTATGCGTCTCAGTCAATGTGGGTTAGTTCTGGTCATGTACACCACAGGAGTGCACAAGTGAAATCAGTGTGTGATGAATAGGCTACATGGAATCTGTCCTGGCAGCAGTCCTTAAAATTTATTCAAAAAATACCAGTATCTTCAGCAAATAGATCTGAATGACGAAACAAATGAAGTTACAAGATGAAATGCCTAACAGTGCCTTTGAAATAGTGCATTTTCACTCTTTAGCATTATCTTTAAAGAACAGATGTATTCAGATAAGCTTATGTACTGTAAGTTATTGAAGTGAGAATAAAATGGCTTATAAGCAGCATTATCCTTTAAATAGAAGAAACATAAAGAGATGCAAAGGAAAAATTAACTAGAAGAAAGAAATCTCCTACATAATATACAGTACCCTGTACTTTTGCTGTACCAAAATCAAATGCTTTCAAGAAATGAGCACAAAATGAAATGTTGTAGTAGCTAGATGTTGATCTTCACTGATAATTAGTATTTAATTTGAAACGATATCTCAAATTTTCATCATAATGATTTATCTAGTGCAAGCTTATGAAGTCAGCGGAAAGTATTGACATGATAAAGCTAAAATTATCCCTTATTGAAGAAAGGTATCTAAATATCTGACTAAGTTACTTGCAGGTGTTTTACTTCAGAGAGAATGGTGAATGATGAGTTTCTTTGAAAAAGACACCACTTTTAAGTCCTTAAAATTTTCATCTGATATCAGATCTATGTAAGTGGAGTCATATCAACACAAAATTTCATTATGCAACTAGGGCGTAAAATCACATTAAAGGATCATTATCATTAGTAGCAAGGATGGCTTGGCAAAAAATTTTACTCTGACAATCACAGATTTGGGTCAATTTGAAATGTCTTGCAGATTTGTTGATTTCCTCCATTGCTTCTGGCCCCCAAAGGAAAAAATTCTGATTATTTCTTGTTAGAAGTAGTTACAGTTATTAACTGTTTTTATATCATATGTCATATTGTGGTTTTAATGCTTACGTGAACTCATAGATTACAACATTAACAGCAGCAATGTCATAATGCCAGGAAAGTTTAATAAAGAGTTCAAAATGTATTTGTAGAAATACATCTCTGTCATGTTAGCCAAGTGAAAGGCAGGAGAACAAGACAAAACAACCGGTTACAGTGCAGAATCTCATGCTACGAACCCATTTTCCATAATTAATTTCCTGTTCTGGCATGATGCAGGAATAATAAAGCTAAGAGTAGTAGTCATTCAGAAGACAGCAGAAGATGTAAGCCTGTGAAAGCAGCTTGAAAGTGTTTCAGAGATAATTTTATCAGGTTCATAGTTTGATTTTTACAGTAGGGCTGCAAGTTACAGTAATATAGCTATGTCAAACTTATATGCTTAAACACCTTATGCAAATAAAAAAGGACTCACAGTTTTTGAGTATTTAGGATGCTTGGAGGGATGTGGGGTGGGCAGGGGGAAGAAATCTTGATTCAGATTTGTGGCTGTAACCCTTGTGCAAATGTAGTGGATTATCACATATAAATGAATTTCATTGACAAACATTTCCAAACAGTGTGGTTTTGGTTCTATGTGCTTGGAGAAGCTCAAACTTGGAGTAATTGAGGCCATTTTGGCAATATTTTGCAAGGGACTTTCATCAGATATTAAGATGCTTAAAAATGAGCAGCTTCCAATAACTTGTCATAGGAAAAGGATATGTGAACATAAGTTACATAAGTTGAATAATTGTTTGATATTGCAAGAAAAAAATGTGTGTGTGTGTACATATATATATATAGATATAATAGCTGAATAGCCTGTTTTCTGTTTTAATTGTAAACAGGGCAATCTCCAAGAATTGTAGTGCTGAAGAAATTGTTAATATTGACAACATAACCTGAAGATTTAATTAGCTCAGAACATTGAATATCAGTCTGGAAGCAGTATATGATTATTCACAAATCATTTACATTTCTCTCATTAGAAAGTAACTTGAAAAAGCAAAGTCCATATTATCAAAGCTTCTAGTACGCAGAACACTTAAACTGGTAAATAATTTGATGCCTGCCTTTAGTAAAAGAGAATTCACACTACCTGAACTAGTAGCCACAATGTCTTTCGCTCTACAGACTTGTATAATATGTAAAAACTAATAGCAGTTAATCAGAAAGCAAAACATAAATTATGTTCTCTTCTGAGGGATGTCTAAATAATGCTTGCTTTTTTTTTTTTTTTTACTTTGGTGACATGATGAGCTTTTGACTTCTGTATTTTGAAAGTAATTAAGGTATTTACCTCTGTTTTGAAATGTAGAGGTGCCCAATGGTTAAAGCCAGATAATGTTAATAGGAATATTTCCCATTGATTAAAACAAAAGTGTTAAATCACAGGGTTTATAGCAAGACTGAGTCTCTTCAAATAAAAGTAGTTCATCTTTTCTATATATCTCTGCATGATTAAATATGTGTATATGTAGCATGTACAGGCTTATGTGTGTATAAATACATATTTATGTACAAATAGTACATCTTTCACCTTTCTTCTTCCAGAACTATTTATCACTTGTCATCTTTGCTGTGATAGTACAGGAATTTGCATATGCTTACTAATACTAAAACTTAGAACAATCAGTTAAAACCTTTCATATTCTCTAGAATTAATCTAATTCCTTCTGCAATCAATATATCCTCTGCAGCAGTCTGTGGCTTCTCATGTGTAGCATCAAAGAAGTCCATTTTTTTTTTCCTGTCTGCAACATGCTAATTTCCCTGCTCCTGCTGGCTTATGCTGTAAGATAGAATGAGTAATAGCTCTCTGTTTACCTTCTTGTGCATCACTTCAGCACTTTATCATCATTTTTTCCACTTGAAAATATGTGCATTTCTAGTGAATGGAAGTTCTTCCCATCATAACAGCCGAAAAGAATTAAATTATTGGTGCTATTTAGAAGGAAACGTTTTGGTTGTTGGGTTCTTCTTATCACCAAGGTTCTGTCACTTAGGCCTGTACCAGAATTCATGTGATGTTTAAACCTCTGGCTCTGGGTGTGCCTTCAGCCGCAGACAGAATCACCAGAACTGGATTTGTGGTTCTATTTCATTGTTCTTTATGGTTGTAGTCTGGTCATGTGTATCCCCTGAACTCCTCATCTTGCTGACTCCTTCTCTGATGATTTATAGTTGCAACATGTCATCAGTGTGCTACGAGAACCTATTACACTGCTATATATCATTAGAGACCCTTCTCTCAAGGCAGGTTACTATTATATATCATTAAAATGATGGCCGGTAGGAACATGTACATCTGAATCTTGGTTCTCTTAACACTAGTTTTAGTTGTGCGATTCAGCTGCTGTAGAGGAGTTGTTTATGATTTATAGAACTCATGCTAAGATTAAGAAGGGAAAAAGATCTATCAAGGTAAAGGAATTTGAGGAAGAAATGTTGTGATATTTTGAATATGATGTATCAAAATACTGAAAACATCTTTTAGATGAAATTCTGAATCTCTGAGCATTTCATGTCTGGGAAGTGTTAGATGCAGGTACAAATGTACTCTTTTTTCTAGATATGAATGCTGACAGAGTTGGTGGAGACTGCAGGAATGCGTACAAGAGAAGGGGCTCTAGATGACTGAAAAAGCATGGTCAGTAGTGGCATTTGGTATGGCTTTGTGAGCATATTCTTGTAATATGGTATATCAGCACCATTTGTTGAATAGGGACAGAGAATCTGGCCTGCGCTGCTTCCACGTTAAACTTATATTATTGCCAGCAGTGTTACGAGGATGGGAGCTGGGCTGTGGTATTACAGATGTCTCAGCTTGGGCTGTACTGGACAGTGTGCACAGGAGGTACCTGGGTCTTCGTATTTCCCTGTATGCCTACGCGGGGCTGGCAGTAGTTGTTCTTGAATGTACTGACTACTGTTATTTTTGTTGATGGTCTTACTATAACTTCAAGATTAATATGTCATGCATTTCTATACAATAACCAGGTTAGGTCAATCTCAGGTTTTGTTAAAATATCAGTAGTCTTTAGGAGAATTGTATTTATTGTATACACATGTTCTTCCCCCATATGTCTTTGTACCTTTGAAATGCATCTCAAACACTATGCCTTCATGTTCAAATCTGACTCAAATGTAGAGCAAAGCTGATTGCAATGTAAGCAATTATTGTAACACTATTGCAATGACAAACTAAAAAGTAAACTTTCTTTCTGGCATATTGCTATGTGGGTTGGGATCTTCTGAACCCATCTGATAGCTTCTGATACTGGGAACAACTCTAAAAACGTAGATTCTTTTAATTGAGTATGATTTGTTCTGGGTGTTATTTTCTAGAAGTAGACTTTCCCCCAGTCTTTTGGGCTTTTTATGTTTATAGATACTTTACTAACATACATCTTTAAGTGTAAGTAATACATTTTTTAAAAAAATCTGTTAATTTCTTTTTTAAACATTCAAAATTGCTTTTTCAAATTAATTTCTTATCATTATGATTTCCCTCTAATTCTCTGACTGTGCTGTCATTTGAAGATTGTGCCTCTTGATCTACTGTGCAACTTCTGAGAGAGTGCTGGCTGTCTGCATGCTTTTTGTAATGCTATAAACTGATAGTAGACACAGGAAAGCTCAGAGAAAAGTAAAACCAACCCTGTCAGACAAAGACATAGTCATACCTTTTTTTTTTTTAACTCCTAGAGTAACTTAAAATTACATTATTTTGCAAGCTTGGAACCTTTGGAAGTTGTGTTTTGTATTTTGATAAATTCTGGAGCTTTGGTTACTTTATTAATGTTGCTTTTTCTTTTTGCAATTAGTCTATCTAACTTCTGTCCCTATTGAAACATTTTATATATGAGTGTAAAGTTGGTATATCTCTACTATTTGGTACAGCTGCTAATAAGATACTGATGGATGTGAAGGAGCAAGTAAGTGAAAGAGCTGAAACATCTGCATAAAATCTTGCTTTGCCTTATTTTTCATCTCTGTGTGCATTTGAGCATCTCTGTAATCCTCATCTCAGCTTCTTGGTTAGCCATGAAAATTATTAAAATTACATGCTAAATAGAAAAATGTAAGAGGAGATGATTTTTTTTCAGTAAGGTAGAGATACTTAAATGAAATATGAACGTTGTGAAACAGAAGGCAATGCTTTTTGGTGTCTCTAAGTAATAAGAATAAAGACTGAGGTATTATTGCCAGAAATAAATAGTTGTAATATTTAAATCAATTTTGTGTGTCTACTGACCTTAGAAAAGAGATTTACGAAAAAGATACAGCCAAAGAGCAGAAGAGAGGGAATAATTGCATAGCTGAGGAATTCGATGTCTGGTGGGGATGCTTTATCTTCCCCTATAAATGAAGAACAGGAAAAGATCACCTGTCCCAGGCACTACTTGCTGCAGGTACATATGATACCACAGTGAATTTGTGGCTTTTATGTATAATACCAGCTCATGGTATGTAACTATTTAGAGAGAAAGAAAATAAGATTTAAAAAAATCCTAACCCCTTAAAAATTGCGAGAAAGGATAATGGCAACAGCCCCAAACAGAAAGCAATTTAAAAAGGTTCCAAATCAAGGCGCCTGGAGAGCATGTGGAGTATAAAGTAATGAGGATTGCAGTTACCCAGATCTAGCACAGATCTGCAGAAGGCAATTCCAAAGCAGAAAGGAAAACGCTCTATTTCAAGTATACTAATGCAATGGATGTGCAGAACTGACGTCTAAGTAAGTGTCTCTGTCTCCTAATTAACTGTATAGGAGGTCTTGGGAAACAGCTGGGAAGCTTCGTACTACCCCTTTCTGTTTCCTCTGGTGATGCAGGTTTCCCAGAAAGAACAGTTCCCGCAAAACAGCACTACATGTAGAAATGGGGAATGTAGAGGCAGATGAAGTATAATCTGAAAGCGCTTTCATCTGCTGTGTGCTTGTACCCAGGCTGAGTCAACCCACACTTGTCACTGGATCTTTACTGGGAGAGAGCACCTGGAGTGCTGTTGCCCCTCCTTTTCTCCCCCATGCTCTTTATTTCTGTCAGACTAAAGAGTCTAATTAGACTTTTTTCATAATTCTTCTGACACTGTCAAACCCGTTGTTCCACTCTCAGATTCCCCAAATAAGTTATGTGTGCTGTTCTGAAGATGTATATGCTGAATTTGTCAGCTGTAAAAGTCTTGTGTTTCTAATTAAGGCCTGACTTCGCACACTGCTCTTAGTACAGATAATATTTACTACGGAGTACACCGGTTCATTAAACATGTAACCAGATGGATCAGACTTTGGGGTGTAAAGTCTAGCGAAGGAATATTCCCTTTAGAACAATGCCTCAGTTGTAATAAGGCTTTCTCTTTTCATGAAATTAATATCAGTCCAATTCTTTCTGTGATTTTTACATGTCGTGACCACTCATAACTTTGAATTAATGTGACTTAATTTTCAGTGAATTAGTAGATTCTAATGAGGGTTTGGTTTTGGTTTCAGTCTTTCAGGAATAATGGTTTCCTTTCAGATCTGTGCAAGATGCTTGCTATAATTCCGTTTACCAGCACTCCAGTGATTACACCTGGTTAAGTTATGCACATCATTAGTCACAGACTTTTCTGGGTGACTTGTTCAGCAGCTTTTCCTGTAAGCGTGTTTTTTCTGGATTGTCCTCTTATCGTCATATATGAGGACTCTGATTTAATGGCTTGTAGATTGTAACACTACGGACTAGATGGGCTGACCAAAAGGTCATTACCTAATCCAGAAGTCTTCTAAGGCAAAACTGATTTCTAGTGACTTACATTCAGTGCTTCCTGTATTTAGTTTCTAGATAAATGGCCTAGTCTTTGATCACCAGAAACTGTTGCAGATGAAGTAATCTTTTTATGGCAGTCAGCTTTCAGTTGTACTCCTTTCTGCTGCTCTTTCGTAGCTCTGTGGTTCACTTCAAGTTTTTTGCACACTTCCAGTAATTACCCACCTTGTGTCGATTCCAGTATTATAGTTTTCCTTCCTGTCCTCAAGTCCCATTTGTTATGCCTCTTTGTGTAACTAAATTATCTTGTTGGTTTATCACATGTTGACCAAGGTCATCTGTAACTTTCCCTGTCTTGAGTGTTTACTGTGGCATGTAAGGTTTTTCCAAGGCTGTGTTATTTTCTTTGGGGGAAAATTAGTTTTATATCCTTCTGTTTCTCATTGAAGTTGATTTCATTACTTTATGTAGATGAAACTTTACTTTTCTGGATTCTTTTTTTCTCCTGAGTGTTTTCAGTAGCTCTTGTTTTCCCAAACGGTTTTCTCGGAAAGAATAATGTTTAAAAATCTATTTAAATACAGCTAATTTACAGCTCCTGGTTTCTTCCAGATTACTACAATGTACATATCGCTTGATAGGTTTTTTTGACCATTTAAAAATCTGACGTCTTTAACTTAATGACACAATTTTTCTTTTTGTGTTCTAGGCTAGCTGTAGCTTGTGCAGTAATATTTATGTCAAAATTGATTTGAATTATTCTTCAAAGTATTATTTCATTAAGAACAAGATTACAGTATTTACTAAAATGTAATATTACCTGTGCCATTTTCACTTCATCCACTAACTGCTTTGCCTGATGAAATTAAAAATTTACTTTTGTCTAGCAAAGGCTCTTCCCTAGGGGGAGATATGTTCTGAAATGAATAAAAGGTAAGATGAAGAGTTAGATAATAAAATATACTGGTTGCAGATAAGGTGCTCCTTACATATGCTTCATAACAAGATGATGCGGTAGGTGGTGTATCAACTCATGAAAGTCTATAAACTAAAAAATGCTCCTCAGAAAGCAGAATTCCTACCAAATGCATTTTGAATATCTATAAAACATGAATGCACAATTATCACATTGAAGATATAAGAAAGCAAAGATGACTGTTAATTCCTACAAAAAAGAGTATCGTTACAGGTTTCTGTGAAGTGTTTTGAAACTAAATGAAAAAAGTTAGTTAATTCTAGTGGGAGTGATTACAGACAACAGTGAAACAGTATTATTCCTTTCTTGAAGTTGTCTGGGTTATACATGTTTCATTTATCACCAGCACCACTGTGATCGTTTTTTTTCACATTGGTTCTTTCTCTGAAATACAGAAAAGGATGTTTTCAGACTGAGAACCAATTACTCATGTTTAACATTACTAAATTGAAAATACGCTTCTAAACATCACTTGTCAGAATATGAGGTACTTGATTTTCTTGCTTCTCCATTTATAACACTATATGTAGCAAACAAATTCAACTTGTGTTACTTCAGTCACTTGACAGTCACATGATTTAGTCTTACTCCTCATTTTGTAACATTAGAAGAGTATCTAGGAGAACAACTCAAATTTTCTATTAAAATAGTCTAATTCTATGAAATGAAGTAGCAATGATCAATCAACATGCCATCCCACCCACCCAAAGAAAAGGTAACCCCAAATATATTTAGGGTAAAATGGAAATAAATTAAATAATGACACCACCCCCCCTCCCAATTTTGTGAAAATACACTTTGCAGTTGGATAGCTGTAACACTATACCAGCAGAGAAAGATTAATTACAGTTGCATTACCCCTTTGTCCACACAGTGCCTCAAACAAAGAAGAGTCTTGGAAAACATCAGCAGTGTATTGCCTATGTAAGGTTGAGTTCTCCTGCCAGGTTTCATGAGTCCAAATGCTTCTGCTTTTTTCCTAATTGAACAATCGCCTTACTTGTTTTTTTTTTTTTTTTTTTTT
>Ga0065711_1009138_pt1 | contig 16062 bp, 6 predicted proteins | sample Hoacrofraction12_FD_59098 | JGI IMG/M metagenome (GOLD analysis project Ga0065711, IMG submission 59098) | Hoatzin crop microbial communities from Cojedes, Venezuela - Epithelial fraction 12 v2 (version 2) | ecosystem: Host-associated > Birds > Digestive system > Esophagus > Crop | place...
CGCTCTGTACTTGGACAAAACATTGGAGACGGGAGTTGTATTTACTTCAAATGAAAACTGAAGATTCCATGAACTTAAATAAGAAATAAATCTTCAGTTGATGCTGTAGCCAAAGCCTTCCCATCTGTGCTGGAGCATAAGCGTATGAAGCTGTTGTCTATCTGGCTCCTATGGTTTACTGTCCAGTTTTCATATTCTCACAACTTCACCATATATCTGAAGTTTTGAAATTCTTTGGGGGTTCTTTGAGACTGAGACCATCAGCTCAAAGTATGCTAGAACTAGAAATTACATTAATTAGCAAAAGACAGTGGTTTTCATAGCTATTAAATTCAACTGCTTTACAATGTTTTTTATAACTAGATTAACGTTAGTAATACTAATTCAATTATTATTAAATTATTTAAAATAAATTTTAAAAATTAGTAGTTGGTGTTATTTTTAGTTTCTATTTCCACATAGTCTTGCCTCCTGAGTTGCAGTTGGAGTTTTGAATATGAACAAATCTCAGCAAATAGCTAAAGTGAAATCATCAGCCTTTCCTCATCTGGAATTAAAGACAATACAAAAATCTTTTGAGTTTTGTGTAGGTTTCATGCTGATTTGCAAAGTACCTGAGGTGCTTTGTAATGAACAAAATGTAAGGTAAATAAATAACACTAGCTAAACCATGAGTTTTACTTGATCCACATTCAAATTCTGCTTGAAATGGTACAATGTAAGCAGATGATTATGTAGTAAAAGCTGTATTTTTTTATATACAAGCAGAAATCAATATTTTATATCTACTGAAATCAGTGACTTCTGTTGACTCCGGGGAGAATGGAATTCAGCCTGGAGCATAAAAGGTGGTATGAAAAAAATATATATCATATTAAATGTTGTTATTCTTAAGAAGCAAAGCGGTTCATATACCGGGAATATTTTAAAAAGTCAGTGCCTTTGTCACTTGCAAACTATTTACAAACTTCAGATTGCTAACTAGTTTTAGTAGAAAATAGAAAAGAATTCTTAAAAAAGGGATTTATTTATAAAATTAGCAGGGAGCTGATCCTTCTTAACCTGAAAGTCTACATGTTAAAGCACTCGCCAACCCTGGCAGGTGTGGATTCATACTTCTTGCACATAGAAAGTAGATCTGAACAGCAGTATGCTCTGTCTCTTCTGACAATGCTTTTGAAGGTTTTTTTTCTGTAGGTCTTGTTCCACTAAGTACAGCGTACTGAAATATTTCTTAGTGCAAAGGCGTGCGTTTCAGTACGTTATGAAGTTTTTTTAGAGATGAATATCCTACATCTTCTCTGTGTCAGCAAGCATTGAAATAACTGATGCAAACCAGAACAGATTTAACAGGAGTGGCTAAGAAAACACAAGCTAATGCATAAAATACAGGCTAATGCATAATATGATGATCAGCGCAGTTTCGGTGGGAAGCAAGAAATGCAGATATAAGTCCTGTGAATCGGAGAAGAGAATCTGAGTGTTTCAGTATGCTAGGTGATTCTCCACCCTTTTTCTATGTGCAGAAGAGGCTGCCACCATCTCTTTCCAATTTGTGAAGTTGAAGGTCTAGGCCTCAGTTCTATTTGTTTCCTATAGTTTAAAATATCTAAGATGTAAATAATAACTTTCCCAATTTTTACAACAGTGACATCTTTTTAAGAAGATCCAGATGTGTTTTTTTGAGAGACAAAAGCTGAAAGGGAAGGTGATTTTTACTTTTTTGGGGCAGAAGGAGAATCGAAAGACCCAGTTTTCATGCCGCTTTAAGGCAATTTTAAGTCTTATGTGATCTAAATTTTGTTTTACTTTGCAACATTGTCTAACCTTACTCGTATATATTATAATACATATGGCTATGAACATAAAAAAAAAATCTACTTTTATTTTACTGTAAAGCCAAAAATCTGCAGGTTAAAAACTATGTTACTCGTACTGGACATCCCAGATTGAGATTCTGAGCTGTGTATCAGGGAGGCTTGAAGCCAAATTTATGCTTAACTTCTTCTAGGCCATTTCAAGAGGCTTCTGTATGATTTTTTGGTATTATGTACTAAAACACCGTTGCTCCCACATATATATGGTTTGCCTCTAAGCCCTGGGTTGACTGAAGAGGACCTCAGAAAATAAACCGTGAGCCTCGTTTCTCCAGGAGTTGCTTCCAGTCTTTGGCAATCAAGTTCCATGTTCAGTTACTAAAACATAGGCGTAGACACCTGATTTTAGATCCCCAAAGCCTGGCAACTTTGGCCAGAAAGTCAAAGTATTTTTATGAAATTCTGTAATCGCAGTCTGACCTCATGACATCTGTAAGTTCTATTTTGCACGTAAACCAAAAGGAATAAATATTAGAACTGAGAAGATGCATTTCTTTTTTTTTTTTCCTCATGTTCTAAGGTTATTTGTCACCTAAAACAGATGAACTAGGGATTAATAGATTCAAAAATTATCATAATTCTAGCAAAGTCAGATTTGTCAGGAAGCTCTAGCAAAGGAACCCCTCCCTACCTTTATTATTTTAGAATCTATGGTAAAGGTCATATGGTAACAAGAGGCAAAAACCCATTCAAGGCTGACTTGTGTTCTAGCAAGACTCCATCCTATGCCCTTTTGACGTCTTGAGCTATTTTCTCAGGTGTATTCTAAAGTAAAGATAATAATTTTATTAGAACGTAAACTACTACCTATAGTATGCTTGAGTGGCTTCTCATGGAGAAGTACCTACGCTGCAGGTAGCCAAAATAATTTAAATCTTTGCCTGTGTATGAACTCTTACTTTACTTTCTCATATGTGGTATAGATTTTAAAAGCACACTCTTTATTGGCTTCCTTTGCCTATTCTATGGAAGGGATACTCTCCGTATCCACACGAAGTCCAAGGAGTAAACTCTTATTTCTGTGACACCAGTCTGACCATGGCATGTAATTGCCATTAGTTTTTTGTTAGTCACCTAACATGAGGTGCTGTTAGTCATCACACTGGTACGCGTTCATATTATGTTAGCATGCATTCCAAACACAATGATTTAAAGATAATCATAAACTCAGACAAAGTGTATTAAAACTCCTAACCCATCACCAGCTAGTGAAGGTCTGCTCTCTACAGTGCGTTAGAGGCATAATTGAGAGTAATAATAAGACATTAATAGCTTTGGTTTTCACTTCTGAAATATAACATCCATTTATAAATAGGCTATGCAATGATATTGGATATTAATTTTTCTCATGTGTTTTGTTTCTTAAAATAAATAATGAATTTAGAGGTAGGTAGGGTTTGTAAGGAAGAAAAACAACTGTAGAGGTCTAGCTTAAAATATGAAGATTTACATGACTAAAGTAATTATAATTGCAGGGAATAAAAATGCTACTTTTTTTTTTTATTCGACCAAAATAAATTTGAGAAATTTCGTAGCTATTACTTGAGGTCAGACAAGTAGATTTATTATGTTTTATACTACTCCCTCAGTATATTAGCTAATGTAAAGTTCAAAAGCTTTGAAAAAAGTAATGTAAGAAGTTAAATACTTTTTACAGTGGTCATACTTAATTTCATTTGATTGAAAATATTTAAGCAGAAAAGATAGTACAGAATCTGAGTCATCTACTAAGCAGAAAACGCATGCTTGAGCAACTCCAGAGGTTGAAAATGCTTAAAGAATTTCTACATTTATTAGAAAACCTAAATTAAATTGGCACATCTATTATTTATAACACCACTGCTACTGTATCGTCTGTAGTTGCTACAAGGCGGCTGAGCATTTTGTTCTTTGTGTAAACGTGAACGAAAGATGGATTGTCCCTCGAGCGGGAGCGCAGTGCTGGAGTGGCAGTGTGCGCCGGGGGGCCGGGGGCTCCCCAGGAGCCGGCCCCGGCAGGAAGCTGCTGCCCGACCTGCAGCGAGGCGTGAACTCGGGCTCCTTGTTCTGCGCCGGGAAGAACCCTCTCCGTGCAGTGCGATTTCTGGACTGGTGCGTGCAGAAGGTGATTGTGCTCGATTCCTCCCCACCTGCACAGAGCTGACAGAGAATCTGTCCGTGTTTCTTTCCACTTCTGCAGCTAACTGTTGTTAATTTCTTTCTTCTATCATCAAAAGACATAGTGAAAACAGGGTAGAATCAGTCTTTTATTTCTCTGGCAATGAATGAATTATTTTGTGAATTTATACATTGATAGCTGAATAATCACTTATTATGTAAACTGTTCAGAATACATAGATGAAAGGGAAAGTAAGCTCGTAATCACCTGTTCCTTTGGGCAAAATACATAAGCTAAACCAAGTGCAACCAAGTGGCATATTATTTACATATCATGCAAATTTATTTTCTAAAACATATTAGACAAAGTATTGAATTCACTTATGAGTATATAATAGATCCCTCTCATACTGAAGCTCTCTTTATACTATTCTCTGAATAATTAAGTCATATGGAAAAATGTCAGAAGGCAAAATAAAATGTATTTATTCCAGCCATATCTTCCCACAGCATGACATGTCATCTGAAAACAACACTAAGCATTTTATGCCATCTGTGCTGGCTGGGGACACGTTTACAATGCATGTCAATGTGGAATATTCCTTTCCAAGCTGCACACAGTTGGCTTATAGCAATAAGCACCTAAATAGAGTGATCTACAGAAGCAGACAGCCATCAATACTTGGTTCACTTTCATCCACTCCTTGAGCGTTGTTTTATCTTTGGGAGAAGGAATTTGTTCATCATGCTGTCATTCACAGCTTTATACAAATAAAATGTTACTACAAAGCTTTGTTTCTGTACAGTAGTGAGTAGATTTTGCAGGCATAAATTCTGAATACTAAATATTAACAGTGTTTAAGTAAAATATGAGTGTTCCTTAACAGAGGTGGCTTGTTATACAATTTTAATGTTTGTTTTTTAAAATATTAGGAAAATGCAGAAAAACGTTCAGAAAAATACCATCATTTCCCAGGGACTGTACATAAAGCATTTGGTAAACATAAAAAGTCTTAGCTTCTAGTTGCACGTAACTGATAATCATTGTATACCCACTCTCCATAAGTGATCTGTAGAAACAAAGAATATATTGTTTCAGTCTGCACATGTTGTGTAAATTGCATCTTTCAAGTCACTCTCTCAAACAAGGCTAGCATGTACTTGAGACTTGTTACGTGCAATTATTACTAACGAAACTAAACTAATCTGATGTCTACTTTTGTTTCTTCACTTGTTAACAGTTAAGAGGTGGTTTCATAACACAAAAAATTTGCAGATCAAAATGGCCTTTATTCTCTGTTTTATCCAAGCAGAGCTTTGACACTTGTGACAAAGGGCCTGCTAAGAAGTAGTTGGAAGCTCCCTCACTGGGAGCCGCAGCGCACAGAGGAGGAGCCTTCTGAGGAGAACTTCTTCTGGTCATCCTCCATGTAGAGGCCCAGCAGGAGCTGCGGGGACTGTCCCCTTACGCGCTGCAGATTCTTTTCTCACCTACCCTGTTTATTGTGCAATAAGTTTCTTTTATTAATTAGTTAGATATTTCTTTTTTGCTTAATCTTTGTTAAGCATTATTAGGTTTGTAATCTCAATACTTTGCTTGGGTAAAGTATGCTGCATCATTTCGCAGTAATGCTGCAAGAATTTCCATAGAACCATAGGACAGGGTCAGAATGCTGCTGTGTATCACAGGAAAAAAGTATACATTTTGATTACTAAGAAATACTATTTTCTTGTTATGGTATTAATCATTTATCTCCTGTTCCAAGATGCCAATTATCAATACCAATGCCTCCTTAAAGGACATTCAACTTTGAAACATCTGGGAAGCAGAATCTTGGACACTAAGAAGTATTGTGTCTCCTGAGGGAAAAAACAACACAACAGAACAAAACAGGGTACATTGATTATTTCCAATTTCTACTGTAATTGAATTTATAACTAAATTTGGTCTCCCCTCATTTTGTTTAGTTAAATCTGTCTAGAAAAAGACCAGGGTGCTGAGTAGCTCTGTTATTTTGTCTCAGTGATGAACTCTCAGCATATACGTACTGTGCATACTGTGTATAATATATATGCTCATGTCTGAACAGAACATTTGAAAATGTGATATGAACAGTTCCATCTGGTGGAATGAGCTGTCAAAATGACTTTTTTTTTAATTAGAGTTGAGTGAAGTTGTAAGAAATCATGATAGGCATTGTTTGTGGAGAAATATCTCTTTTATTAAGGTAGCTGATAAAATGGGAGGAAATAATATTTTCTGATATTCAAACTCCAGATTCACCTCAGTCTGTAATATATTCTGAAATTTTTGAAAAGGTATTTGTTGTTCTACACTGATTTGCTAAATTACCTCTGGCTTGAAGTTTCAGAGAAGATTTCCCAATCACTGTATTTCATAAAGACTGGTCATTAGAAGGACAATTAAGTATTTCTTCTTCCCAAGAAACACTCTTGTACATGCAGCTTTGCGGCACAGTTTCTGTGCAAACAGTTTTTGCATGTAGCCAATCTGCCCCTCAGCAATAGCCTTAAAATCTGCCTTTTAGATCTTTGCACTTGGCTCTTCTCAAGAAATTGTCATGTGTTTCTTCTGCATCCTTCTGTGGCCTGCTATGAGCAAAATTAGCAGCCTACGACATTCCAAGTGGTGACAGTGCTATGCTGCTGTTCTCTGTTGCTTGCAGATTGTTCAATAGAATAGAGCATATTCCAGACAGATTTAATCTTAAAATATGCAGTACTAATTGTGAAAAGGGCAAGAGGAAGATAAAATCAGTGTCAACAAGATAAACTCCCAGTAGATCTCAGTCAGCAGTTTTCTTTGAACAAGGACACAAATAAACAGTAATCTTTGTAAACATGGTAAAAATTGAAAATGTGCATCATATATCAAAAGAAAAGAAATATTGGCCAAAGCGAAAGCGTGTCTTGATCTAAAATAACATTATGCAATTACCTTGTGCTACTTTATTTAGCAGTTTTAATAATGGCCCCTGAAGATAAAACATGCTTTGTTTGTGTTGGAGAAAATAAATCTAACTGACGAAAAGCTGGTGATAGGTAACATATTAGACAATTTAAAGTAAAGTAGGCTAGGTACAAAAAGCATCCATGATTAGTTAAACTGGTTTCTAGTCATAAGAGACCTTCGTTGCTTCAGTCTCTAGGTAAATGCTGTCCCTGTCCAGTCAGCTGGTGGGTAACAGGTTGGTGCCTCTCTTAGCTCGGTGACAGCGTGCAGGAGATCGTTTGCAGCTGTACAAACCATACACAACAGGAGTAACAAACTCAGAAACGGACTTAATCAGAAGCATTTCTGCATTTTTTTTTTCCCCCGTACTACTGATTAGGCTCAGGAAGAAAAATTAATCTTCAGCCTTCTAGAGTAGTCCTGTATTCTTTAGCAACATCTGTCTTTCTCCCACATTAATGTTTTTCAGATTGAAGGAAGCATTTGCACTTCTGAGTCACCAGTCAGTGGTGACAGTTTGCTCATGCCTCAGGATACGGAGTCCAATGGTTTCATGCAGATTAGTCATCTCATTTGCAAGATTCTGAACATGTCCTCCTCAGGCTTACCTTAGTGCACAGATTTTTTGCAGAGACCAGTTTGGTAGACTTTGAGAAACCAAATAACAAAATGATAAATTAGATGCTATGGGAACCTGTACTTGACAGCATATGAAAAGTAATTAAAAAATCTCATTTTCTTTTGCAGTTTTTGAGAGCAGTCCCTTTTATTTCCCTGAAAAATCAGCTTGTCTGGTTTCAGTTTAAATTATACATGCTTATTTACTTTTCCTTTAAACATCCAATACAAACTCCAGAGTACTGAAATTAGCAGAGGTTTTGCTATCGACTTCAGTGATGCTTCATTTTCTCTCTACACTTCTCTGTGCCAAATCTTGTCTGTGATGCAGACGGCTGACATTTGCTATCGTTAGGATCTGGCCTTCTGCAATTATTGTATTGTCTTTATTTATTTATTTTCTTCTCTGTTATTGAAACAACAGGAATGTCTGGGTGGTGTAAGGCAAAAACATTTCACATTTTCACGTGAACAAAACATGTGGGTAGAGAATGGATTTACTATCTGCTCCTACTAGGGATTTTCTGACACTTGTTAACATGACATGCAGCTAAAGAGTGTATAGATGTGAAAACAATGGCATGTTGTAGAGTCTGATAAATATGTTTTGCAGTTTGTTTAAATGGCTTGCCTTTTGCAGAGTTTGGTTCAATGGCAAAAGAAGTTACAAACACACGAATTAGCCAAGAAAATTCTACTACTATTAAGAAAAAAAAAGATAGTAGAGAAGCTGAGATGTTATGATTTACCTGGCAGAGCCGGTAAACCAGTTCTACCTGCCAAACTACAGGTTCAGAAACTTAGTGTTAGCTGATTCACCTTCAGGGCTCCCCGGCCGCTCAAGAAACCTCCTGAAAATCTTGCACTGAAAAGAATGCTGCAATATCAAATAAAACTATCATTCCATCAAAGAACATAGTATGTCACAACATACTGTCTTGATTTCCATTCCACGCAGTTTACAGAGGAATCACTCAGAATAGAAGTGCAGGGAATCACATGCTGTTCATTATTGATTTAGGTATGAAATGTTTCCAGTGTGTATTCTTAAATCAGCACCAAATAGATGACAATGTCTTCATTTAAATTAAAATATAACAAATCCCAGGTACTCTGATAATTCTTCAGTGTTATGGGAGCTTAATTCTCTATAACATTACTTTGGTGGTATTAGAACATAATGAAAGAAGTGAGCCTTTACCAGAAATTTCATCATGAAAAGTTGGCTGTAACAATATTGTATTGTATTCTTATTGAACTTCAGCCACCAGAAAATCAGATCTTCTCTCCATCCTTTGAAATTAGCTGCAAACATCAAGCAAAAGACACAATCAATGACCAAATTTGCATTCTGGTTTCTTTTATGATTGCTACAACTGCAGAAGTGTGCTAATATGTAAGGTCAAGTAAGCAACCCAAATTTATAGAACAGTCCTTATTGTGACTGGACGTCTGTGTATGCACTGGTGTTTATGTGATGTATGTGTGTACGCGTGTCTCTCTCTCTCTCCATAGCTCCGGTTATAGGGCACTTCAGAGCACAGGGACCAGACTGAGCGCAAGCGAAACACCTGACAAAAGGGCCTGGAATATGTGACACTGGGGGGAATAAGGGTACAGCATGAATGTGGCAGGAAATGAAAGATATTTCTGTGAATCTTTGTTCTCTCCTAAGTTGGAAGATAGGAAGAAAAAATACAGATAAAAGGCATAGAAATACTTTATGTTGTTACTTAAACACACAGCCTATCTGGGAGATTTTAATCAATATTTACATATACTGTAAAGAACACATTTATGAAGTTTTAAGTACCTAAAACTAGAGAAACACAAAGTAGCATTTTATGCCACTGTGCTGTTCTGTGTTATTTTAATCAGTCATTTAAAAATTTTCTAAATTCAAGTCTTTCATTTGAATCAAAGAAAACATTCATAAATATTTGGTGTAACAATAATTGATTTGAGTTGGGGAAGAATATATTTAATTACTTTTTTTACCTATTCAAAGGTCAACAAAATAAATTTTAACCACTTTTTCAATGCACCTGTAACTATGGATTTACAACTAGCGTATCCATAATAATACTAATTATTCAAATTTCTTGGAGAGATTTTTTTGATAAATAAAAAATGGAATACACAGAAAAGGTAAACTCTCCCAATTAATTTAAGGCTCTTAAATTAATGTTAAATATACACACCATTTCTTTTACAAGCAGGCCGTTTAATGTTGCATGTTGACATAGTATACATGTATCTTTCCATTTATTTGTTTTGGCAATGGATGACATGTTGGTTAGAAGGGTAGTACATGGAATCAATCAGATGTACTAGGTGTACTAAGCACTGGCTTACAAGCAGATGTCAAAATGTAGTCATCTGTGGGAAGATACCCATGGCCGCATGCGAAGAGATCTCTCAGATGACGATGTCTGGTAAGGTATGGAAAAAGTATGAAATGCAAACCTTAATCACCAGATAGTAGTGAAAGAGATTTGTTTTAATATAGCTAGGTGCAAAGTAGCAACCTCAGAAACAAAGTCTACATCTTGTACTTGTATAATAGAGCTTGTCTTTGAAAACAAGGACACAGCAAAGAACAGAAGGTGATTGAAGGTCATTGCCTCAGCAGGGATTCTCAGTGCAGGGCTACGGTTAAATGGGGTAACACAATGTTGAGAAGAGGAGCACTATCAAGTAGAAGTAGAAGGTGTCTGTGCACATTTAATTATAAACTATTGTGACAGTGCTGTGTTCAAAGCTGATACTCTCACGTTGAGAAGAATATGAAATACTGGAAAGATTTCAAAGCATTCTAGAATGATAAAAGATGCCCCGAAACATTAAATTTACAGGCTTCAGTGTAGTATTTTATACACCACAGAAACTGTTGAGAGAGGACTGTCATTTGACACGGACAGCTACTCATGACAAGAGTAGAAGCTCTTGATAGCTCTTAATTTTGCTAACAGAGAATAATACATTTTCCAAAGACTAAAAGTTGTTAGCTTCAAACTCAACTTACAATAGGCTCTAGTTGCAAGTTTAATTATTGCGCCCTGGAACAATTTATGCACCTGGGTAGATTTATCAAAGAGATGTTTTAATCCGGTTCTTAGGGGAGGAAATTGTCTGGTATGTATAGCCGTAGATTCTATGGCCGTGTCTGCATTAGCAAATAAAATATCTTGCGGCTGTTCTCTAGAGGTTTAGCATTTGTGCCTGGGTGCCTGGTAACGATTCAACAATATGGGCAGTACTGGAGCAGCGCTTGGCCAGTGCTCTGGCCCTGTTCCGTTACTGGAGTGGCAGTCTGTATATTTTTGCTAAGGGACAGATGCACCAAATGTCGTGAAAACATCTAGACTAATATGTCACATTTTTTTTGAATTGCACCACAAAATTTGTAGCTATTACATTAATGGAGATGAAATAATAAAAGAGCCTAATTTTGCTAATGATCCTGGTCCCCAAAACCTTCGCAAGCAACAAACTTCATGAACTAATAAGGCTTAGCAAGTTCTATAGTTGCTAAGCAATATGAGACAGATAATCCTTCTAGTTTGCCACAGATTTGGAAGCAGGTTTTGAGACCAGAAGGGTTAATTATATTTTAACTCGGTACTTCAAAAGAATCTTCTATATTAAACAGCCAGCCATTGCACAATAACTGTGGAATCAGAAGAAGAATGCACAGGCAAGACTGGTAGAACTGAGGCCACTGAGCTGCTGAATGTCATGAGAGTCACAGATTCAAAGCCAAAGAGATAAGCAGACCATCAGCTCTGATGCTGATGCCTGATAACGTGTGTTTGAATAAAACGTGCCTCTTACTGAAAAAGGGAGAGCTCAAAGGTTGGCTGAATTTTACCTTCCACAAAGGCATCCACGCCTTATTTGAAGCTCCTGTTTGGTCTGCATTTCTTCTAGAGACCAAATGTTCTTATTATTGAAGTTGTATGCCTAATGTGTATGGAATTTTCAACACGCATTTGAATTTGACTTTGGCACTCAGCGTTCTGTTTTAGTGATATCCCTCTTCATAAGATCAAAGAGCTTTTTAGTAGGTAGTATTTTCTTCCCATGAAGATATTTATGTACTGTAGTCAAGTTACTTTTCAGTCTACACATAGCTAAAACACGTTGCACTTCTGAAGTCTCACACTGTATGGTGTTTTCTCAGGCCTTGTGGTTCTTTGCTGTACCTCTGCCAATGTTTCACCACTTTTTTTCTAGCAAGACACAGGATCAATACAAATATTCAAGAATTAACCTCACTGAGACTATAAAAATTCTTCCTGCTTCTCTCACTGCACCTTTTTAGTACCCCATAAATAAGTGCTGTCTTCTTTGCAGTGGAGATCTACATCGCCCATAAAGCCGAAGGTGAAAGGCTTTACATTGAACTTAAATATTTTTAGGTAATATTTCATAAAAAAAAAAAAGAGAAATCCATATAGAAGAATGAGTGAAAGAAGATAGAATAGGGATGAGAATAGAAAAAATGTATGGCTGAAACAAAGACAAACAATGTATGAGATAAAACAGAAGAAGGCTGGAATGAACCATAGATCAGAAGGAACCAAGTCGGGTCAATTAAAACAGTAGCAAATAATCTGATGTCATCAGTGGCTGGAGACCCTTCTTCATGCTGATTTGGTTTTTTGGTTTTGTCATGGTTGGCTCCCTCCTGCAGAATGTTTCAAGCCTGGGGGAAAGAAGAAAGTGCCGTATCTCAGCCCTACGTCCCAGGAAGTCAGGTGGTCTTCCTTGTAGAGTTCTAGATCTCCGGACTCCTTTGTCCCCACAGCGCAAACGTGCTACGAAGGGACACTCCCTGCCCAAAGGAGCTCACAATATGTAGTGCAACTCTGCCATTAACAGGTGGAAGAAAACAGAAAGACAGGGGAAGCACGAGAAAACAATGAAACAGCTCCGTTCAGTATAAAAACAGTGGTCAGGAAAACAGCCATCTAGCAGTTGTGTATCTGAGGGTTCCGTTGTGGTTGGTTTTATCATCATGGCAAAGAAGGATTTTAAATAGGGACTTCAAGGTGGGCAGTGAGCATGGCTGCGTGGACATTTACAGAGTGATTATACTTTGTATAAGGACAAAATGTAGCACATTTTTGTATGTGTTCTTACAATTTCTTTTTGGTGACAAAAAAATTCTGATTATTTCAAATCTGGACCTATGTATTTTTTCTGAAGTTCACCAGAATCGTGAAAGCAAGACATACATTATGGCTTAATTTATATGTCAGTTCTTAACTATTGTAGCCCTGCATTTGTACCTTTTTATTAAAATCTATTGTTTATTATTTAAGGAATCAATTTTAAATGATACCTTGTTCTTGGCATCATTTTCAATTTTATACTAATCAGAGTATGCAAGATCTTATAAGACTGGCATTGGAAGGCTTGGCTTTTTTGTACGTGGTCAGTGTTCCACAGTAGCTCAAGCTAACCTACATCCTACTTCCATCTTTCTCTACCACCAGCAGTTGTACGTTCCTGCCCATTCTCCTGGGCCAGGTCCAGTACCTGCCTCACCCTACTGTTTTTCCTACTGGTAAATATGATCCAACAAAAAGAAGATTATAATTGGCTGTCAGCTAGGATGCCGAAATGGCCTAACACAGTATGAGAAGAAACTGTCAGAGCTGATAAAATGAAGATGGTGGGAATACAGAGTGAGTTGGGGAGGACAGATGAAGTCAGAGGCAACAAGATGTCAAGAGACATCACTAAGATGGTGCAGTCTGTTAGCATGGGCTAGGAACCACAGCCTGAACGACCAACAAGAAAGCCAAGAAACTGGAGAACTTTTTTTGGCTAAGGGGTGAAATCTCTTCACTGGATCAAGAATAAAACACTCCCCTATAGTACTGAGGGCACCCCGTGCTTCTGAACACACTCAGTTCCTGATGAGGCNGGAGAGCAGCTATACTAACCTCCAAAAATTCATAGCAGAAATTGTCCAGCTCAAATGCCTAGCCAAATTTTTGTTCTGAAGATGCTAGTGTCAATAATTGTTACTCCTGGCCTTTATAGTATTTTTCAATAACAGATACAGGGCTGTTTTAGCACAATTTACAGTGACCTTGTGACGATTGTAATATAATCCTCTGACGTTAATGTGGTGTTTCACTGGATGATCCGTAACTGTTTTAAGAAGGTAACATTTACCTACTTAAATATGTGTATAAAGAGAAATTGAGTCTCTGAGGTAGATAGACGCACCTATTGACTGTGCCATATTCCAACCACTAAACTACTCCGTTGCTATTACACCGACCACCCTTAATTTCTCCTAAAGTGCAACAGGTACAATATAGAGTAATCTGCTTTCATAATGTTCTAAAATATTACATCCTGTGCTTTTGGGTGGTTTCCGCAATTTACTCCAGAAACATCTTTGCTATAATGCCAGAAGTCTGAAAATCTTGCAATTATTTGGAATGACATTGTCTAGTAAGATAAATAGGATGACAATGTTTAAGACAGATCAACATACTAATTTTTCTTTTCATTTAGTGTTTAAAACAAATGTAGCTAAATATTTTATCTAAAAACGGAATTATACTTTATTTTAGTTTTCCTTACTTACAGGATTTATACTCCAGCATCTCATAAATGGAAGCCACATATTTTAGAAAGGTGGAATTTATTTTTTTTTAAATCGAAATCTATGGATTGAAGTACGTGTTACCCCAGTTTAATCAAAATACATATTAGCAATTCTATTGATTTCCTATTTTTCTGCATTGTTAGATAGCTAAAACCAACCAAATGAACTGTCAGACTAATTTTGATGGGGCGTATAACACGGTAGATAATTACTTCACTTTGCTTAACGTAATATAAATCCATAAATAGACATTTGTTTTATGTTCAAAAAGTGGGCTGCCTGGTAAAGAACAGGAACAAATAACAAAGAAGAATACTCAGTGACAAATGCAGACTAAAGAATAAAAGTAGATTCATTCAGAAATTTTATAAGCTCATTTTTCGATACAATTCAGTGCCATGTACTGCACCAGAATTTCTTTTCTGTTGGGTCCAGTTCTAAATCAGAATAACAGAACTTTGTTTTCTCCTGGTTTTATTTTTCACATAGAGTGCAGCTCCATATGTTAAGGTTTTTTGCAAGAAAATGTTATTTGTCCTGTACGTTATATCTGCAGTATCAAAAAACTTAACAGAACTGAGTTTAGAGGCTAACTCACATTTTAGTGTTTGCATTGTCAGCATCTTGCACTACAGAAAAGATGTTTCTGGAGTAAATTGTTGAAACCACCCAAAATATATATTCCTTCCAGTGCTAAACGAAACTAGTAGTACGTACAAAATGTAGCACACGTTGTCATTGTCGGCTGTTAAGCATAGCTAGGTTGGCAGCTCAGTAATTGTACCTTGCATGTCAAGTACTCACTTCTAGAGCCAAATCTTGCCAGCAGAAGAACATCTAAAAATTTGAAACAATACTACTTTTTGTCCTGCAGAGTTATTACCTGTACATCAGGAAATTCTGTGAATGTCCTGAAGACAGATAACATGAAATTAGATTTTCTGTAGGGCTGAATCACTCCCAGAACTCCTGGTGACATTAGTGTGTACCTGACTTCTTAGCATTGCTGTGATAAAGACAAAAGAAGGAAGAAGCATAGCATAGCCAGTGGTCCAGCAGACCAAACATTTGCAAAAAAGGCTGCTATAGTTTTTTCAGAGAATTAAATATCCCAAGGGGCTTGATGACAGAAGAATGTAGCAGTTACCCTGCAAAAATACACATCTCTGCAGAGCGATCAGGTAGATGTGCAGATACAGATTTCTTAGTGTTGAAATATGTTAGAGAGGCAACTAAAAATCTTAATCTACTGGATCGAGGTATTTGGCAATGTCATTCTGGTGTTTTCCAGTACTAGCAGAATGAGAAAACAATATGGAAGAGTCGTTCCTCTGTTCTTTCCAGCCTTTAGATTTTACGTCAACATGCTTTCAGTCCTGTCGTGCTTCAGTAAGAGATGAACATTAGGCCAATAGGTGCTTAGAGTGACAGAGCAGCAGAGTAGGATGCTGGAAACCAACAGAAGGGATCCTTAGAGGAGGGCGTTCTTAGGCCACTGTCAACCAGATCGACTTACTATCAAACATTCTTCCAATCTTTTGTCCCTCCATTACTTTCCCTTTTAGTGCATCAGTCCACTTCTACAACTGGAAAGCATAAGGTCTACAGCGACCTTAACTTGACAGATTCAGCAGCGCAGAGTCTAGTTGGAGGCCTGTAACTAGTGGAGTTCCCCAGGGGTCAGTACTGGGCCCAGTCTTGTTCAACTTACTCATCAATGACCTGGATGAAGAGTTAGAGTGTACTCTCAGCAAGTTTGCTGATGACACCAAACTGGGAGGAGTGGTGGATACACCGGCAGGCTGTGCTGCCATTCAGCGTGACCTGGATAGGCTGGAGAGCTGGGCAGAGAGGAACCTGATGAG
>Ga0065711_1041552_pt1 | contig 16062 bp, 18 predicted proteins | sample Hoacrofraction12_FD_59098 | JGI IMG/M metagenome (GOLD analysis project Ga0065711, IMG submission 59098) | Hoatzin crop microbial communities from Cojedes, Venezuela - Epithelial fraction 12 v2 (version 2) | ecosystem: Host-associated > Birds > Digestive system > Esophagus > Crop | place...
AGAAAACGAGTTCACAAACACAGAACGGCACAAAGAAGGCTTTAATTGCCTTTGAGACTACTTTAATGCCAAATGAGGCAAAAGATGCTCTAAATGGAGGGAAGACAGTTTCCAAATTAAGAAATCTTGCATTAATTTCGCAAGAGGCTCCAGAAGTACCGCTTGTATCTGTCTGTTTCTTGAATGACCAGAAAAGCTTGCAGAGTGAGCCCACGCAGAGTTTGGCTTTACCCTAGGCTCGAGCAAGTGTGTTCATGTGGGGCAAGGGGAGAGGAGTTTGCGCTGCCTTACTTGGCTTCCTCTTCTCTCCCAGGGCAATGCAGAGGCAGTCTGCATGGAGCTTTTCATAACACCTCGACAACCTTTTCTGCTCATGCTCACAACACAGACGTCAGGACAGCAGGAACTAGTGTCATTGCGGTGATGCAGCACTAGGACAGTGCAACTTTCACAAGCCAAGCTGTGAGACAGACCCTTCCAAGTCAGGCTGAGCAGAAGTGTCTTCCCCTTGCTCATCTGCCCAAGGATAAAGCCTCAGCCTGACAGGATCACTGTAGGTCATCTTCCGCACCATTCTCTGGGCACTTGTAATGTATTTTATCTACTAGAGGTTATCATGCTACTGTTGAGAAAATAAGTCAGAATATTACATCATCCCATGGCTGACATAACCTCTAGTTACCTTACATGAAGAAGGACGGCTTAGCCTCTGTCCATGCAGGGAGAAGGAACAGCCTTTAAGTTCAGAACTGTGGCGGGGGGAGAACTGAATGAAATGCTATCTTCTAAACTGGATTTGCATGGGAAGGTCCCAGGACAACAACAACAAAAAAGAAAAAACACACAAAGTGAAGATTTTCCCATGTCTGATGGGGTATTTTTCAGTAAGCAGTTTATCTCGTCTTTATTCATGTGAAAAAGCACAGTTTCCTGGTTCCCAGATACGTGGTTTCTTAGCATCAAGAGGAGACAGATACCAATACGTACTGTAAGAGCCCTCCGAAAGGCCCGATCTGCCAAATCCCAATCACACAGCCACGTCTAGGATCTCTTGGCCTTTGCCTGCTGGCGCCTTGACAAACGCCCAGCATAACACAGTACACAAAGCACGCTGTAATTTCAGTGGTTGCGGCTAAGCCTCAGCCATCCTAGCAGAATCAAAGATTTACCTCAGCAGACTGTGTTTAAGATCACACTTTAAGATCCATGCTTTTTCCCTGCCCCATTAGAGATGTGCCTACTACTACAGATGAAAACCATGCTGGAGCGTGGAGGATGCTGCCAGCCCAGCGTTAAGCAGAGATGGCCCCAGAACAGGGGCTCTGCAAGGCAGACACTTTCTGACACATCCCCCTCTCTTCTTCAGCCTTTTGCCCGTCACGGTACCGAAGCATTTTAAGTGCAGGAGCAACGCTAGCAGGGGAAAAACTGGTCCAAAACGTCTACGACTGATTCTGGTTTTCCTCCTTCGGCTTTGCATTAGCTACTACATTTTATGGCCATCCTGCGGTAGAGCGTACATGGAAGCAAGATTACGTAATAGAACTGGCTGGTCTCTTCTGTGTGCTTTCTCACACAGTACTTTTGATTACAGAACAAGCCGAAAAAAAAGGAGAAAACCAGCAAGCTCAGTGATTTTATCCAAGAAGGGGTATAATTTCAATATTATTGATACAGCCCAGCATGAAACACGTTAATTTTCAAGCATGCCAAGACTTGGAATAAAGAATACCAAAAATCTGATTTCCACCATTCCAGTGCCAGCTGTGCTCCCTCTTAGGAAACATTCACGATGCAATCCAAAACACGTATGTAGATAACACTGCCTCCCACCGCTATGATCCCTCCTGTCCTAGCTAGCACGGGCCATCTGTTACTGCTTAGCAGGCAGCCCCACTAGATACTGGATTGGTACTACTTACATGAAAAGGATGAAATAAACTGCTAGCAAAAATGGCATTACGAAGTTCTTTCCTAAACAACTCGTAATTCACCATTTGAAAAGTGTAATTTAAACTGTGCCAAGTAAGTTGATAAAAGGTACCAAAGCATGAATTAAGCCACAGGCCAGTCTCTGTCTCTACATGATACCACTTACAAGAGAAGGAGAAGTGGGAAACAGAAATCATGCTGTAGCTACCCGTAAAACCTCTTTTTCAGGTATCAAGGTCCAGGAATGCCAGAGAAAATAATGACCTTCTGCTGAGTCCCTGCTGAGCCCTCTCCCCTCTCGTTCAGCAGACCATACGAAAGGAGAAGAACGAAACAGTGGCTGCTCTAAACTATTCAGTCTGACCAGCTGAGCAACAGGCATTGCAAGAGAGTTATGATAAAACTGCACAGGGACCACCAGAGGAAACACAGCCTGCCATTCATCCAAACCCACTCAGCTTCAACACGCTCACCAGGATGAATGGTCGCTTCTTTCCATGAGCTGTCCCTGCCTACACCCACCGAACAACAAAACACACCTTCGCCTACCGCTAGTGAGGAACCTTCCCTTACCTCTGACACAAAGCCGGGGACAGCCAGCGTTAACTGCTTGCAGCAGGGCCTCGCCGAGCTGTGGGACAACGCACAGACCTACAGTACGGGCTACAGAACAGGCTCTCAGCGTGGTCATGCTCCCTCCTTTTTGAAGAAATCCCCAAACTAAACGCTTCCTCCGAGCAGTAAGTCACCCAAAATCCTTATCCTCACAACATGTTCTAGTCTCGAGCGGCAGCCTGGGAAGCCCACTTCATCCCTCCCAGCACAACCCAGCCTCCACCCCAGTAGGTGCTCGTGCACTTTTCCTGTGCTAAAGCAGACTCCTGAGAGCTGCCATCCCCAAGCCGAAAGTACTTTGTAGCTGTCTGATTGAAATTTAGCAAAGAAACCTGCTGGTAAGTCTTCACAGCTTTCATAGCATCCACCACACAAGTAAATTAGAGAGAAATCCTTGCTTAGCTAAGAAGTCAGTCCAATTCCTAGGAGCACTTGACAGTCTCACTCAGAAAACCTTGCAGAATCCACAAATCACAAAATTCTGCACTCTGGTCTTTAACCAAAGCTTCATGTTAGCAAAATCCTTCTCCATATCTTCATATCCGCAGCAGGGTAAAAGTAAGCAAACTAGCTTGTTCTGTAGGCCAACATTTAAACTTGATCCTGCTTGCCACACTTGGTACATACCACGGAGGTAACACATCACTGACACCTGGCACAAAGAGGATGAGGACGTTCTTCAGCAGCCACAGCGAGTTTCCTTCCTTCTTTCGGGGTAAGCGTGTCAATCTGCCTTCTCCCCAGTCAAAGGATCTTTCAAAACAGAGGTGGATATCCATCTACAGAAAGGTGCACTCATTTCCTTGAAGAAAAACTGTTCCCCCTATGCCCTGCATGAGGGGAAATTATTTTTTTTTTTCCCCACAGAAGGGCTTGCCTGAGCTCTGTGGTCAGGAAAGCTGCCTGGATCCTTCCCAGCTGTGGGAGCCCACTCATTCTGGGGCTTGCTGTCATGCACCGGCATGACTCTGCTCCTGCTCCCAAGATACTGGGCAACCTGAAACGCTTTTTCCAGTGCATTGTGTATGCAACTTCGGAATAAAGAAGTATCACGGTCTACTAATGTCATAGTTCAATGTTGTGGGTTTGCGTGGCAAGGTTTTGGTAGTCGGGGGGCTACAGGGGTGGATTCTGAGAGAAGCTGCCAGAAGCTTCCCCATGTCTGACAGAGCCAGTGCCAGCCGGCTCCAAGACAGACCCACTGCTGGCTAAGGCTGAGCCCATCAGCGACGGTGGTAGCGCCTCTGGGATAACATAGTTAAGAAGGCAAAAAACCTGCGGTGAAATGGCAGTCGAGGGAGAGGAGTGAGGTGATGTGAGAGAAACAACTCTGCAGACACCAAGGTCAGGGAAGAAGGAGGGGGAGGAGGTGCTCAAGACGGCAGATGGAGCAGAGATTTTTCCCCTGCAGCCCGTGATGAAGACTCTGGTGAGGCAGGCTGTCGCAGGCTGTTCATGGAGGTCCATGGTGGAGCAGACATCCACCTGCAGCCCGTGGAGGACCCCACGCTGGAGCAGAAGGATGCCTGAAGGAAGCTGTGACCCTGTGGGGAGCCCATGCTGGAGCAGGCTCCTGCCAGGACCTGTGGACCCGTGGACAGAGAGAAGCCCATGCTGGAGCAGGTTTGCTGGCAGGGCTTGTGACCCCGCGGGAAGGACTCACATTGGAGAAGTCTGTGGAGAACTGTCTCCTGTGAGAGGGACCTCACGCTGAAGCAGGGGCAGAGTGTGAGGAGTCCTCCCTCTGAGGAGGAAGGAGCGGCAGAGACAACGTGGGATGAGCTGACCATAACCCCCACTCCCCGTCCCCCTGTACCGCTCGGAGGGAGGAGGGAGAGAAACGGGAGTGAAGTTGAGCCTGTGAAGAAGGGAGGGGTGGGGGGAAGGTGTTTTGAGATTTAGTTTTATATCTCATTATCCTACTCTGATTTGATTGGTGATAAACTTTTTCTTCTCCCCAAGTTCAGTCTGTTTTGCCCGTGACAGTAACTGGTGAGTGATCTCTCCCTGTCCTTGTCTCGACCCTCGAGCCTTTCATATTCCATCTGCCCTGTCCAGTTGAGGAGGGGGAGTGACAGAGCAGCATTGGTGGGCACCTGGCATTTATCCAGGCCAAACAAAAACATTCAGATACAGCAGCTGCTCCACCCAACAACACTGAATACTTTCCACAAGCAGTATTCATTAGACTTCCTAGAAATATTCCCACACTCTACAAGCTACCTCAACAGCAGGTAAAACGCAATTTTTATTTCAGCTTCCTATTCCTGCAATTGAAGTAAGATGTCAAAGTGAGTGCTACTATGTAATAAATATTACAGTCAGAGACTTAAAATAACTGATTCACAGCTCTGCCAAATTTGACCAAACTGTTCCTTAGACATCTTGCTTGACTTGCATCGGTGTCTCCATCTATAAAATGGGCATGCTAACTATTATATTTTAAGGACTATCACTTGCAAATAAATGGAGAAAGTATAAGAAAAAAGGAGATCTATAAAACTACATACATCTCCTTATGTAAGAGGAAAAAAAGTTATCTCCTACATAATTACACAATGCTTCTTAAGAACAACAGCATTTGTAGAACAGAGAAAACAAAATACACAACTGTCAATGTTGTAAAAAACCCCACCTTACCAACATACGGGGAGCAGCCGGGCTCCATTTTTTTCTGAATTTAATCCAAACAACATGCACTCTGCCATGCCCTCTAATGCTGGCCATAATACTCAGCATTTATTCAACCACCAGCTGACTCACGTGTGACCTCGCAGTACACTATCTCATCAACACATCTACAGATCGAGTCCTTTGCTCTTGTGTTCTTTAGTTTAGGCTTTGTTTTTACAGAAGCTGCAATATTTTAAATGCAATTTTACCTCCTTTGGGGTCCACCTCAGCTTCAGTGGAACTACCGTGACGGAGGAGCGCACATCTTCTCGTGAAATGACATTGTGCTGCAAAATCAAAGGGCAACCAAAGCAAGCCTAGAGACAGGAGGCAGAACTTCACAAGTCTTCCATCTTAACAGAGGAAGGGAAAAAAGGTTTATCCTGCTGAGATATCCAGCACAGGAATGAGTGATAAACCCTCCCAATCCCAACTTTATGGGAATTCTGTGGGATCCAAACCAGAATAACCTTCTGTTTCACCGAATCTGAATATTAAGCACGAGTGAGTTTCAAAAACAACCAACTGATCGCACAAGACAGTCTGGTCATATATGGTCCCCACTGATTTTAAGTAGAGTAAGATGACTTTGCAAGATGTTTTATAAGTTTCATATGGACAAAGCTTACCCACATGTACTCATCAATCTCAGCTGATTTAATTCTTCTTAAAATGTCTTTTTATATCCCATCCTTTTGCTTACCAGTATTGCACTAATCTATGGTACAGAGCAGGCACACTTGCAGAAGGCAAAGGTTACTGCCACACAGACTCAGGCTTGGGTGCACAACTGATCAGCTGGTGCATGGTACTAGGAGAAAAACTGGTTAACTGTCTGCTTCTCACTGATGAGGTGGCTCTTACTTTCATGCCATTAATAGCTTGATTGATTGCCCAAGAGCAAAGACTTAGCGTGAAATTCTTAATATCCTTCAGATTTAGAAGGCTGCCATCTTACATATTTTACATATTTGATGGTGCTGTGAAAAATGGGAAGTCATTTTGATCTAACACCTGGCATGAAACTGCAAAGCCAAGCACTTCACGAAATCAAAAGAATAAATCAGCGAAGTGGTCGCGGCTTGGTTATATTCTTGATCATTTGGGGATTGCACTCCTCTAGGAAACAGCCTGGCTCCTTGCTTTAATAGTGGACATTCTTCAGGGTACAGGGATTAATCCTGTCTGGTCCCCTGGCAATCTGAGGTCAGTGAAGGAGGCGGGAGGGAACACTTTAAATCTGATACTTCTGTTAAAAAATAGCCAAGGTGCAGCATGCTCAGGTTTCCATACGAGAGGACCGGGTTTCTTTTGAGTTAAAGAGCACCCGTTTCTCTGCCTGAATATTACACGCGTTATCGTGTCAGCTCACAGAAACTGAGCTAACTTTTCCATATCATTTTTAACAATTTCACTAGCTGAAAATTCTCTCTCTCCCACAGATACACCTATTTTAAGTACAAACATCTTTCACGTTAGAAAGCAACAAGCTGTTGCTTTGCAAAACACAAAACTCCTGGAAGTGGGAGGTTTTATTTTTGTTGAAAATAACGCAATTGCTGGATGAAATACTTGTTTTATTACCACACTGGTTGGTCCAGTGCATCTCCCGCAGCTTGTAATTTCATAGGTGGGTGAGCAGAGCAGGGCTGCCTGCCCCAGGGCAGACCCTGGCGGTGCCCTTGCCCCGGCCGGGCGGCTGCTGGCTGACCCTGGCTGCAGCAGGGACCCTTTGGATGGGGCAAGGACCAGCGGTCCTGCCTCGCTCGCCTCTGCAGCCAGCGTGCCGGCAAACACGGCCCAGGGTGGGTGGGCTCAGCACCATGCATGCGGACCGAGGGCACGGAGCTGCCCTGTCCACGCTGGGAGGATGCTCGGCGAAAGCATCGCTGTGAAGTAGGGAGACCAAAGGGGAAAGATTTAAACAGGAGTATTTTTCCATAAGAAAGTACTCGCCTGCACGGCCACAGGCCTTGCACCATCCCGCCAGCAAGAGTCTGCACAAACACTCTGAAGGCTGCACAAAGATCCTGCACGTACTTGGTAAATACAGCAAGGTCCTGCTGCCTCCTATAAGGGCTGTGTGTGTCCCCAGTCTTACCTGCCACAACAAAAATAAACCCGTAATGCCATTCCCACGAACCACTTTTTTTTTTCTTTTTGAAAGATGTGACCTTCCGTTAGTAAATCCTGATCCAATCCCTTTGCATCATCCCCTGTTCTATGAGAACAGGCAGCAAGTGATACACTGGGGCTTGGCTTCTATGTTCCAGGAAATACTACTAAAATACTCCTGACAGCCATCTCCCCAACATCTTGAGGTCCTGGTTCTTTCTTCAGCAGTTTTTAAACTGCACTCGCATGCGAAAAAACCCCTAAAGTCTGCAGGTGATGCATAGACGGTCTGTAAGTTGTTCTGGGAGCGGAGAGATCAATTTAAGCCTCTCGGTCACTTGACCTGCATAATTCAACTCAGCAGTTTGTCCTGAAGTATACTGGAAAGAGAAACTCAGTCCCAGATAACATGCAAGCCGATCTCAACATTAGCTAGCAACTGCAAACTGGGTCTGCTTCAACTGACCCAACTAGGCAGCTATACAAAAAAGCAGCTCTGCTGAAACCTAAACATAGCATCAATGAACTGTAAACAGAAAGTTAAAAAAAAAACCACCTCAAAATATGCAATAATATCAGCTGCTGGTTTCCTGTAAGACATTATTTTACAGGTAAATTGAGTCACGCTCTGTCTGCAATCCGTGCATGCCGCAGAGCAGCAAGTCTGACACCCAGCACCAGTAAACATGATCGCAGCAATGAGATGCAGCCATCAGGGAGAGCGGCGAGGTACGGAGGGTAACTTGTCTGTACTTCTGTTTCCTCTTTGTTTTCAAAGGGAAACAGAAGTGACATGCACTTAATTATGTTATCATTCCAAGCCTAATTAGAACCACTTAGATGTTAAGTACTATTGAAGCAAACCGCATGCAGGAGGATTGAGTTTCCGTCTTTTCTTCTGCTACTACCTGCCTGGAAAGTGCCCTCTCTCATATCTTAACCTATTCTTGCGAGAATAAAAGCCACAACTTCCCTGACAGATTCCTGGTGTTCTGATTGTCTTTTGATGCAGTGGTGGCAACAGCAAGCTGTAATGAAAATGCTTTGGCCAGGAGACTATAAGGGAACACCACAGAAATCACAGGATCTTTTCCCCTCCCCTTCACCATAGGAAATCTGCAAGAATCCTCCATCTCAGACAGCTTTTGGAATTGATCTGCACATGTTTCCATACATTATATACAATGTCCTTCACGTTTTCTTTGGTGAGGTCAGAGTAGAGCATTTGGACAGCCCCAGGCAAGCTGCACACTGTCAAGCACCTTCGTGTTATCTTCTAACATGGACAAAAAACCCAATCCAGGCGTACATCCTTGCAGACTGTGTGGGCCTGCAGACCACAGGTTCCCCATCTCTGCTGCTGACTTTCAACTCTGATGGGGCCCCAAGGCCCCGATATGACTTTAAAGCCAATGCACTTTATAGATTTTCAAAATGGCAGACCTTGGTTCTGCCTAACTGGCCTGATTCAACACATGCCATGACACAACCCATGATGCCATAAACTGGCCTAAGTTTCAAGTCCAGCTACAAAAAAGAATCTTGGTATTACCCGGCATATTCAGGAAATTCTTATTTCTTTGAAAAATTCATGTTTATTAGGATTTCCCAAATCACCGACAGTTTTCATCCCTGAGAGGGCTACCTCCACCAGAAAATTCAGGTTTTTATATAGCTCCCATTTATTTTTATAAACATATAAAGATGAGCACTTCTTCATCTTCAATTGCCAAAAATGCTGAAAGGAATTTTCTAAACACTTCAAAGTTGTTGCCAGATGGAGACCAACCCATCGGAAATTCTGCACAAATGAAAAATGTTTTTAAACTTACCAAAGGATTAAATCAGCATGGTCTATGTTTTTAATCTTAACGAAGAATTAAAACAGCACAGTCTAGCTGTAAATTCAGTTGCAGGGACTGTACTTAGGTCCTCGCAATATGAATAATTTCTAGTGTGCTAGGGGTGAGCTGTAAGCATACTTTGCTGGAGGAGTTCCGAGCAATTTTCTGTTCCCATGCACTATATTCTCTGAAGCGGTACCTGTAAGCTGGTCAGAAACAGGAGGCTGAAGAACTTTTTAGCTTCACTGGTAACTTCAGCCCTGTGGCATCAGCAGGTCTGAGCTGCCCTTTTCCATTCAAAGGCATCAAGGCACTGAGTGGTTATAAGGGACATACAGCAGGGGCTTCCTTCACTTCTCGGTTTCAGGGAAGTGTAAGTGCTCCTCTTCCTCCCCTCTCCTCTCCTCTCCTCTCCTTCTCCGCTGCACCACGTAAGTGCACCAACCTTTTCCTTAGGTCTGCTCCCAAGATCCACAGACTTTTGATGATTAAGTCCATCACCTCATTATTCACACCATCACATTCTCCTAGCAAACAAATCCTGACAAAAAAACCTGCTTGAACATTAGAAAAAAGAACACTTCAAGCTGATCCATCCAAATCCACACGTAGCCCAAACCAAACCCAACCTCTTCTCAAAGCTCACAGCAAATAACTCCCGGAAAGAAACGACGACAAGACACAGTTTCAGCCTTCTGCCCAGCCCTGGCTGCTCCGCAGAGCCCTCCCACCTTGCGGTGCATCCAGCCAGGCCTCGGGGAGGGGGTCACCTCGGGCACCGCACCGTGCCCAGCCACCACCTGCACCCAGCACAGCAGTTCAGGGACCCAGTACGACAATTCAGGGAGACGGCAAAAGCCAGAAACAGAGAGGGAGGGGGGGGCTGCCTGATCTTTTTAAGGATTTTAGTGCTGTCCCCAGAACCATATACATGAGAAAATAACATCTGGAAAACAACTTGCAAAGCACTACACGGAAATTACAGCAAAATTAATATTAACAGCATTGCTTCCACTCTTTTATTACAGCTCCTAAAAATCCTGTGGCCTACTCCCAGAGCTCAAAGCACCAGTTCAGCTATGAAATAACGATAATCCAGTAAGACACGAGCGTGCCATGCTTCAGGGTCCCTTTAGTACAAGAGAAATTTAAATGCTTCCCTCTCATAGCCCAGAACTGTTATAAAGACAGGACATATCAGCCATCTGCCCACCACAGTGAAAGGGAGCCAAGGTGGAACGAGGTCTGCTCTATAGATGTGGAGGATCTACTCTCTGAGAGGTGATTAAACGCTGATTAATAGTGATGAGCCTAAAGAAAGAACATTATGCAAACAAAAACGGCCTTACAGTAACTGTCATCTGCTCTCCACAGTGACCTCCAGAGTCCTGTATTTTCTTCTAGAGATTCAGTCACCTAGGTCTGCAAGACACTGAGGTCAACAGGATTTTCACCCGCAGATTTGGTGGACGCAGAACAGACTTGGTACCACAGTGAAGCTAGCACCTCTGTAGCAAGGATCGCCGGACTTTGCAAGCAATATTGAAGGAGACGTTTCTGCAACTCACAGGTACAAAGAGCCTTTGTAGATACTCATCTATTAACTCACTGGTGCATAAATTTGCAGGACAGTTGCAACAACTGAAGAAACCACGATAAAAACCCAGAGATGGAGACAACTAACAGTAGCAGGTAACCTAATTTACCTCCCTGACAGCACAAGGAATTGACGAGTAGTCACATAATCAGAGATCAAATCAGATTCTTGGATCCATTTTAAATTCCCTAGGTTTAGCTACGGTAACTGCCTCCGTTTCCTTGACGAGCAAGGCTGATATGAACCAGCACCCCAGAAAAAGAACTCTGCTGCCTTCTCGACTGAAGAGTACTAACAAGGCCTCCCCAGCACTGCTCTCTAGAATTTGTATTTACGCCACAAAACAGGTTGCTTTGAGCAGGAGTGAACGCTAAACAGCAGAAGTGTTTACTACACACGCAGCAGCACAGTACTCCACCACAACCCTCTCCCACGACCTGTGAAAGAGCAAGGACTTCTGCCACTGCTTGTTCGTGAATCCGTCCTGCGGCTTCCCAAACATAACGGAAACACTTCAAGTCGCCCACCATCCCTCTTCACCAACCCACATCGACCTGTCAACGTGAAGAAGTTACCATCCCCACACAAGATACAAAGTTCAAGGTCAAGGTGTAGCAGGTGCCTTGTCAAGACGTAAGACAAACGGCAAGATAGGAAGGAGCATTCAACCAACAGCAAAGTCAATTACCGCCCTAAACGAGGTGTTCTGCTCATTTGTACCATGCACACACAATTTTCAGAACGTGAATGGGCATCAGCAACACAAAAACTACACGGACCTGCCAACGCCTCTCCTCCAAAACACACAAGCTGACCGTAAACCCCACTCCCTGCCAGCAAGGAGAACAGCGTGAGACCCCCGGGACACCTGAAGGCACGGCCAGCACCCCACCGCAGCTTGGCCCCAGCGCCGTCCCACCCAGGGTGTCCCCTGGGGGCGGCGGGGCCTGGCCCCATGTCTTCTCCTGGCATCCCACCCAGGGGTGGCAGGGACTGATGGAGCGCAAGTGGAAGTCACGGCTTTTGTCAACTCCGGTTACTCGCACTTAGGGGAGATGGCGTGCCGGTGTGGCCCTCCTCCATCAGGGCTGTCACTAAGCGGCTTTCATACCACAGCTGTGATAAAAACAAAAAAAGCCCACCAAAAAACCTGCAAAAGTAAGCCAAGTCGGGTAAGTACCCCAACAGAGAATTTAGAAAGCTGACTCTCAAGCTATGTTTTTAAACACCATCTAGCCTTTTTTTTTTTTCTTCAACATCCAGTTATTTATCCAGCCAACAGAATTCACCCTGGGCTAGGCTCACAAGAAAACACTATTATCTTTAATCTTTCATGTATGTCATTATGAGAACAGAACAGGAAACAACCGACTTAAGGAGGCAACTGCATGAGGTTTGTGCCCAAGCAAAGGAGCACTTCAAATTCATCATGGTGGGGATTTTGCACATTCTTGAGAGTACGTTTTTTCTGGATTTCAGACAACTTAAGTACAACCAATAAAATTTCTTTGCAAAAAGTATAGCAGTGATGACTTTGCAGTCAATGGAACCACCAAAAGGGCAATCTAAGCCACGTGGGAAAGCCAAAACATTTCCCAAAACATTTCCTTTACAACCTTATGCTGACAGATATTAAAAAAAATTAAAAAAAAAAAACCATAAGCATGATAAGAGGTATTAAAAAGACCAGACACATGCAGAAACCAATGCAGAAGCACCGGAAAGAAGTTCTGGAGCGAAAAACGGTAATTTGAGCAACCCAGCTGGACATTCATAGTGAAGATGACTAATGCCACTGGTAACTCAAAGGGACAGGCAAATTTAATCCTGCATTATAATGCATGGTTCGAACGGCTGCATCTGAAGATGGTCAGCAGTTCAGCCATGAATCTGTGTTACAGAGCAGGCCATCGTGCTTGCTCCTTGTCTCGGGCGTCTCCCAGAAAGCAGCTCTGCGAGCTCCCGAAACGGCGGGCGAACGCCAGCTCCGACGCCGCAGCTGCTCCCAGCCCCCCACCAGCGACCTCCTTTTCAGGGAAGACCGAGAGAAGCGGGAGATGGGGGGGCTGCTTCTGCGAAGTAGAGACTGTCTCTCCCCGTGCTCCCCGTGTCAGAGGGGGCCTGGGCCCCTCGTCCTTCACGGAGACATCTTCTGACCACCCCAGGCCCCTGCGCCGGTGACACTGCATTCCCGCAGCCACCAGAGGAGCTGGCTAAAAGAAGATGAATGATGTGGAAACAGGCAATTTCAGGCTGTTTTAAAATGACAGTGCTGGCTGTGACCTCGCAGCCAAGCGACGCTTACCTGTACCCACTCACTCCGGTCCATGGCTCTTCTGCCACCTGCTAACCTCAGAGGGGTCCTACCAGGATGCATAGCTCCATTTTCCAAGCAGTTAAAACTTAGAAAACTAAACTGCTACTATTGCAAATAGGTATCTTAGTTTTGATTTTATCACATAGCAAAAGATAAGCCAAGTTCTAAGAACCTACTTTAGTATCCAAAACATCGATCTTGGTCGGAAGATGCTCTTCAGATCAGTGGCCCACCTTAGAAAAATATCTGAATGGAAACTCCACTTAAACGCTTTTATTACGTTAATTAACAGCAAGAAACCCCCATACCAGCAGGACAGCCCCCACCAAGCACTCGTTCGAGTGCCAAGTGTCTCACAGGGCCTAAAATGGGAAGCTGATCACTTTGCTACGGTGCCTGTTTGGGGCAACAAGCACCTTTGTGCGGAAGACGAAATCCATTTTCTGCAGTCGTATGACTTTAAGGACCAGTGCATGCACCCTTAAAGATCCCTCCCAAAAGACATTGAGGCAGGCTGTTAATTTGGTAACAAAATATATTTCAAAGCCTACAATGAAATATTAAGTACACATACATTTTAAGACATGGAAATGAGGGGTGCTTAAAGGTTTCCCTCCCCTATAAAAAAATCACTTTGGATTCTAATCCAAAATTCATCTTCCCTTAAAACAAGACAGGTTGTAGCTCGGATTTCTGTGCAAGCAATTGATGATACCCAAAAGGAAAAAAAATAAAAATCTCTTAACTGCCAAGTAGTGCTTTTACTGCTTTTTTTTAATCTACTAGTTCCACACCAGATGCATTCAGTGCAGAATTCTGATTAGGAAAAAAAATGGCTGTTGAATTTCTATTACTACGTCCCTTAAGGACCAAAAGTGGTAATCCTAGACATTTAATGTGTACTATGAATAACAAAGCATATGAGCACATAAAAAGCTTGTTATCTCTGTTCATGGAATTTTTTTACCATGTTCATACATTTACAGAAAGAAGTTGGGAGGTACGGTGAGGGCGAGGAGAGGAAGCTACCACAATAACAAATACCATTAAATAAAACCTATTTGGAAAGGAATAAGCTATGCAGTACAAAATTTGAATGACCCATGTCTCTTCATTACCACCCTGCAGCTCCGATGTAGTCAGTGGAGCCTCATTTAATGCTTATACTAAAAGCCTTCATCTACATACATCTCACCCATTGATACAAATGCAATCCGTATTTAACCCCTATAAATAATCACTTATGATAGGAACGTTCTGCGTGCATAGATTTTCTTCTTTTATAGATAATGTAAACACAGAGAAGTCCTTCCGGATATTTCAAAACAGCTCACTGGATTCAAAGAAGCATCTTCTCTCCCCATCCCCTCACATCACCGTCCATAACCACCTGCCCAGATATCCAAATGGTTTCCACCACATACCTCCTCTGTCACAGGACCACCTTCCTCCCTGTTTTATACTGCAACTCCATCCCCACCACTAGAAAAAACCCATACAAACTGCAGTTAAGCAATGCAGGGCTTTCTCCTTCAGAAATTAGCTTACGACCTCTCAAAAAGACGTGGGTAAGTCGTCAGAATAAAATTCTACAAACCAGCCACTTGTGGCACTGGCTTGTTTTCCTGCTGGTATTTAGATAAGTCAAAGAAATAAATTTTTAAAATAGTTCCTCCTATTGAATCCTTCCCATATTTTCAGGTCTGAGAAATCACAGCGACTGAATTTGAGTTATGCTGATTCTGAAGCCAGCAGCTTGTGAGAGCACAAAGAGCACTCCAGCAAATAATGGGGGAGAGGGGGTGTGAAACAACTCTGTGCATCCCTCAGCTCTCAAACTTGCCTGTAAAAAGAAAATGAGGATACGGCCAGAGCACACCATGTTTCCACTCTGCTCATGGCAATACGTGCAGCCTTGCTCCCATTTATACTAAATAGGTTAACTCAAAGCCCAGTAAGGGGCCAAAAATGTGAATTATTTTTTGTTCTTCTGCACTGAAAGGAAGAACAACTGACAAGGACTTAGGGTCTGCTGTCAACTACCCCGGACCTTTGCCAAGCCCTTTCTTGTCTTCTCCCACTGAGATCTGCCTGGGTTTCCCTAGGCTGCTGCCTTGGGAAACGGATGCAACAGCAAACACGATGAAAAAGAAGTCCATTCTCCTTTGCTCATAGTTGTAGGATTCTGTCTCCAACTGTTTATTTTCTCCCTCCTTTTCCAGGCTCGAGGCAGAGGACAAACAGACAAACACCCCGACAGCTGTCGGGTGTTCAGTAACTGGAAAGGCCACGGCAGTGGGCCATGCCCTTGGAGAAGCTGGAGAAGACTGGGGCACGCGGGGGCCCGACAGACAGTTCAGGGGAGAAGAATTTGCACCGGAGCATCCCACCAGCCCAGAGGCGTTGGCGCAGCCCAAAGCAGAGCTCAGCTGTCTTATTTACGCTGCGAGGTCCCAGCTGTCAACCTGGCCTGGCACCACCACGACAGCCTACGGCGCAAACGCCCTTCGCCAGCTGCTTGGCTTAACGCACAATTCCCTCTTTTTTAATGGGATTAGCGCTCGTGAAATGTGCTAGCTCGGCGGGCACGCTGATTTCAGTCCTCTGTTTATTCAGGCTACCGCAGATAACAGCGGTCACTTTTTCAAAAGGCGTAATTTGAAAAGATACCATGAATTCCCCAGAGCTGCTGCAGTTGCTCATTAATCAGAGGAAGAAGAGGGGTTTCTCGTAGATCCGTCGAGAACAGAGCACTGGAAAGGACGGATCTTTGAATTGGGGCGAGCGTATCAACTTCGCAACCTGCCTCCCCGAGACCAGCGCGAAGGATCCACTTGCCAACAAAAAAAACCCGACAGATGATTCCGGCTTCCCACCCGTTTCTGTCATCAGAGACATCTGCTGCGGTTGCCACCAAAATTGTCAAAAAAGAAGCAGGGTGGGGGGAGGGGGTGTTAAATGATGGGGGG
>Ga0065711_1041554_pt1 | contig 16062 bp, 8 predicted proteins | sample Hoacrofraction12_FD_59098 | JGI IMG/M metagenome (GOLD analysis project Ga0065711, IMG submission 59098) | Hoatzin crop microbial communities from Cojedes, Venezuela - Epithelial fraction 12 v2 (version 2) | ecosystem: Host-associated > Birds > Digestive system > Esophagus > Crop | place...
GGGGGGGGGGGGGAAGGGTGTGGAGGTGCGGCGGGGCGGGGCCCACGCCCACGGCTGAGGCCGCCTCCGGAGCGGCTGCGGGGGCCGGGGGTGCTCCATCACAGTCTTACCAGGTCGGGGGGGGAAGCCGTGGTCTTCCTCTCCTGCTGGAGGCGGGGGAGACGCGGGTCGCTCCTGACCCGAGGCCCTCTGCTGCCTCCGGGCCGTTCCGCTCAACATGGCGGCGGGGCTGAGGGGAGGCTCCCGTGGAGACGGGCGGAGGGCTGCCGCTGCTGGCGGCTGGGTTCCCGGGACAGGCTGGAGAGGGAAGCAGCGTCTGAGGGCGGGATTGCCAGAGGTCTGCGGGCAGAGGGGTGTCATCCTTGGCCTTCCCTGCGGAGGGGGAGAACCTCCTCTGATGGTGCTGTCGCTTGTCTGGCCGTGTCCTTGCAGCACCGAAGGGATGGTGGGCTCGCAGGGGCGGCGGGTTCTGAAGAGATACTAGTCAACCGGATTTGCCAGATCAACCGGAGGGGACGGAGGGTGGGACCACCTGTGGCAGCCGCAGCTGCCTTAGGTGTTGGTCTAGCTGTGATGGCATGCCACGGTACCTCTGCATGCCCCGACACCAGGGAAATGGACCTGCAGGAAGCGGCCAGGCTTTGTCCATCTGTAGATGTACAGAAAACCTGAATTCAGCTTTGCTGATTTTGGTTTCTAGATGGGACCATCCTCAAATCCCCACTCCTCCATGATGGGATGGCACAGAGTCCAATGGGTTAGATCACTGCAGATGTTTTTTTTCGGCACATAGCACAAGTACTTTGTGAACATTTAATGAATGGGCTAAATATGTTACCAGGATTCAGTGCCACTCAAAAACAGCCTTCAGAACACCTGGCTCATAAAAGCCATATGTGACTTTCATGCTCTATTTATTGAAGCGGTTTGTGACTGTGGCTGGAATGTATGCTTTTAGTAGCTGCAGTCCCTCGTGCTTCCAGTAGGTCTGCTGGTATGTCGGTATGTGCCCGAGACTAGGGTCAGAAGGTAAGGTGAAAGACCAGGCTGCCATTTCATGTGGTCAAAGAACTCAGCAGCAAGCAGCGTCAAAATCCAGTTGCCCGGTACTCTTACACGGGTGTGGAAGTTTCTCCAGTTTACCAAACTCTGTTCAACGAAGACAGCACTTTGGTCTAGTTGAAGAAATCGCTGCTCACTGCAGGAGGGTTGGGCAAGATGACCTCTAAAGGTCCCTTCCCGCCCAAAGCGTTCTGTGATTCTGTTTGAGAAAGGTGCAACTGCAAGTATTAGCTTGGCAAATACAGCACGGGACTGAACAAGCAGCACTAATTGCCTCCCTTAAGTCTTGCAGGAATCATCATCCCTGGAGTTCTTGGCTGTAGCTCTCAGTGCGCAGGCATGAAGCCACGTGGAGATGGGTGTCGTGGGAAATCCCCAGTTTTCTACAGCGAGTGCATCTTCTGGCAGTCAGACAGGTTGCAAATGCAACAACATGTTGGTGTGGCCCTGAAATACTCTTCTGTGTAAGCCCTTCATCTCCCACAGGAATTTGTCTGTGCAGGCAAGATCTGTGTTAATCTGGAGCCTAAGCCAGAAGACTCCTGGACAGTTTCTGCCAGGTAGATATGCCTGTCACATGCTAAGGACACAGATGGGGAAGAAGTCTTGTCTACTAACAGCTGCAGTAAAATATTAATTCGTTGGACTTTGGCTGGTTTAGTTCACAGTTTTCTGATTTAGACCACATTTTTGGCAAGTAGAGTGTAATACATAAACTTTGCAGAAGCTGTTTCTCTTTGTCAAACTTCTGTTGTAGGATTTCAGAACCTACTTATGTCATGTCTTAAAAATCATTCTCAAAAGTATTGAATTGTTTAAAGATTATGCTACTGGTTGCCTGATCATTCTTTGTAATTTCTAAAAAGCAATCCTGGCTGGACGTCTTTATACATACACTTAGAGGTCTATCATGCTTTACATGTATTTACTCTACACATGAAGCACTGTTGAAAGACAGAGAAACACATTCTTCCCAGCATCTGCTGCCCATTAATTCATTGAAAGAAAATTTTCTTCTTTCAGAAGGCAGTTCACTCAGGAATTACCCTGTTCTGTACTACAGGTGTTCCCAGGCTGTCACATCTGTACAACTATCAGGCCATGTACAACAGTGTACTGTAAAATTTTACACAGCATTTCACAGAGCTGGGTGCTTCCATCTCTGCTGATCATATCTAGAACATAAAATTAGGATATCTCTCACCCTTCACATTCAGAGTGTGACTACAAGTCCATTAAAGCCTATGAGAGTCTTTTTCAAGAATTTCAGTATATTCAAGGACATGCCCTCAGCACATAAAGATTCATGGAATATTATATAAAGTCCACTGCTAAATTGTCTTCACTGGTGAAGAAGTTTAGGAAGGAGCAGAAAGTAAAGTTGGCAGTTTCAGTATAGATCTGCCTCATATCTGGTTAGGTCTCTCCATGTCATCTGTCTTGAGCTGCTTTATCCAAACAAAAATAAAACTAGATTCCAGTTTTATAATAGTCTTAATTTAAAGACAGTTTACTATAATTGGAAAATCAAGGTTCAGTGACACTAAAGTTCCTGAGTAGGCAACACAATTTCAGTATTGTTCTTCAAGGAGTGTTTTTGGGAAGATCCACATTTCCCAAATGCTTCAATTAACCAAAGAGTAAGAAGAAGTTAATGACTGCATTGTCAATTTGTAAATCCATCTGTCAACTAAGATCTCAGAAAAGCTTGTATCTGGATGCAAAGATTTTATTGCCTTCGAGCTAACAGTATCAACTGCCTGATAAGGGAAGTACTGCTAATACTTGGAGAATAAACCCTGACTGCTGGGCTTATCCACTATCACTGAAGCAAACCACAAGATTCTCCAGGCTGTCATTGACTTAACTGGGAATTAAATCAGAACCTGTGCCGACAGTAAAATGCAAGTAATTCCCCAACATTAAAACAGTGAAACAGTATTGTTAGTGGAGGGGTTGATTTGTGTGGGTTTTATCACTTAAATGTCATAATTGTAGGTTACTGAGACGAGCAGTTTTGCCACCACCACAAATCAAAGGCATCGTCAAAGAATGTGAGTGAAGTTTTACACTCACTGAATCTCATCTACTGTGGGGGAAAAAAGATCCAAGTAGTGTTTAAGAATTACGTAGATCCCATTTCTACCTTGCCAGTGCCTTGGTCACCAGTGTAGTGCTCACTAGTGACACCAGTAGTGTCTGCCTTTGCATTCAGAAGGCTCTTTTAAAAGGTTGATGTAAAGGGGTGCTTAAATAGAATGAATTTGCCACATGCAAAAGATTTCTTACGAGGCTGACCAAATTCTTGTCAACCAAATGAGGCTGAAAATGTGTTTTTCAAAGCCAGTCTTGTTGCAAATGTTGCTGCACAGGAAAATAATTGCACCTTTTATCACAAAATTGTGAGCTCCAGAGTTCAGGGGAACAGCACGCAATTTTGCAGCAGGGAACACAGAGGTCATTTTGTGTGCATGCTCATTAGGGAAAGGAATTGCACTGGAATGTGGGAGGGTAGAGAGTAAAAATTCAAAGCTCCCATGTCTGCAAGAAAACAGGGCAGTACATATGCCACAGTGACTTACACTGTACAGACACTCTACTGAAATTATTCTAAAAATGTTAAGGATGAAAATTAGTTTTACCGAAGATCACAGTCACTAGAAGTTGTCCATCAGCTCTCCCCATTCAGATGAGTCAGCTGTTATCCTTGAGCATGTACAGGAATGCCTGCTGGAACACTGAACACGTGCTTTATTCAGGCCCCAGTTCAGCAGGGCTTGTAACTATGCGTACGGGGTTAAACAAGTGTTGTCATTTCCCTGAATTCTGGAGGATGCTGGTTTCAAGGGTGAACTGAAGGCAGTAGCCTCAATACGAGATACGTGCCTTGCCGCAGGGTACCAGTGAACAGTTCAGATACGTGCTACAAGGCAAGGAAGTGCCGCCCATCTGAGGAGGGTCTTGCAGATCCCGGTCTCCATCTAAAGTCAGTTCCATTTGCTGGTTAGCAGTGAGACCAGAAACAGTGTTAAGTCTGTGGGCAAAGAAGCAACTAAATAATGACATTTGAAACCTGCTCTGTGATTTAGGGAAGAAGAGTAGAAACCTGCCCCTTACACAGAGGGAGATGTAACAGGACAATACATGGGTTGTACAATTGTACATTTACAAAGAGTTCTCATTTGTTAAGGGTATTTTAAGGTACTTGTAAGAAATCACTGTGATGCTGGGAAGTAATCATGGTCCCCTGGGATTCCTTTCTTACCCTTTTGGTTTCAGGTGCCCATCCTGGGCCTGATCCTGAATGACTGAAATTCATAAGAGTTTTGGAGTAAGGCCGGAGGAGCCTGTCCAGTGCTGTATTCAGGCTGCACGAAGCAGAAGTCCTGTGGAAATAATAGAAACACTGAGTTTAGAAGAGTGTGTTGGGATCATGTTCAGTTCCTCACTTTTTTCATTAACAACACGGATTTATTTTCACACTGTCGTGGGCTGGTAGAAGAGTGGGCTGAGGCTGGACAAAAAGTGCTTGTTTTTCTCCAAAGTGTTGTGTTTGTTTGCCCAAATGTGCCACTACTGCCACAGTAACACAGTACTTCATGCAGCTCGAGGGTTTACACAGCACTGTCGTACAGCAGGCAGTAATTTCTTCCTTTATGGATAGACTTGTGAGTATGTTCTGCTCAGTGCCATATTAACAGAATATTGATAATTAATGAAAAAAAATATATGAAGAATAGTAAACCCAACTTTTTATGCTGTTAGGATAATATAATGTTTGCTGGCTGCGGTAACAGGCCCTTTGCATCCAGCGCGTACTGCCCTGTACACATGCTCCAGTGAAGGTCCTTGTGCGTCCCACAGCAGCCTGTTCCCAGCCGAGAACACCTGGAGCCAGCTCACCCCATTTATGGGCAGTGGTTTTATCAACATATCACACAGAACACAACTCTTAATCCCATAGGGTCCAGCCTTTGTCATAGGGCCTGGATGGGCAATTCCAAGTAACCCTCACCTGATAACCCTGCTTCCTGGTTGCTGGCTGTCCTTTGATGAAGGAGCACTTCAGGCAAATTCAGGATGAGCCACACCTTCCTTCCTTGCTGTGAGCGACAGGGATCGCTCAGCTCCTCAATCCGCCGTGCTCTCCTGTCCCTCCTCACCCGGGGAGTGAACCAGGAGCCTTGGTGCAGCTGCCTCCCCAGCTCCCAGCTGGGGCAAGGAGAGGGTGCTCAAAGGGGAGCGGGGACCGTCAAGAGGAGCTGGAGCATGGGGTGGCTGGAAGGGCACTGTTGACAGGCTGTGAAAGGAAGCGGTGGGTACAAGTATTGAAAAAGCAGCTTTGGTTTGTAAGATGCATAAGGAATTGCTGAGCAGAGCAAATCAGGTAATGGCATCGTGGCTATAAGCAGCAGAGTCAGGCTGGTAAGCTCTATTTCCAGACTGGCACGCACAAATTCTTAATCTGATATTTGATAAGGCCCATAAACAGCTGAGTTACTGCAATCCTGTGATCAGGCTGACAGAATGAGCTTGTTTCTGACCTCACATGAGTGCAAAAGAATTTCTGACTTTGTCCCTGTGTGCTGCGTGCAGGTCTTTGGATAATACTTAAACCATGAACACAGTTCAAGGTTATCATTTCACATTAACAAGGGCTGGCTGAGAGAGTGAAGTAACCAATTAAGAATTACAATAAGAGCCTGTTGTAGTGAAGTCATGGAATTTTCTCCACGAAACCTCTTGGTTACAGGCCTGGTCCCGCCGTCTTGACTCTGAAGGGCTTTGACACTGGGGTCAGGGTTGCAAGCTTGAGTCCTGTGGGAAGGGGCTCACTTACAAGCATTGCTAGTTTGCATTGAAACAACTTGCATGAAGAGCTTTCATGCACTTCTCTACAAGCAGGGTTTCACCACAGCCAAGTTTCCCATAAATGGGTTCCACAGAATTAATTACTGGGTCTAAAAATGGTTCAATTACCTTTTTCCTGATGTTCTGAGACTTCTTACAGGATGTGAGTTTGAATCCACCTGGGCACTGGATACCTAGCATTGCATTTCTTCTCAAGGGAGGAATAACCAGGTTACCAGAGGAACAAGAAAATAACCTAAATTCACATTTCAATCCTGCAATATACTTGCCAGTGCAAGTTTTACTGTTTTCTTTTTTGAGGATACCCATTACAGAAAAAAAAATGTTTAAGCACAGGTAGTTGCTGCAATTGTTTTTCCCATGTGTTAAAAATTTAAACAAATGTGTTACACCTGAATTTAGAAAACTCAATCTCAGAATTTTACAGCTATGGTGAAAATTGGTGGTTAGATATTTTAGAGCCAGCAGAGAGAATTTTGATTATCTGCCTTGTCTAACATGAAACTCAGGTTGTCAGTCAGGAATTCCAGTAACTTTTGTTTAGGGCTTTGTTTGAGTTAGATTGTCCTGCTGAAATTTAACACCTGCAAAAGCAAACAAAACTTTTTCTTACTCCTTATTTAAGCCATTATTTACTCACCGTTGCTGTGTGGTGGCATTTGGAACACAATACCTAATTGCTGCTTGAAGCACAGAAAAAGAGATCACTTCAAATACTACATGTTGGCAACGGTGGGGAAAATGGTGGCCGTAATTTTACTTGAAATAACACTACTATTTCAGAAGTCCTTAGCACTGCACTAATGAGCTTGCACGCTGCATTTTAACGTAATTCCTGTAAAGAAGAGGTTTTTGCTGCATTCCATTTTTTTCAGTAAGGGTGCAGACTGAACTCTGAGACACGAAAGCACTTTGTGCAAGAGTCCATGGTGTTATCTAAAGAATATAGTTTCTTATCTCTCTGGCTTCGTGCAGCACGGCTAAACCCACTACAGTGATGAGTGAGCAGTTATTTCAGGTGACAGAGGTGGAGGGTATGGAGAGCAATGCAGGGAAGGAGCACCTTTAGTTCTCAGGAGAGATACCACAGTAGAAAATTACTCCTTGCTGTGATGTTGCTCTCTTATGGGACAGCCTCCTAAAGGGATCGGGAGAATTCCCATCAGTTTGAACACAACTGGACAAAATGCTGTGTTGCTTGGGATGGTTGCACTCAGAAACAGTGTGGGTGAAGCGCTTTTGTTAGTCCCGTCCGCGGTGCTTTCTGGGAGCACCTTAGCCGCAGCTCCGCAGGGTGCTCCTCAGCCTTCCCCGGCACACCTGCGCTGCAGAGGCTCCCCGCCTGCGAGACCTGTGGCTTCCTTGGCAAGCACCTCCACGAGATCCGAGTCTTCCTTGGCAAGCACCTCCAGCCGTTGTTACTGCACCCCACGAACCAGCTGCACTCACACACCTCATTTCGTCGTCGTCTCTAAGGCCCTTTTGGCATTTCCCTGCCTCGCAGTGTCAGGCAGGTGAAGGGGAGCTAGGCCAGTGGCCGGGGCTCTCAGTTTTCCCCCTCGGTGCTGCTGTCCTGGCTGGCAGAGCCACCGCGGAGGGCTGGGCGGGAGCCTGCCCTGCCGTGTCTGCCTGGGGTGGGCTGAGCCCTTCGCACAGGCTCTCACAAGCGGGCCTCAAAGACCAGCTTGCCCACGGACGGTAGGCGAGAAGCCACTGGTGGCCCTAGGCCCAGAGCACCCGGACGATGAACTGGGGCCGTGCCTGGGGTGACTGCGCTTCAACACGCCGTGTCAAAACCAGGCTGCCTTACCCAGTATGGCCTCCTGCACAGCCCTGGTTGTAACAACATCCCAAGTGCTAACAGCATTTGGCCTTAAAGCTGAACTCTGCAGAAGAAGCACATAGCTGATGTTGCACTTTCACGTAGAGTGAAAAGTCTCCCTGGCAGGCAAAACAGAGTCAGGGAGAACAACGCAGGGCAGCCCATGTTCTCATAGGAAGATGCCACACCTAACAGCATAGCATGGCTTAGGGACAATATGGTTCACCCATATCTACAAGGTGTTTCCAGCTCTTGCTCCTGGTCTCTCTCGGATCCAGGATCGAGCCAGGGCTGGCTTTGGAGATAATCCAAGGCAAGGCTATGAAGGCCTCTAATGGACATGTGTTTGTGCTAAACCATCTACAGCAAAGTTCATAAGACCAAATGACACAGCTGGGCAAAACAGGCAAGCTTCTTGGATACAGAAACTCTGCTTCATGTCTGATTGCTACGATGACAGTGTTTTCACCGTTCCAAGATAATTAAATATACTGGACAATTAGCTCACGAACCACTAGCTCCAGGGTCACCAGATCCTCACCCTCAGCTGATACTAGGTGGAGGGACACAACACCCTGCTTCTGGAGTCCAGCAGCACCTCACCCTTCTCCTCCCACACTGTAAGTGCTTGAAGGTCGAAACAGAGCAGTAGACCAACAAATCTGGCTCCAAAGGCGTTGCTAGCGATTGCTGAGAGGTCATGCAGGTGAAACCATGGCACAGAATGTGATCATAATTTTACATGTTATAGATTTCCCCCCCTCATCTTACATTTGTCTTTTAATAAAAGAGACCAAACAATTCGTCATGCCACCTTTAAAATATAATCAGCTTATTTGTAAGTGAAACACTGAGCTGAGCCGTGTTCTGCCTAGGAGCAAATCAAGTCAGTGTGAAATCCTGGTTACATCTCAGGCAGCACTTCGGCTCTATTTTGAAGGCTCAAGTGGTACTCAATTAGTACCTAGGTCCTGAGATACCTGCTGCAAATGGGTGAAATTCACCTGCTATTTTAAAGGTAGCATAATGATACTATTTTCCAAAGTGTTTTGAGGAGTTGCTAGCCAACACACTACCAGACTGGGTGTTTACCTTTTGTGTCATGCGTCAGAGTAATTACTTCACAAACTAGGTGTGTCATTGGGAAGCACTGAAAACTCCCTTTGTTTCAGGTTGCCTGCATGCCTCAGTGTGGCAGGTGCAGCAACCAGCCCCATCCCCTTCTCCTCCAGCCGGCCGGCAGCAGTTCTTTGGTTTGGTAGTCTCTTTGTTTCTGAGTTACTGGCTTTAAGGCACCTGGGGCTGATTAGATAAGGTGACTGGGTATCCACAGCCTTGACATAAAATGGATTTAGTTTGCAGTGTTTAGCGGGGTTGTTGAAAACTAATTAAGGATATATGCAGCCGTTTGTAAATTGTGTATGAGCTGTTTGCTATGAAACACAAATAGCTTTTTCTCATGAATGAATATTTAATTGAGGTACAGTTCCAGGTAAGCCCTTGCAAAATGTCGGAGTTAAAATTCAGGTCTGGTGAAAGTAGGCAGTGTTCTGCTTTGTTTAGCAATGTCACCCTGCTTATACTTGCCTTGTATTTGGTCTTGCGTCTTTATCAGTGCCCGCCTGTTTTCAGCATTATTGTGTTATCGCAGAGCAAACAGAGGATTTCCCAAGAGATAGTTGGATTCTTGTACTTCAGACTCCAGCTTAGTGTCTTACTCATGATATACTAAGGTCAAAATTTACCCTCCTTTATCTGCGAGAGAAGTCGCCGTTGTGCATTCTTTCCTAACGCATGACTGGGAGTTCCCTGTGCAGCCTGCACTGTCGTTGGGCGGCTGCGGGCTGAGCAGAGCAGAAGAAACATCAGCACCTTATGGCACTTGGAAGTGTTCCTGTCTACAGCAGAAGCAAGTGATACGGAGTAGAGGAGCTAATGTACAGACAAGTAAAAAACAGCAGCCCCAATATTGCATATTTTCTGTAGCTTTTAAGGTTAACTAGCCTTACACTACAAAATAAATCTGATTTCTAGTGTTCAAAGGGGGAGAGGCCTTGTTGCGCAGAGCACTTGAATGAGGCTAGGCAAAATATGGGAAGATAATCCGAAATCACAGAATAGAACAGAATCACAGAAAGAGACAGTCCTGAGTGGAAAAGTAGGCTAGAGTGATATTTGGGACCTTCTGAACTTTACCTAGTAACCTCTGCATCAAGCAATTCTTTCTGTTTCAATTAGGGAAAAATATGAGAAAAAGGTCATTTGATAGGTGGCACCAAAATGCACAGTAATGCACAGCTTGTGTTACTGATTTCGCTGAAGCAAGAGCCATGCTAGATGTTTTATCTTGGCTGAGTATTTGACTGCAAATTGCATTACAGATAATGCATCGTCTGAAATGGAATGAGAAATACAAGTACAAATACAATACATGAATGTAGAAATACAATGCAAACAACTTTGAGCTGAAAGAGCACTTGGCAGTGGAGAGAACTGGACAGGAGGTGGAATCACTGTCATTCAGTCTTGAGGCTGGGGTTTAAGGCATTTCGAATGTTATGGGCTCGATTTGAGAATCACCAGGTGAAACTCAACAGCTTAGGTTATGCTGAAAGTCAAACAACATGGTCCTTCTGATCTTAAAAGGTGTGAATCAGCATCATATCACAGGAAAAAAAAAATGTACTCTATGTCCACTAATTGTACATTGAATGCTGCGCTCTTATTTTAGCCCTGAAATTCTGAATTTTGGCACTCTTAGTGAAGCTGAAATAGCTTATTATTTGTATTTTTAAACTCTTATGGCCTCATTGTCATAGTGAGAGCAATAACAATGTCAGCATTATATATAACTATAAAACAACTTGGACTAAAAAAACTCCTGTACATAGACTGATGAATTATTTTTCCTTCTATCAACCAGTGAGCATTTATTTTGCCTCCACCTTCCTTGCTACTCACACCTGCTCTAAGGACACATCTGTGCTCCAGTTGTGAAGCACATGAAGTTAGTTAACATTATTTGATCTGCTGTTTTTGTCAACGCTGTCTTTATACATCTCTAGTTCAATTTTAAAAACAAAACAAAAACAAAACTAAAAGAGCTGGTACCCATAGAGAGTTCAGATGTGCAGGGGATATTTGCAGTATATGGCACTCAGCTCTGCTTTTAATCAGTTTCTAAATAAAAAAGCACAAAGGAAAGTATCAAGGTGGAATAGAGATTACTTAACCAGAGGAACTCCCTTCCTCTTTCCTTTCTTATCATACACATTAAGATCATTATTTCATTTTGAGACGTAAAAGCTGCGTTGCCCCTAGTTTCCATTTGCTTTGAGTCTTGGACAAACATGGCTGGATTTACACGTGTGGGATAATCCTCACAAATTCAGTATGTCATGAACCTTGTTTGTCATTTTACACGTTTTGAAACAATGCCTTGTGACATGATTGTTCTCATTCAACAGTTTTGGAAAACTCTCAGTGCTTTTCCTATTTGTTTATATTTGTTGGTAAGTTCAATAATTCATTGTGGATTTCAGTTGCAGAGATGATTACCATAGATTTTCCTTCCCTGATCACATGCAGGTTTAAACCTGCCTTTACTTTGAGTAATATTTTACCTATATTTCACCTATCACTAAGTCTTGCCTTCCCCATCCATTGTAAATAATTTCTTAGTGTACTCAAAATGTAAAAGTTACATTTTGTTTCAGTCCAAAAGAACATTTTATTGCACACTGTGCATCACTCTCTGTGAAAGTTTTCTGTGGAAGCAAAGCGACGAATGTGTTACTAGAGTTGTTACTAAGAGAACTCTTACAGGAGCTGAAAGCAAACTGGCCTTGGGACTTTTTAGAATTTTTGCTGAGGAGAAGCAGCACATTCATAATCTTGCTTTAAGCTTTTCTCTCCTTTCATGGTGGGTAAGAACAAACCAGATAAAAGCCCGAAGTCTTGTCTGCTTCTTTTTCCTTCTTACCGTATTTTAAGATAATCCTTCATAAACTTCATTATATATACATTTCTTCATAACCTAGCACGTCCCCACAGGGCTCCAGTCTGATCAATCAGAGGGTCAGGTAGTCCCAATACATGGAAGTCCAGCTGGAAAATAAAACAAATGAAAAGATAAGAGTCTTCCAGCATGTAACTATTGGATCATTTAGTGAGGTTTATTTCCAGGCCTGAACCCACCTAACCATTTGTTAGCATGAAAAAAACTTGTGGGAATCCACTCTTACAGGAAAAAAAAACCAACATTAACTGAACTTGGCAGCAGCTTCTCATTTAGCAACAACCAAAAATGAGGCACAAGCTTTGCAGTCTTTTACCTCATACATCCCCTTCAAAAGATACCCAGAGAATGTCAACAGTGCTTTGTCAATAGATGTTCGTCCACTGTGACCTGAGTTCACCGGGTTTTCAAAAAGCTCAGTGTGGGTAGAGGAGAAGCAGCTCTCAAGTGCAGACAGAACTAGCACTCTCCAGGTCCTTGGCCGCTCTTCCTGAATTCTGACATTTTGGGAATTATAATGCCAAAATTCCAGAAACTGCAATGGGAATTAAGATACCTATTCAGTCATGCACAATGGAAAAGAAGCTATTGCAAATAATACCATATGGTTCTTTTTTCTCCTACAGCTCTTTCAATTGACAAAAAAATCACCCTCTTGACTGTTCTAGATGAGAGCAAATCTCGTTAAATCTATACAACATGGCTCGGAATGTGGTATCCTTTCCTTTAACTACTATGCTGAATGTCCTTTCTTGTAACTGCTGTACTGAATGCACAGCCCGTGAGTTAGTAAGAAGACAGACTTAGCTACTATAGGTTTCGAGTTAGTAAAAAAGCCCCGGAGTAAAACGGCAAATGAACCAGCACAGATGCTGCAAACCTGTTCCAGCTGTGCCCTGCCAAACCTGGAGGAAACTTTCTATATGGAGAAACAGGGAGTATAGGTCTGCCTCTTGTTGAGACTATTGATTTTGCGTGAGCGACCAAGAATAGTGGTTTTAGGGCACAAGATTCCATGTTTCCCAGCTCCGGGATGATCCAGCTTAGGAAGTTTTATGTCAGCTAAAAATTGGCTGGCAATTTGTTAAGAAAAAGCCACTTTATAGCGATAGGGCTTGCTTGAGGAAATTCTGGGAAATACTTTGAATTCATAAATGTTGGAATGTTATTACAGGTTAAAGCAGAACAGGAAAATTAAATGGCTCTTCTCTTTGAAACAGGGAAGGCAGGCTCAATGAGGGTGACACAGTTTGGTTAGGGGTCAGTAAGGTACAGGAACTGTTGCAGAGAAGAAAATAGAAACTGGGTTCTGCTACTGACCTGCTGAGCAATTGAGATCCTTTCATCACCTCCTCTGCCATAGTAATTCCTGTAAATTGCTAGTAATGCTGTCTTCCTAATAAAGCAGGTTAAGAGTAAGTGCTGGATCAGAACAGATCTTAGTCCTGTAACTTAAAGGCTTTGATTTGGGTCTTATACTTCATTGTGAGGTCTGACTGAAGATGCTGTAGTTAGGGTGGCTGTAAAACCTCTCTCTTGCTTAGCTAATGCCTAAATCTAGAAGTAACCAAGTTCCATAGATTTTCCGTATGGAAATTTCCCCAGCTTCTACATTTGTATCTGTTTTTTTCATATTTGTATTTCTGACCCAGGCTGTCTTGACGGGGGTTGATTTCTTTGCGCCTATTTCGTGCCTGCTCCAGTATTCCCTCACCCAAGGTCCAAAGAGGATTCTGTCTCTAAGCATTCTTAGAGATTGCTTATCAGTATTATACACAGTGCCCATGCTCCAAAAATTCAGCGTGCCGACTGTCAGCACACTCTGAGGAAAACCAGAGACCTGAGGGCTTTCACCTTCCCTCTAGAGGAGAGGGGAGCTAGGCTGGCTTGCCTCTGCAAAGGGTGAGTAGAAGGGAAGAAGGGGCTGGCATTACATACCTTCCCATCCTTCTGAGGGGGAATGGGGAGAGAAATATTAAGGAAGGAGCTCAGGGACCCAGTGACAGCAGGGAGTTTTGTACTGTCTGAAAGACACCTTGCTACCCCACCTAGCAGAGCGTTTAATAAGGCACCGTGCTCTGCAGGCAAGAGGGTTTGAAAACGCACCTAGCAGAAGGCGAAAGCCCAAGAAGGAGGCGAAGGGTCTCTAACGCATACTCCGAGCTGGCATTTGTTCTGGTTCCTTCCACAGAAGACAATTCCTCCTGCGTAAGCTCAATATGTTGATGGTGGTTGGCTTTGGGTGGAGCGGTGCTGAGTAAGCTGGTAGTTATGGATACCATTGAGGTATCTACCTTTCCCCATGTATTGCAGGTGATTGTGGGAGAATGGCACAAGGTTATGTGCTGTGGCAAACAGGAACCTAAAGATTGTATGTTGCCACACTTAATTATTAGTCACCTAGATTCCTTCTGCCTCTAGGTCTGCGTGCTTAGGAAGCAATGGTAAGCGTAAAAAAAAAACCCAGGGGTTTAAGCTTGGATATAGCTAACGTATGGAAACAAACACTTACCTGTCTGATTCGAGGCATTGAAGAGATCATGATCTATTAAATGAGACATCACTCCGACATGGAATCGCTCCAACATGGAGCCCCAGGGTGATGGTCTCTGAGCCCGTGTTGAGCCACAGACAGGAAAGGATTTGAGGAACGGAAATCTCCTGGGATGGAAATGGGCTTCCCATTAGATCTGTGCAATACCCTGATTTTAGGGTATGCAGACACACACACACACATGTTTTGGCTTTTCTTTTTCCAGCCACAGCCAAAATCTGGATTTTAAGACTAAGGAATGAAAGTATGTCACCTCTATCCTTTTCCACCCCCTGAAAAAATCCACAAACGCTACTTAAGGTTCTGAGTGAGAGCCGCAGAAGCTGGGTTCTTACAGCACTCCTTACTCAGAACACTCATTCCTTGTGCTTGGCAGCCTACCCAAAACTCTGTGATAATCTGGTCTGGTCCACCTCCAGTATCATCCTGCTCAATAAGGCACGAATCCCAGCATAAACTTACCGCTTAACAGAAGAGCACAGAAACATTCCTCACAAATCATATTTTGTTAAATTAACTTGCTCCAAGTAAATCTCAGTGGAATTATTTTGTCTGAAAACGGAGGCCATAGCTGTTTCCCAAAGACGTTTGATCCCAGGGCCCTTTTCTTAGAAGCTGTTCAGCTTGGACTATTTCTTCTCACCCGCTGTTGCAAGCTGCCACCCCCATGGCTCCGTTTTGATGGTAAAGCCTCCCCTAATCCCCGAGGGTCATGCCACGGGAAAGGAGGATAACCATGAATTCTCTCACGAGACTCCCCTCCCCTTCCTCCCACAGACCTGGCGCAGTAACGATCCTTTTATTTTCATGTGGCACCACCAGCTGCTGCCTAGTGGGCTCTGTGAGGGAAGACACCATTTGGATCCTCTCCAGTGCAGGAACTGTATTGTTTGGGCTGTCCTTTCTATTACCAACCCTGGTATTTCCCAGGCTCTCCCCTGCCCCGTATATTTTCCATTTAGTGGGTTGTCACTCGCCTTGTTCTGCGCCTCCCGGTTCCCGTCTGACCCACCAGCCAGACGCCGGGTGAAGCGGGGGTGCTGCAGACAGCAGCCTGGCTACAGGCTGCGCGATTCCCTTCGCCGTACAGCTCAGCCACATGCCACCGCCGGCGCAGCGGAAGAGCCGCGTCCCACGGGCCGTTGCCCACGGCTGCGTAAACACAATGCGCTCTTGCGACCGGCCGAGCGAGGAGATGCTGCGCCGGCTGGGAGCATGTTCGGGGGTGAGGAGGGAGACGGAACAAGGGGCAGAGACACAGACTGTGTCGCCTTTGTATGCCAACACGTCGCTGGGTTACTGGCGTGGTCGTTTTCAGTCTTGACGAAAGATCAGGGCCAACCGAAGTACACTCTTTGCTTTCGAGTTTCTGAGCTTAGGTGGATTTTCAAGCTTTACCCTCTTGCTGCCGTTGCTGAAAATGTGCTTTAATACACTACGCAATCCCACTTTTTGTTAAGTAATTGTATCTCGCCACTTCGGACTCCCAAGAAACACGAGTGATCAGACACGAGAAGCGCCAGAGCCCACCGTCACCAGCACAGCAACTCATCCCCGGTGCCCCGGGCTGGAGGCAGAGGCCTCACCAAGACCACGCACGGCTGCCCCCGCTCTGGCTCCTCGCCTTCCCGCTGGGCCCCCGCCGCGGCCGGCGGCAGGGGCTCGCCCCGGCGGCCATGTTGCGGCAGGCAGGGCGGCGGGGCTCGGCGCCGGGTGTGAGGGTCTCCCGGCGCG
>Ga0065711_1041555_pt1 | contig 16062 bp, 7 predicted proteins | sample Hoacrofraction12_FD_59098 | JGI IMG/M metagenome (GOLD analysis project Ga0065711, IMG submission 59098) | Hoatzin crop microbial communities from Cojedes, Venezuela - Epithelial fraction 12 v2 (version 2) | ecosystem: Host-associated > Birds > Digestive system > Esophagus > Crop | place...
AAAAAAAAAAAAAAAAAAAAGAGAGAGAGAGAAAAGTGTATCAGCATATGCTTAAGAGCTAATCAGCCTGAAGTGCTTGCTACCCTGTTTAACAACCATGCCTCAAAAAATCCACCTAGGCAGCCTTAAACAGAAAACACAGGAATTCTTTTCACTGAAGGAATTAGTAATTTAAGTCTCAATTTCAAAGCAGAAGATTCTTTGGCAAAAAAGTATAAAGATCTAACCTAATAAATAGGAAAAAAAGTCTGTTTTTTCTTACACATAGTATTTCCTGAATTCAAAAATTTTGTATTGGCTAGAATTATTGCTTTCAAGCATTTAATAATAAATCCAAATCAAAGCACAGCTGTTTGGCAAAGGTGTAAAACTATTTTATTTAGCAATCTGTGATGAATTTCTCCTCAAATGAGGTTATCAAGGACACTGCATCACAGCTGAAAGGCTACAAAACATTCTGTCATAACCCTTTTCAGCTAACTACTGCAGCTTTAAACTAGGATTCATAAAATGACAAAAAGGTGGTATTTTATTTGCAATTTGCCTATCAACTCTGATTTCCGTGCACAACATTTTCAGTAGTGCATGCATCACAGCTATTAGTTCAGGCTGTCTGGATCTGTATGTGGGTGCGTGCACACATAGAAATATTTGTTCAGCAGAAAGAAGTATGAGCTGAAGAAACCAGCACAGCATGAGACACCGTGCTCCCCGGCATGACTGAGCAAGCAAAGTTTCAATTTTGTTCCAAAACACAAAGTTACTATGAGTATGTTCATGCTTGAGGTATCTGTACCACTTCACACAAAGAGACAAAATAAATTATATTATTCTGTAGGATGGATACAAATAGATCTAAACACTTGTAATGAGAAATGCATTTCTGTGATGGCCTTCATTTTGCAGTTCCCTGATAGTGCTTAACACTTGTACACATCTTGAGGTTTTTGTTGCACGTACTGTCTACCCAGGTACATAAAATTGAATATATTAACATTTACTTCATTACAGTCAAAGGCAGATTTGGTAAATTAATCACTTAAAGATGCTAGAGCTGCTGTGAGGTAACACAATTAATACCTTATTACGTGACCAACAGAGTGGACATCATCCTGTTCTGAATCAACGGTGGATCTAAGCACAATGCAACTAACACCTGCCTGTATCACAACTCCGAATTAAATTTTAAGACCTTACTCTAGATTTTCACTTTGACATACTTACTCCACTTTCACACCGCCATCTAATATCTGCACTCCACAGACATTTCCTAATCCCTCCCCATGTTCATTTTAAAAAGCAACATGCTTGAGTTCAAGTAAACAAGAAAGTCATCTGGATTTGATATATAACAAGGACAGAATCAGGCTATTAATCAGTCATGACAGAGTACACGCACAACTTGTAGCTCAGGAAACACTGCTGTTACTAAGGTGGGGAAAAAAGACGTGCATGGTAGTTGCTCCAACTGAGGGGCCAGCAGTGAGTAAATCTGGAAACTGAGTTAGCAACGCTTCTGCTTAGAATAGCCAGAAATTTAGAAGTCGTTCCTGTAAAACAGGCTTGAAGCACTTCACCAGGAAACAAGAGTGTATGTGCTAATATACTGAACACAGCAAATAAATATTTTGAACCTTTAGACTTCAGAATGTTTCTTAACAACTACATCAATGTAAGAACCACACCTGTTTTAATTCTTATAGTAACCTATTCTATCATAGAATCTATGATTCTATTCACTCAATGACAGTCTGTTCTTTATAGACAATGTAAGGACCTCATCTGCATTTAAAGACATTAAGCAAGCAGAAGCTGTGAGACAGGTACACTGCTAACCATTAGTTCTTTTTCAATAATTCTCAAAATTGTTTCCACCTGGATTAAGTCACCAAAAGACAGTTAAAAGATCATCTCAAGGTTTTAATAATACCTTGCACTGGTGTAAAAAATAAATCCGTTTGCAAGGATCATAGAATGGTTTGGGTTGGAAGGGACCTTCAAAGATCATCTAGTCCAACCCCCTGCCATGGGCAGGGACATCTTCCACTAGACCAGGTTGCTCAAAGCCCCATCCAACCTGGCCTTGAACACTTCTAATAATGAATCTCCAAAGATAGTGTAACTAGGAATGGGATAAGCACCAGAAGGAGGGAACAGACAATGCAAAGAAGAAACGTAGATGAAAACTGCCTATACTCTCTGTAAGACTGACTTTGGAATCAGTATTTTTAAAAAAATTAATAAACTCGCTACAGATGGTTATCAGTTATTTCTGATGGAAAAACACATTAATACCTTTAAGCCACCTTACCTTGTGAATTCTCCGAACTAACACAGCTGCAAAAAACCGCAGCGTGCCTCTCAGTTCATCCACTGAGGATTCATCATCAGTAATATTTCTGCAGTATTGTAAAGCACGTCATGTAAGAAAATAGAACAAAATACATTTATATTAATCCAACCACAATATGTTTGGCACTGCTAAATTCTGGAATAAGAAAGTCAACAGTGACCCTTCAACTGGTATTAATCGGAATGAAAGGTACCAAGTGTGGGTGGATTAAGCAGTCTTCTATTCGAGTAAAATACACAGCATTCCCACTATGTTTGTGCACACAACAATGGCTTAAGGAATATATCAATAAATTGGAATTATATACCAATTCTGTCTGTACGATTTTGTAAAATTCCACATATGTGAATGTTTCCTAGTTCAGTGGCATGAAGCGAAACTGAATTAATATCGGCAAAGCCTTTGGAATAAGAGTACTGAAAGCACATAGCCCAGTTAAGCTAGTCAAAATTGGATTTTCCATATTGCACGTTACAAGACCTTCTATAGGCCAAGATTTCAAATAATTTTCTTCTGCTTTCGTACAAATCTGGCTTTGTTAATCTCTTTTGTTTAAGTCTTATAATAAAACTGGTAGTTTCTCGTGCAGCTTTTAACAAAATAGGTATACCCCTCGTATTTCAGCTCAGCCTCTTCCAACAGAAAACTTTCACTAGTATTTTTTCAACAAGTGCTAAAACTTAGATGCCATTTAATACAATAGTATTCTCTTTTTTAGATATAAAATTGGGCCTATTTCTGGTCCAAACAGAGAATGCCAGTTCCTAGAAGGAAAAAGAAAGCACAGCACAGGAAACCAACAAATGACAGAACTTATTTTTTGAAAAGTTGATCTACTTTTGATGTAGCATGAAACCATCAATTACAACGAAAACAAACCAAGAACCTCAAACTGTAGCCACCCAGAACAGAACTGCGATTATTAAACACGGTTTCTGCTTGGAAACAAAGAAATTCAGAAAGAATTTAGACAGGTTCCCTAATCACTATGTTAAAATATCATCTAAAGTTGTTATCTGGCTTGCTGGTTTCCATCTGCTGCAATAAAGGATACTCAGTGAAAAATCACAGTAAACACATGTAAAGTTGATTCAGGAAGAAAAATACCTAATTCCACATCTTTTATTGGGAAACTGAATAAAAATGGGAAGTACACAAAGTCTCAGATGCAGAAAATGCAACTAAACTTGAGTAGAAAAAGAGACCACGATAACAGCATTCCACAAAATGCAGCAGAAAGAATAAAAATCTAGCAGCATATATGGCGTTAGAGTATGATTGGATATATTGGTAAAACTGGACTTTAACAGCTGAGTAATGACACAATCAAAAAAAGTTACATACTGCTTTAGCTAATGACCATATGTAAGAGCCATCACAGTTTTCGGTAGTAAATAAGTTTGCATATGTAATAAGTGCAAACGCTACTTCCAATTAAAAAAAAAAAAAACACACCAAACAGTACAAGCAACAACAGTGCATTTGAAAAATAGCATTTTTATGCCTATAACATCATTTTACATTATTCAGCATCTGATTTTTAAAAGCAATGTTAGCCTGGGTTTTACAGCATTCATATACAAGCTGAAGATGAACTGCTAGGTACAGATACTGGTGACCTGACGGTCAAAGTATGCAACTAATTGCATGAAAAAGCACCTCAAAGAAAGCAGCCTGGCATAAGCAATACAATCGTCCTCCAACAGCTAATCATACACAGATAAGAATACTGTAGGGGAAGGTTTGGTTTGTTTTACAATCAGCAGCTGACATTTTGGAAGCAGTATGTTTAGCAAATACCCACACTGTCAAAGGAAGCCAAGGGATTAGGAAACAAATTGTGTGACTGTTACTAGTATTTGACAGACAACAAGATACATGAAGTAATTTGGACCGAGATGTTGTTATTTTATTGATACTTGGATAACCAGTATCTTGGCTAATTCTACTTGGACATGACTTTATGCCACGTACTTTCACAACATGCCATAGGTTTGCAGAGACATTCTTTTAATCACCAGCAGACTGAACAGTGGTGAAAAAAAACATCAGGAACCTGTAAAATCTCAAATCTCTAGTGACACAGTGGAAAATCCAAATAACTCACTTGGAAACATTTTAAAAATTGGCTGCATTTTCCCAGAATTTGAGGAAAAACTTAAAAACACAACTGTCAGTATAATGGAGAGATTTGCTAAAAGAAAAAGGCTCAGTCTGTTAATTGTAAACAGTTACTGAGTTCAATGTCTCGAAAGAGATACACCCAGCTGCAATGCATGTAAAGTCTTATGGGATCTACTGATAAATGAAAACCATATACAAAGACTGCAGTGATTCAGCCCCCCCGCATCAATTATTCTTATAAAATTTGGCCAACTCCTATCAAAAAGGTGAAGCAAGTACGTTGCAAGCTGATAAAACTGTAAAGCTATGGTTTGTAGCTCTAGAAAAATCCTGAATTTTCCTTGCATTACTTGCATTTAAAATAGAAGCAGCTCAACATGTGAAAATACTGGGTTTAGTCACTATCAAAGAAAAATGTTTTCATCGTAATGTATTACAAAAATGTGGTATTTACCACATTCTAATCTGATCTGAGAACTGCAGTTGCAGTAGCATCAGTGACCAAAAGGATTCAGTAAGCACAGAGTGACTCATTCTAATTTCAAATTCTCCTATTTAAAATGATGTTGGTATAAGCAAGGTATTAGACAGTTTTGTTGTGCAGCATGCAGAATAAACAATAGACTCAGAATAGTGTTTTGTGGCTCTACAAACTTGGATTACTTACAACTATGCTCTATTCTTCTCATATAGTTGAAAAAAACCTTTAAACAAAAATATCTACATATAACCAGTACAAATACTTTTAAAAATACCAAACAAAAAATGCACATAGGTATAACTACCTATTTCAGTAGAGTTCACTGGATTTTAAGTACTAATCTTCATTCCCCTAACCTGATCCAAGTTTAAGGATTTTTGCCTCTAAATTTTAACCTGTTAATAAAATATTACAAATTCTTACACTTTATTAATGAAACAAACATAAAACACAGCTTTTCCCCGCTTACAGCACTTTCCTGAGCAATAACTGTACAATTTTATCTTGCAACATACATTTCTGGTAAGTGTTACACTTCCTGGGCTTCTGAGTGAGATACTTCATGTTACCTCCCCAATGTCCAGAGTGTGCAAGGTGATGCAAGACAGCATCAGCTGGCAGGGCACAAAAAAAGAAAGAGAAGCAGCTTCTACACAAATTCCATTCACTTGAAAGGGGGGCAGCCAGCATAAGGAATTATGCCAGACTTTTCTGCAAGGGAAAGCAGCAAACTGTTCTACCAACCTAGTCTGGCAAGTCTGAATTGCCTGCTGGTGGTTACCCACACTGCTAAATAAGGATAGTCTGGATGCAAAGGCTTCTGATCTGGCTCTGTGAAGAATTACCTATGGTCTTGTGAGGCTTGTTAGCTCAGAGAAAACACGAACACAAGTTTCCTTTCTCCAGGGTGAGCTGAGCTATGAAACAGTGTAAGTATACCTAAGTAGGGAAAGTCGGAACATGCTCTGCGAGACAGACCTCAAACGGCTGCACACAGACACACAGTTCAGGCCCCCCTGCACGACTGCTGCTGGAAATACAGGAAAGCACAGAAACGCCTGAACATCTAGACGGAAGGAGACCAGATCTGACATGACTACTGTTTAGCTGAAACCAGTAAGCCTTTCAGGACCGAGTTGTGTCCTGCAGAATCACTCGGGTACCACTGCACTACGGCTCACCAAACTCCAAGTACTCAGGTTCACAGAAAGCTTATTAGGTCTGATCAGCATGGTGTGAATTTACAGAGCTAGTTCAAACTCTGGAGGTGCAGCCACAAAAAACTAAAGACAGGGCAGGAACATCTACAGAGCTCACCACAAGGCAAGATGTAGCAGAATCTAGGCTGGCTGGCTCCATAACAAGTACATTTTGCACCACACTTAACTATGCATATTACTACTCCTGCCATACGATGTATTCCAGAGTTCCACCATCTCGGGTATGAGAGATGTAAGTAATAGGCGGAATCCAAGTTTCCTTCTCAGTCCAAATCAAGGATGTTGAAGACATCTTCCACCAGCCAAAAAATCCTATCTAATTTCCAATTATCAATATAGAAGATGGTTCCCTTACATTTGCTACTTTATCAAACAGCTCAACAGAACATGCTCTATTTTTCTGTATTCGAAAGTTAAAAACATTGGGTCTTCCAACTTGATCATTCACAATACACGGTGCTAAAGCTCCCTCTGCTGTTTGCATAAGCAGTTAAGTTTTATACTTCAGTGTATTCATCACACGAAGATAGACGTGAGACATGCAGATATTTGCCACAATTAAAAACCAATCAGGAAACAAAGTCTGCCCAGAAAATTTTAGATTCCAGAGCGACAGGGAAAAAACGGCATAGAGTAAAAGAAAAAAAAATATAAATTTATTTCAGTACAAAACTGAACCTTTCCATCCAATAAAAAAGTCAAATTCAGAATTAAGGCAAAATGTCATTTCAACACATTAATGCCAGCATGATCCACTAAAAATATTTTTAGTATCTTCTTACAAAGTAGTCTGAAGCACTAATAGGCATATAAAGGTACGAAGAATTAGCCATAGTCTTTTCTTTATACATTCTTATAGTTATTTACACAGTACTACTCTATTCAGCTCAGCATAACCACTCACAGCCTTAAAACTCAGCAAATCACCAAATGCTCTGCAAGAAGGTGGCCACATGTATTCAAAATACCTTTTCTGTACTAATTAAAAGTGGAATTTTTGTTTAAAAAAACTGTAAAGTGATTTTTTTTTTTTAAAAAGCAATATGAAAGATCAGTATGCTTCTAATCTGGAAATAAATTTCTGGAGGCTTCTGAGTTTTTACACAGGTTTTAATCAAGCCATTTGTACTTCCAGGTAAGAGTTATTAGAAAATACGTAAAAATGAATAATCTAAAAATGTTTTTAGTATTAAATACAAATTTCAGAATCACCTCTATGATGCCTGAATTATTTAAAGATCTGTTCCACTCTGCTAAGAGACACTGAAATGATGAAACTGTAGCACTTTAAAGTATATATAAATATAAAGCTAATTTTACTGAAGAAACAGAAATGTTTATTTTCAGGTCACTATTTCTTAAACAGTTCTGTCAATATTTATGAAATCCAAAACTAGTAACTTTTAGGTAAAGCTCATACCTGTACCAAGGATAGATAAAGTTTTCCAGCACCAACTCAAGGACCTGTGCAGAACAAAGACAACCACATTACAAAGTAAACCATTTACCGTAAATCCTTGTTAGAAGAGTTAAAAACATAAACACCTTCCAAAACTCACAGAACATAATTCATACATCATAAAACTTTAACATACAAGTGTGCATGTTGCAATCCTATTCTGAGCTCCATATTTTTGCATAATAATCAACACTTCAGTCAAACAGCAACAAGGTGATGGTTTCACCAGGTATCAAGGCAAAACGGCTGCCACTAGTACTACTGACAACATGCAGCACAGCGTCACGGCCAGTCTGCTAGGCAAATGCTACGACAAACGTAACCTCGCCTCAAAGAGCCCTTCCCTAATTTTTCAGATCAGTCCCTGCTCTGTTCTGATGTAGTGTGGAGTCTCCAACAGGCACAGCTACCCGTCGCTAAACTCACACACACCTCCACCACTTTTCACCCAAACCTCCAACTCTCCCCCACCCTTCAAGCGGGACAGTTGATCCTGTACGCTCACCACTCACAAAGCAAGCAAAAGAAGAATCCTAAAAAGCAATTTCTAGGAAAGCCATTCTCCTTTCTCCACATCCTGCACAACAGCTTTCAACAAATCCTGCCTTATGGTCCAGCCATCTCCTGAAGCCCCAACGAGAGCACTTCCCAAAGTCCTTGCCCTACACATATCCCCACAGCCTTCTCTGTCCTGTTCCTAGCCCCTGTATATCCCACCTACATGGGATCTTTTCCACGTTTTCCATCAAACCCGTTCCTCACAGGCCAAGCCCATGGTTGCTTTCCCCATGCCAGAAAACCTGGGTTCATCAGGAAGAACTAGTGCTGTTGCAGCTATGCCACAGGCACGCCCAGGTTCAGATTGGCTGTCAATGTCACTGCAGGAAAGGAGGTGACAGTCCCTGTTCAATCAGGGGGCCGCAGCTGCCACCACCACCATATACACAAGGTGTACTGCTGGCTGGACTGCAGCTTTCGCACATCTCTTTACACCCACACAAAAGTTTCAAATAACTGTTACAGTCCTTGCACCATGATTAGCAAAAATAAAACTGCTGAAGGGAAGGGAAAACCTCAGACAGTGCCAAGAAAAAGAAACATGAGGAAGGAGAAGGAAAGATTCCATTTCCTCAAGATTTCTCTTCCTTCACTACAACCCCATGGTATACCCCACACTACCTTCTCCTGCTGCAGACGATCCCTCAGCTGGAATCACAGCTTCAGAGATCAGTTTGTGCTCGGCAGCATCAATGCTGATCAGGGCAGTAAGAGAGAACACGTGTGTTGCTACGTGAGGCTGCTGTGCCACATTCCATAGTAGCACAGGTTTTGCAAAAGAGGTCACTGTGTTCAAAGAAAAATGTAAAATCTGTTTGAAAGGAAAGCTAAATGTAACAGCTGATATACAAGCGCCATTTATGAGAGTAAGTATTACTCTTAGAGGATTTGCTGCCGCACTCATTCATGCTGTACGCACTGCAAGAATTCAAGACTTACTAAATTTATACTATCTTTAGGGTGCTTGCATGCCTCTGCATGATTATAAAAGCACACAGTAAAACACACACCACAGCCTTTTAATTCCTCTCAATTCTTCAGACTTGAGCAGCTGAATGATTTTCCCTCCTTTGTTTTTTTGAGGGTGAAGGAGAAATTTTTTTCCTTCACCTTCACTCTGAAGGGATGTTTTCCAGTTTGGGATAACTTTAGATGTCTATGTTGTGGACCACTGTATGGTCATCAACGTATTTTCTCCTACCCCTACATGCTATAGCAGTAATAGATCTTGAAAATGTAATATGATCATGCGTTGATGATAGATGGGTAAGCTAAATATCATCGTTGTCCCCCAGCAAAATCTCCTATTTCCATTAAAAGTGGGGTGGAATGGTGGGGGGAGATGACAACAGATGCTTTACTTCCCTGGCCAGAAGAGATCAAGAAATTGCACAGAATCTTCTTTGGTAGTTAAATCTTCAAACAGCAGGAGCGAGACCACATCCAGCTCCAGTCAGCGAACATTGGTCTTAAGAGCAACAGATCAGACTACTCAAAACAATTTCCCTGTTGCCTTCCATAGCACTGTCAGTATATAAACAACTAACTTACTCCATAGAAATCTCAGTCTAGCAAGTATTGCAACATTATTTTTGTTCACGCAGATTATCTAAGAAAATAAACCTCCTTCAGGGCTCAAACAGCAGACTCTTGCAAAAAAGTGTCTTTCAAAAGCAAAAGCCTGCAGAAAAAACAACATACTGTGCATCTATCTGTTAAAGGATCTCTTTTCTTTCTTCCTCCACTTTTGCTATGTGCCCCCCCACCAAGAGCAATGACAGCAGACCATCTTCTGCTTGGAGCAGAAAGTGCACTTGGACAGCCTTCAAGCACAAGACAGTGTACTCAAAGGGCGTACAATGCACTCCCCTTGAAAGAGCTTTCTTTACCCACTACTACTCCTTTGGAACTGAAAGCCTGTCCACCAGACATGTGTCACTGCAATTTCAGTTTATCAGATGCTAACGTAACTTGTTGTCACACTGTTCGCCTACAGTCCAGAGGCTTCTAAAGCTGCTAGAAGAAATATCTCCAACCGTTAGAGATCTCGTTCTTACTGTTACCTAAGCCAAAGACGCATGGTTCTGAGAATCATCTTCCTGCAGTTACTGAATCAGGAAGGAAAGAAGCAAAGATGTCAAACCTTATGATCCATCCCACCCTGGATGGGATCTCCTTGAGATTCATCCCGTGTTTGTAGTGAACGACTTCCACTTGAACCATTTCACAGACTTGCCAGTGTTTCTCTTGTGATCTCCCACTTCCACAGCCATGCTGTAAGCAAGGGCTTTATGGTAATGCTTCCATGGGAAGCACTGTATCCACGATGCATGCAGATAATCCCACCAGCCAAAGACTGAGAGGCAGCATGCACAGACAACTAACTCCACATACACTTAAAGTCCACATATCGCTGGTCCCAGTATCGGACATCAAGACACATTGTACCAGACCTGAAGTTCTCCATATGGCCTTAATAAAAAAATGCCCTGATCCTGGACACAGAGAAAGCAATTCCTATTTGCACATTTACTAAACACCAAGGCGCTGTACTGAAACTGAGAGATACAGTGTGAAGTCATTCATACTGCAAAATACAAGCACTGCAGGAATAACAGGTGATTGACTGTTAGTAACCAGAGTTCAAGGTGTACAGCCCATATAGTTTTCCCACAAACCCTATGAGCCCTGAGACTTAACATCAGTGTGATTCTGTAAATCAGAAAAAAACTGTCACACGATCCACCGCACTTTCATAAAGCACTAGGAAAGCGGGACACGAGTACCCACTTCCATTCCAGCAACACCCAACAATATTATTCAAGTTCTATTGCTCACACTATGCACACATACCAACACAGTAGATAGGACTTCTCAAAGAATGACAGCTAATGATAAGCAATTTCCTTTTCTGTACAGCATTATTCTCCGCTTTTAAATACAAATGATGAGTCATTCCATTTAAAGCTCAGCTATTCTTCAAGCATCTTGCAAAAAGACTGGTTCTCCTATGTGTGAGCAGTTTTGAACTGGAAAGAGGTTAGAGGCATAAAACAAAAAGCAGCACGCAGTAACATAAGCAGAAGCTGAAGAAAAAACAAAGAGAAACTCTATTCCAGCATGCACTGCAACACTGCAAACTAGTCAGTTCATTGCAGCTGAGACAAGCTTTCTGCAGACTGCCATAGAACAGACCCCAGTTGTCATGACGAGGAAATGTAGAGCTGAGTGACAAATGATTCGGCATCGGGTCAGAACTACCAGCCAGAATTAGATGGGAAAGGAGCAAGGACTTGATAAGTAAACTACAAAGACAATTTGAAAAGCCTTAAAAAAGATGGTACAACTAGATAGCTGAGACCACTTCCTGAGGGTAGAACAAGCGATTCACAGTAAGAAAGCATGCAGGCCACTGTGCTGCTACTAGAGTTCAGGACTGGCAATGAGCACATTCAGGCAACCACTGATTTCTCGTCATGCATTTGTCCATTTCTTAGTTTTATAATAAAAAAAATAAGAAGAGATAAAATTCTAGTCCCATAATCAAGTTAAGAACCTAGGAATTAAAGAAAAATTTGTGAGATCAACAGACAGCACTTTGATCCACTAAAGCATTTCTTTCATGATGCTGATCAACAGTAGCTGAGCAGCTTTCCACAGATTTGACTTGCAACCATCCCTCACAGAGCAAAAATGAGATTGTGGGAAAGAGCTGAGTTCATTAACCGAGTAACAGAATTAAATTCTCCTTTATACAATCTGTAGCACCTGAAATTATATACAATGTAAAACTGACCAACAGATATCGCATCTTAATTCAAAAAGAAAGAAAACATTGGGGAAACTAACATAAAGCCCAATGGATTAAGAAAATGGAAACAAAATTGTACTTAGGTCACTGCACTATTTTTGCAGAGGATATAGCCCAAACTATCAAATATTGATAGATGCACAGCTGAGGCAGTTTAGAGTTCAACTGTAATAAATATAAATGAAGAAGGGAGGAAAGTCCAACCACAGGTTTTTCTCATTGTTCTAAACCACGTACAGCAGCTAGATAACAAAAACAAGGCTGCAAAAGACTAAGAATTTGCAAAGTGAGACAAACTGTCATCACAATCCAAAAGAGAAAAATCCATACTTGTGAGAAAACCTTGGATTTCTTCTGATTGAAGGGTGCATTAAATTATTCTGTATGCACTTGAAAACACAAACTTAAACACTACGCAACTGATTCAAATTAGAAACATTTGGAAATGAGGATGCTGCCAAAATTCTTCAACCTGCAAAGGAAGAATTAGAAAAACTAATCCAGAAGAAAACAATCCCAGAATTATGCCAAGTATTTGAAGAATCTGCTTTTCAGAAGCAGGCTGCACTCCGCACACCTTTGGAACCTCATTAATTTTAATTCAGTTCTCACTGTATCAGCTTGCCTCTAATGTATGACTAACCCACAAAATACGAGCAGTCTCTCCTTCCAAAACGAAGCAGGCTATCCAACTCCAGGCACGCTCTACACGCTGCATCCCCCACGCAGATGGTCAAGAGGAACACGTTGTGGGCAGAACCTTGGCCACCCTTTTAACCAGTACTAAATAGCTGCAACGGGGAACAACGCAATGAGATTGCTCATTCCAAATAGTATCCTACACGGGTGAGAATGATGGCTCAAGCAGACGGCTTGTTTGGGTCCGTCAAAGATTATTACCCTGGCTCACTGTCCCAGGAAGGCACAGAACTCGGGTCTGGCACTTGCCTCTAGTTAAGCACCCAAAGAAAAGAAAGCAATGAGAAACGTGACATAGATATACAAAAACCACGTCTACACGGCTAAATAAAGCAGAGCCAGGGACATGCCACTGCAGTAAAAAAAAAAAAGAAGCCAACAAAGAAAACCTCACGCCACTTTGGCGGCAACAGCAATCAAATACAAAATGCCAATGTGTAGCAACACATTTTGAAGATCAGTCTTAGAAAATGACTACGGTATCTACTCATATCTCTTATGAATAACATACTATAAAGAACTTTTTTAGCATTCAATTCCCACTTAAGCTTACCAGGAAAAATTCCAGTTCTTCAGTATTTACCGTATCTTTTGGTAAACTGTCACAGTTACCCGTTCCCAAAATTCTAAAAATGTTACAGGCATAGAAGCATTTGTTTTACATTCTATTATTAAAACAAGAGGGTTTAAAAAATAAGCCTATTGAAATTATATTCAGCAATATTTTCATTTTAATACACTTGAGACCAAACTTATTTAAAAAAAAGATAAGTAATTTTAAAACAATAAATGTTTGCTTCTGAAATTGCACAGGAAGTCACTACATTAAACCAAATGAAGTCAACAAGTTGTTACCTGTGTTTTCTTAAAAACATTCCTCAACTGTCCATGCCTCCCTTCCCTTAAGGTTTGCATTCTTTTGCTACTGTTGCTGTTGGCCATGCCCAGGACACCATCACGCGTAGCTGAATTGAAGTGCTAGCTTATACCACCAACACACACAGCTTTGACTTCATACATCATGTTATTAATCGCAAGAGCTGACACACAAGAATCTTCTCACTTCTGACACGCCAATCGTTCATCCTCCTACCACAGAACTCCAAAGTCAGAATCCTAAATACATGGAGAATAAGCTACATATGGGCTTGCATACTTTCCTAGCTTTAAAAAAAGCACAAAAGATTATCTATTTAACTCCCTACACATTTCATCAATTACCAATCAAGTGGGCGAAAAAAACCCCAAGCCCAAAGAAAAGGTGCTCTCCAGATAGCTCTTTTTAAAGACAAAAGAACAAAACAAAATTCCTGATTTACAGTCTTCTTAAAAAACAAGTATTTATGCTATTCTTCAAGTAAATCCACTAATTTCTTTTTAGACAGATTTTGTTACAGCTGTCTTTAAATAGCTACCATCGCATTATCATCTTCATTACAGAAATTTTGTAGCTGAAGCAAATCACCTCTTCACCTCTTCAGCTCCACTTCAACAAACTAAGCAGGCTGAAATCCTTAACTTTTCGAGAATCGGACATGTTCAACTATAACTGTTCCTTCGTACACACCTCCCAATTTACACAGACGTTCCTTCTATGTTCTAGGCACACTGCTACAGGAACAGCCACATCTGTGTTAACAAGTAGACCATCTCGCCTCTCTGCTCCCAGCATATATTCTTCTGATTTGACTTTTACAGGAACAAGTTAACATACTTGGGAAGTACATCTGAACTAACTATCTACTGAACCAGAAACAACAGGTCTAAGAGGCAGGTAATAAAAACTCACTGAAATTCCAGGTACTAAGGAAATGAAGCAGCAATTACCTCCGAGAGCGATGCATCAACCTTGGAAGGCACTTTCAGATCCAGCCACGGCTGATAGTTTTCCAGAAGCAAAGTAGGTCTGTAGGAGAGCATAGGAAAGTTGATGTAACAATACTGAGCTGAAAGTTTCCTACTGCCGTGTGCAAAACGTAAGAATTACTAAGCTTAACGGTGCCACGTATTTAATTTACCTGTGCCTCTTGCATTTGACCTTGCCACATACTGCACAACTGTGACCGTGGGGAAACAGCTCCGGCAATTCTAATTGCTAAAAGAAGATATTTGGACAAGTTTACATTCTTCAAAATTGTGACGCTCTTAATACACTGATACTTTTGTGACCTTCCTTTCAGAGTATACAATTACAGAGAACTGAACAGCATAAAGACAAAGCTGTTCTCCCAGCAGGAAAACAAGATAACAAGGCACGGTATGAGAAACAACTGAACCAAACGGAAAAATTGCTCCCACTGAAAAGAAGTTTGAGGAGACACACACCCTTCCACATGCGCAGTCATCTCCTCGTACATCAGTTCGTCCAATTAACAGACCAGCTGGTTTTTCTCTACAAGACTTGCCTTACTCGTAGCCTTGAAATGTTGTAACTATAACATTTTTAGTCCTCTGAAATTCTATATTAAACCATTTTAAGTTAGAAAACAGCAATTTCCTTTAGGAATGTTCTTTTTTTTTTTTTTGAAATGCAGCACCACTTAAAGAAGTTTGACTACAATCAGCAAACAAGACTTAGCACTGCCTCGTCAAAGAAAGAGCACCTTTAGACAACAAAAAGCCTCAACACAAGAGAATACAACCATGTAATTTCTCAACTACTTGCTACTCGAATGCCAAAAGTGAGAAATGAGCGAAGCAGAAGATAACATCCATGAACGCTCTCAACAACTGTCTGTACAGCCACACGCGGATCTGACGGGACTACGCAGCAATGTATGAAAAATCCAAACCCTGAACCACCGTGTATTTGCCACAAAACATCTACCCGATGGTGGATACGAGCTGTACTGATGTGCAGTATTTCTGCAAGCACCTAGAATTACATAAGAATTGCTACCCAATACAAACACTCACCAAACGCAAGTAAAGCAAAGAAGGCTAATAGCCATATTTACCTTGGGTTTATATTTTATAGTAAACAGAATATTGGGCAGGAGGGAATCTGGTCCCAGCGAACAGTAGAAGGTGACGACACCAGCCACGAACGACCAGAAGATCATTAAAACGTGAAGATACCTTATAAAGACACAGGAAGGAAACATTACGGCGGGACGAAGTACCGGTGCCCCGCCGGGCAGGCCGGGCCCGGCCCCCCCCGCCCAGCCGCAGCCCTCCCGGCCGGGTCGGCCGCGGTTACCGGTTGAGGAGGAGGGTGGCGGCGCCCAGCCCCAGGAGGAGGCAGCAGAAGAGCGGGTACTGCCGGCAGGTCTCCCGCAGCACCTCCGCGCCCCGCGCCCGCTGCCGCAGCCGCCGTCCGGCCGCCTGCAGCCAGCCCATGACCGCCGCCGGGCCGCC
>Ga0065711_1041556_pt1 | contig 16061 bp, 9 predicted proteins | sample Hoacrofraction12_FD_59098 | JGI IMG/M metagenome (GOLD analysis project Ga0065711, IMG submission 59098) | Hoatzin crop microbial communities from Cojedes, Venezuela - Epithelial fraction 12 v2 (version 2) | ecosystem: Host-associated > Birds > Digestive system > Esophagus > Crop | place...
GTGCAGCCTGCTGTAGGTGACCCTGCTTCGGCAGGGGGGTTGGACTAGATGACCCACAGAGGTCCCTTCCAACCCCTACTATTCTGTGATTCTGTGATTCTGTGATTCTTGCATATTCGTATTCTAAGACTAGTTTCTGTCTGCCAAGCAAATATGAAGGCAAAACCAGATCATACAGCTTTGTACTGTGGAACTGTGTACACTGCCAGATCAAGAAAGTCTACTGTGATGCTGCTATCACCAATATCGACAAATATAAATCAGAAATTAAGCTCTGTGTTTATTTTTAATTAGTTGCTTGTGTCATCTCATCAGAAAATCAAATTAAATTTTTTGTTAAAAAAAAAATCATATTAGCTTGGGAGTCAAACAGTGAAAAAAAGCCATACTTCTGCCTGTAGTCATATGCCAAAAGCAAAATTATAAGCAAGCAATTTGTTTCAAGATATCTGAAACTACCTGCTGAACTATACTTTCACTGAGGAAATCCAGTCTATGCACTGTGATGCAGGACAGAGCTGCCTGTCTCCCTGTCTTGTCATATTGCTTATTTTGATTAGCTGCAATAGCATGGAAGTATAGATTTTTAATATACTTTTATTGCTTTTTAGATAGCTGACTTACTGACAGTGTTTTGGGGGCATTTTCTTCCTGAATTTTTATGACTACACCATTTTGACAACTATGCTTTTAAAATTTTTATTGGGGAATAATGGCTCCCTCTGTAGGGATAGATGACAAATTCTGTGAGGTGCAATACTGAAAATGTTCATTTGGATGCAGAGGGCACTTTTTTACCCCAAAAAGAAAAATACAAACAAAAAACCCAATACAAACACTGGTATGATTCTTGTCATCTCCCATCCTGCTCTTGCAAGTGTCTCACATTTTTTAAAGCAGGATTCAAAATAAGGCAAGCTGAAGATGTCAGCTCTTTTCAAGTAATCTATATGTTACACTGTGGAAGTCTATTTCCTTACTCCCTAACAATGAAGAACACAGAGTACAACAGTAATTATTCTAGAAACAGTTAAACTTGCTACCGTGCTTTTATAAGAAGAACAATTAAATGGCAACATTGAAATATCACTAAGAGTAAATGGAAACATGAATGCTAACGCTGCATGTGAGCGCACAGGTATGCTCAGGGAAATCTGCAGGGCTGTAGGTATTGCTGCACCTGGCTGCAAGTGTCTGCTTTCGAAAACAGCTATTCCTCATAGACAGTCGCTTTCATTTCATTTGGCCCTACTTTAATACGTTGACATCCTGCACAGCATAAGAGAGGATTTCAGAAGAAACAAAAATAGTTTCTCCAAAAAGCTGGTGGTGGGGCGGGGTGGGGGGAACAGAGCAGGTTATAGCCAGCAGCATCTTCCAGCTACAAATCTTGGTTTTTTACACCCTCATAAAAGTGCAGTGAAAAGAAAATCAGCAGAAAGGTGTAAGGCAGATTTTCTTCATTACAACTATGAACATTACAATGCTATAGTTTCACTGCTATTGATCTGAATTTTGTGATGGGTTTAGGAGAAATTCTTCTTTTAAGGAAGATGATAAAACAAAGAAGAATACATGACACTTCTTTCATTGTACAAAGAGTGCCATCAAAAGCAGGCAAATTAACTCAAAGCATACATATTCTCCACTAAAGACATATTTTATAAAATAGCAAGTGTTACCTAAAACAAACCCCTGAAACCAATAACCAAGTACCCAAGTTGTATATTTCTTCATGGTGTAAACTAACGGCAAGAAGCGTACCTTTAGCCACTCTATCCTGAACTTTCATGGAGATACCTTATTTAGAGATTCAGTTCACTTTCTTGCCCATACCCAGAAGCCCCAACACTCAATTTTATCTTTTCTTTTTGCTCTTAAAAATTACATTAGAACTACTTTTAAAGGTATTTTATTATTCCAAAAGACGTAGGCACCTGCTGTAAAACAATATACACAATCCCATAAGCTTTTTATAAATTCTTATAAGCCATTATCCCCTATTTAATTTCATCTGAATTTTAACCATGTCCTTGCACTTAGTTCCACCTTACTATCTTACCATACCATCTTAATAATAATCGGTTTTGAGATTCCAACTTCTATATCTTAATTAAAACTGTGCACTTAGATTACAGCACTAATTTAACTACAGAACTTTGCAAATTGGGGCATCTGGGAGAAAAAAAAATGATTTCATCCAACGTTTGACTGTCCAAGTACCTTGTGGTTTAAAAGTGAGGTGTTTTCTTTAGATGTGACAGATGACCCTCAGAAAATGACACCACATCAAAGGCATCAAACCAGCACAGGCCTAATCAAAATGAAAACAGTGAAGTGCATGATACAACATCTGAAAGAAAGATTATTCTACCTGTATCGGACATGTTCGATTGTGTCATATGTCAGCTTGCTGCTGATGTTCTGACTATGAGGGTTGCCTAGGAGACAACAGAGATATAGAAGTTAACTATTAATCACAATTTTTCTATTAATTTTTTCTTTTATCAAAGCATTACACCAAGCCAGACTGAAAAGATGACAAAGAAAGATTTAACGTATACTTCACAGCAATGCCCCAAAGCTCCTTAGAGCAGTCAGTCATGAGACGGGACACATAAGAAAGCAATTATGACAGACCTTGAAACTGCAGCTGGATCTCTTACTAATACTTAGGCAGTTCCCTTAAAAAGAAAATGCAACTGCACATGCACAAATGTACTAGGAAAAACTACAGATAGAATGCACTTTTATAAGTATATTTGCACACTAGCTAAGAAGCAAATTAGAAGAGACAGCATTTGGAGGTAACAGACATTCATGATTGGACACCAGGACTAACTCTGGGTTTTTTAGTGCCTGAAATTCAAGTAGCTCATGAAAATATAAATTTTTTTTGCAAAATTAATAGCCACCTTAGCTTACCTCAGCACAAGCATGTATTAACAATTAAGACAGCACATAAGAAGGGCATGAATTTATCTTATTGAGTAAAAAAGATTATAGCAATATTCACACAGGCACAGCACACTTTTGTATTAGTAAATGCTTAAAAAACATGCCTCAACAGTTTGGAAAGAGAACAAGAAAAAAAATGCTATATTGATACTGTTTTTGCAGTAGGTTGCATATTAGCCACCCCTTTTAAAAAATTTCAAAATCACACTGCTGGAAGTTGTTGAGTGAAGTTGTTAAAAAGAATAATAAATTCGGAGCTCAAACTCAAAATCCAATACCTAGACTTTTCATGTCTGATGTTGCATTTCTGTAATTTCCAATTCAAATATTCTTAATTTAGAAGTGAGAATCTCTCTTACTTACATTCCTTTCCCTCATTTATACACACAACAGATAAACTCCAGTTCTCTGGGCCTGTGGATTATTACCACAAAAATAAAAAGGCTGCAAATCAAACTCCCCCTTCACTCACACCTGTGTCTGTTAAATGAACTCTTTTTATACAACAGTTACTGTCCTCAGAGTAGCAGAGATGTCAGTCATTTTAGATGAAAGCAGTATTAGAAAAGATACAATTTGTTCTCCCATAGCATTACAAGTACTATGCAAATCTGCTCCAAACTGGCAGCACTACTATTTCCAGTCATAAGGACTCAATTGATTCACAAATTAAATTTTTTTCCGCCACAGATTGTACTTATTGTAAGGGTTGAGCCCAATGTTGTTTAAAATAACTAAGACCAGAGTGCATACATTTCACTTTATAATGGCTGTAGTGACAGAACATTGATTTTAATATCACTAGCATGCACTTGAATAGGAGATTTTGAATATAATCAAATCAATACATCTTATTGTAACAGTAAAAAACCCTATCCCTAGCAAGAATAACATCTATTTCATAGAATCATTCTATTTCATATGGAACTTAAATCCACACTCTGGATCCTGGCCTTGCCAGCATTCAGGAAACAAGACAGAGGGAAATAACATGTGCAACGACACACTGAAAATGAAAACTACCCAGAATTCTCAAGCAGCTTGCCCAGGTGATAAGCACAAGTGTGTCGGTGCTTGAGTGAACACAGTTTTCTTTTAAAGCAGTGGTACCTAGTTCCCCAGTGAGGAATCACTTTGCTCTGTATATCAGGGAGCACAAAAAAGACACAAAACTAGCAAGGGCACATAGTCCACAGATAGTAACACACAATAAGAAATTTTGATTACTTCAGTTGGACTACTCACAGCATATATAGCTAATAATGTACAGTAAATTTTTTTTCTGGTTGAGCATGAATCACTCTAATGTATATTGTCTCACACAGTAACGCTTCTCCTAAACAATGGATGCTGCTGCCTTTGTATAAAAGCGCATTCAGTGTGTGGTTCTCGGGCAGGTAATTACGTTCGAAAGAGATAAAAGGTTTAAGTAGAGGATCTGGGGACAAAGTACTTCTAGGTGGTGCTGAAGTGCCCACTTCCACAGCTGCAATAGGTAAATCTCCACTCAGATATTTCACAATTCTGTAGATATTTTTCTCTAATTCTTATGGGCAAGATTACTTTGGCAATACACATCCTTTTTACTGAGCATGTACCCAAGTCTAATAGTCTGGGAGAGGCACAGCACCTATTCCCTGCCTAAATTCACTTGGGATCTTTTAGCTAAGCTTTCTTCTAAATAAAATGTGATGACCCTCACTGAGAAGGGGGGTGGTTCTGGATTCTGGTCCTCGTATAAGAAATTGGTTTTGCATTTGTGTGGAAAAAAATAGACTGAACAAACCGTTCTCAGAGCTATACTGTATTTGTTTATCCCCAGCATGGTGCCCTAATCCCTGGGGAACAGATTTTTATTTTTCACCAACACAGACACATCGTTGGCCATCAAAGAACAAAGCTAGTGGTGACACAAAGGGACTACGAACTCCTTTATATAATCACTGGTTTTCCACCTGCTCTGCAGCAGTGTTACAATACCTGCAGAAGTACTCTTCCAACAACTTAAGAGGCACAGTTTTGATCTATTTAGATGGAAACTTGAGAAGACTAATGGTAATGCTGTTTTGCACTTACCATAAACGTTGTTTCTGAGGTCATCAGTAAAAGCTTTAAGTAGACTCTCTGGGAAAAGTGTTGCACCGGCATGGTCAAGGTAAGTAATCCCTAAATGAAAACAAAATTACTAGATTCAATTTTTTTAATGTTTAATTCCATTTTCTTCCACAGACTGCATTGTGAAGTGCACCACTCTAACATCCCTAGTACAGTACACCACACAAAACGTCAATTTCCCTAAAGTTCCTGGGGTATTGTCAGAGGTTAACCCAGCAGCTGGCAGCTAAGCACCAGACAGCCGCTCGCTCACCCCTCCCCTTCCCTCCCAGGGTGATGGGCGGGTGAAATGGATGAAAGAAGAGACTTGTGGGTTGAGATAAAGACAATTTAATAAGGCAACAAAGGAAATACCAATACTACTACTACTACTAATGATAATAATAATAATGAATATGCAAAACAAAATATATACAATATAATTTTCTCACCACCCGATGACCGATTCGCAGCCAGTCCCCAAGCAGAGATCATGGCCCCCCGGATTTTTGCAAATTTCATGAAATTCCTGAAAAAGGCTGAATTCCCAGAGAAAGCAGGATTCACACTCGCAGAAAACTGAAAAGCCAATAGCCTCCTGCCCCCCAGCCAACCCCCATTCATAAACTGAGCATGATGGCTATGGTTTGGAATATTTCCACTGGCTAGCTTGGGCTGGCTGCCTGGCTGTGCTCCCTCCCAGCTCCTGAACAGCTGCTCAGTAGCTGAATATGGGAGACTGGAAACAAGTCCTTGATTTACAGCAACAACTAAAAACATCAGTGCTATCAGCATTTTTCTCCTACTAAATCCAAAACACAGCAGCTTCTGGGAGGAAAATTAACTCTATCCCAGCTGAAACCAGGACAGGTATATTCCTCTGCCTGGCTTAGAGGTCTCTACAGCTCTCGAAAAATGCTTCTCTAGTATGTTAAAACAGTCAGGCAGAGCAAGGCACCTTTCATTCACCAGCAGAAAAAAAAAAAAAAGGAGGATACAATAGAAGCCAAACATTTTGATTGCATCTTTATAATTTTTAATTAAACCCAGACTATTTTAAGAGGTCCCTCCATTCACGTTTAGATTATGCATTCTTTGGAAGCGAAAAATCTTTTTGTTCTGCCTGCACAAGACTGAGCAAGCTGTGTCTACAGAAAAAGTACCTTGTTACTCCTAGGCACTACTTACTACGAAAACTGCTATTACGACCAATGATAATAGTTATTATCAACAACAATATTAGTGTTGCCTCCTTGTTGACAGATAAAGAAATTCTCTCAAGAACTGACAAGGCCTAAATCATGCTCAAAGCCCAAAGACAGGACTAGTTTAAGTTTTAATGTATTTAAATGTTTCTTGCCACTCTGCTGCACTTAACAATCAATTCATTTTTAAAATCTCCTTTCATATTATTAAGCTATTGCAAAACTTTTAAATACAAGCTTATTGGAAATGAAGGCTTTTTCATGTTTGGCCATTTTAGATTTCTTAATCTTCAGCAATTATTATTCCATTTCTCTAGTGTGTTTCATGGCCTTTATTAGTTTTTTCATTTCACTTACCTCAAGTATTTCAACCTATTTCAAATTTTAATAATGATGAAAATAATTAAGATTAGAATTTATTAAGTATTTTAAAGGCCTTCCCTTTCCACAGGGATTTAAAACTGAGTTAAGCTTTAAACGAGGAGCCTTGACACTTGGAAATACACATAATTTTATCTTATGTTGCTGTAGCAGTGATTCAGTGGGTAAAGATGTGAGGCAGTGCTAATGATAAAAACAATCCGGACAGCCATTCCTTCTCTTATTTTCAAAAGAAACAAGGCCTCCCCTGCCTTAAGAATTCCCCACTTGCAGTGTCTAGCAAAAGCAGAATTTTTAATGATGGCTTGAAGTTCATCAAGTATTTTGAGGTGCTTTGAGGGGTGGGACGTGGGAAAAACCTGGATTTATTAGATGTACAGACTCTTCAGGTTTTTACTTTTTCGAAAAAAAATCCTAGAAAGTTTCTCCCAAGCAGTACGAAGTGGCATACACCAGCACATGGGGGTCAAAACACACACAGGGGCCCAGCCGGCCCAGCTTCTGACAGGAGAGGTTACAGCTGTGGAGGGGGACAGCCAGGGCCCTGGCATGGCCTCTGCCGGCGAGGGGACGGACAGTGGCAAGGGGACAGCGGCTTTCTCCCCAGGAGGCCACACGCTCGCCATGGCTGCCCTGAGACCAGGGCTTGCCATGCAGCCTGCAGCGCAGCACCACACGCCTCCGACCCGAGGTGGAGGTGAAGGGAGCTGTCGCCACGACCACCACTGGGGCCCAGCTAGATGGCAGCGGTCAGGGCTACGATCAGCCCACGGTCACTGGCTCCAGCTGGGGGAGCTGGCAAAGGCAGCCCTGGAGCTGAGAAAGCGAAGAGGCAGCCATGAGCCAGAAACAGGGGGGAAGGACTGTCGTCCTGGAGGCCCGCAGTGATGCCATTGGGCTCATTAGCTCTCACGGGCACCACCAAGCGCCGCTCCTCCAGCGTCCTGGGATCCTGCCAGCCCCAAGGATGCTGACAGCATTGAAGTGATAATGCAGCCGTACAGCACAAGCAAAAACCAGACGACCGGCTGAGGCCCCTCAAACACAGAACCTCCTCCCATGAGGTGACGGGCGCTTCCTGTCCTGACTGACGCTCCTGTCAGGCAACGTGGACAAAAAGATCACTCGGTAAAGGCCCCATAAGTGGTTTTTCAAATTTGATTCACTACGTAGCTCCTTAGGAAGGACAAACATTGCGGTTCTGTGAAATGGAGGTAAAAAACACACCTGGTCATTTTTTAAATTCCTCTTCTGGATATATTGCTTTAAAAATGCCAGAGGACATTTGGCTGAAGAAGGAAAAATTATTAATTCCTAAACTTTTATCTTTAATGCTGCTGTTTATTTGAAAACAGAGAACAGAATTTAACACTCTGTCTCCACTGACCCCCAAAAGAAATAAGCTTTCTCATCATTTGAGACTGCGCTGAAACAAATATCTATATTGCTATTGCACTTTCATGCTGTAGTTTTTTTCTTCCTCTCTTATTTCAATAAAACTATATTTTTGAAGGAAAGAAAAAAATGCAGCACACGCATAACAGGGCCAAAGAAAAGTACATTAATAACTTTCATTGTGCTTTTCCACTGGTTTAATAACATTTGCTACTTTAACTTTATTGAACGCACACTAACCAAAGAGATTTGTCAGTATGTACAGAATACTATAGTTCTCCCTGTTCCACTGCGGTATTTAGTATATAGGCTGTCAGCACTATGAAATTATACTGTTTATGGGAAGTAAGAGGAGAAAGAAAATATAATATGATCAACCAAAATAAAATTAAAATGCAATATCTATCAGGAGGTGGTTTCATTGCTCAGGGAAAATGTAAAATTACCTTTTAGTTTAATTTGCATACTATTATGTTTGGAATGTGTAACTGACTTCATTGATTTTATAATATACCAACTATTTCATAAAATCACATTTCAGAAGTAGGTTTTTTTTATAGGAGTATCGAAAACCATTCAATGTCTTGGCATTAGTTATGGAAAGTTATTCAGCAAAAGTATGAGTTCATCGGCTGTAACATTCATATGCTAATATTCTTCCAGATTAACTTTACATGGGGAACTCTTTGGGAACCAACGCGGGCCAGTCTGTCCTGCTGAAGAAAGCCCAGCCCAGCTCTCTGCACTCCTCCTGTGCTACAGTTCGCCTCTTAATAAAGCATCCACCATCTCCGCGTGCTTGCCTTGGCTTTTTATAAAATTTTGTGAGTACACATGCACATACAGCCTCAGAAGTGCCAGAGGACCATTCAGTTTAACTGAACGTTTCTACCTCTGAAATGAAAAGAGATCAAGATAATTTGATTTGGAACATTTTAAAATTAGAGTTTAAGACCAGGTGAGAACACCCAACTGTACATAGTCTGACCGCCTGCTAAACACACAAGGTGAAAAGAAACTACCTGGATTAAACTTCAGGAGCCAAAACACCTGCTTCTGACAAAAGCACACTTTCCCAAAAGGTGACTCCACCTGAGTTTGAAGAAATTTAAAGACAACACTTGATGAAGTGGGAGCAGAACAAGGCAGTTACATCTTTGTTAAATCTTTTAGTCATTATTAAGCTGTGTATATACCTACCACCTAGAGCATGGTCTAGAGGTGGAGGAGCACAGAGACCGTGGAGGCACTCCCTACAGTGCCCTGGTGGCACATGGAGAGTAAGCTCTCTTCTCCATCACACTCCACCCACAAACCCATGCCTGGTCATCCAGTGCTCCTATCTGACTAAATTATTACTACTTTACTACTATGTAATCTGCTCTTTTAACCCCTGAAATTGTTCTTGGTGCTATATATTTCTGAACTTTCACTGAATACCACTTCCAAAAAGAACCAATTTACCTGCATTCCATGTGGCTACTCCATGTCCACCTCCTTAACATTTTGCCATCCTGTGATGCTACCACAGTCCCCAAAACAAGCTGACCTGCCCTGTGGCTTCACAGATCATTTCTCACAGCCCTGGCACCTCAAAATTCCTGCACTTCAGCTGATTACAGGCTGCCAGTTACATTGCCACAAGTTTCGAAATGAAGAATGAAATGTGTAGTTACAAGGCAGCAACCGTACAGAGTTATGAATTTTGATTGGTGGGTACAACTGCAATTCAGTGGGATTATATACACAATACTCCTTGTAAAGTCCATATAGCCAATGCCCCGGGGAGACAGTATATATCTTAAGTACCGCATTATTAACAAAACCAGTAAGAAACAGATTATATGAAAACAAGCTGAAGGCAAAATAAAGCATTATCTGTCAAAAGATAAATGTGAGAGATTTTCATACACCAAAACAAAAGCAAGAGAAAACTGGAACAACCAAGTGACAAAATAGGGAGGAGAGGTTGTAGACAAGTGTGATATTATTTGGATGCAGCGAGGTTTTAACAGGTAGTATCACATCAAGTACCTCAGGTTATTTTAGTCACCTAAGTCAGATGCCCTTAAGAGGCAGCTCCCTCTTTCCACTGATTGCGTAAGAATTTAGCTGTAAATGACACGTCAAAAGTAGCTTCAACTATGTAACTATGTAATACACATAACTTTTACAAAAGTGCCTGATATCTTATGATGATACAGGGCACGATATGCCCACACACTGTATAGACAGATAAAGATCCTGGTTCCACAAAACCATTACTGAAGTACATTAAAAGCAAAAAAAAAAAGAAAAAAAAAAACCCACACAAAACCAACGTACTACTATGGCTTGAGATTTGCCTTTGCTGGATATCTTCTGGTTTAAATATTCAGTGAATATTATTATCTGCACCTTCAGTTCTTGTTTGGCATCAATTTAGACAAAAGCTATCAAAACCAGAGTATGTTTTCTCAATAACAACATGCCTCTCACCTACACATTTCTGCTCTGCTAGACAAGGCAATGTTTTGTTTCCCTTGCTCAGGGCCAGGGAGCTCTTCAAAAGACCACAACAGCATAGCGCTTGATGGGCAAGGCCACAAATGCCCAAAGCCTGAATAGTTACTGTGCAGTTAAAGAAGACACTGTTCCTCAGCATGATTTGACTTTATTGCTACAGGCCCGGTGAAGTAACGTGGCAGTCAGTGCGCAGCCATGGGGCACGTTCTGCTTCCCACTGCCAGACCACCGAGTTCATCAATTCCAGTAATCACAGCTCAACCTGACTGCCAAATGCTGAACCACAGTGGACTGCGGGCAACCTGGATAACGGTATCAATATTTTAAGGGCCACTAACAAGTTACTGAGTTCTACGGGAAACTGGTGTTTAATTAATGTATTTTAGTGTTTGACTTGACAGACTGATTACAAAAAGCAAAGCATGAAATGTGCAATTACATTTATTCGTAATAAGTTCCCATTATTTTTCTCCATGTGCTGTTGGCTTGTGTTATTTGCTCTCATTGCATTATTACCTACAGCAAAGCAGCCAGAACATTAAAACATTTTACAGTCAATACCATACACCCTCTTCGCTTGCTGTACTCCTCAGCAGGGGCCATACCGACTCCACAAAAGCTATTTAGGTGGCTAGGGTTATTCCAGTAAGCACTGGCACTATTCTATGTACATAAACCCCTACTTGCAGCTTATAGTTTACAGCTTGCTGGTATTGAGGTCTATGAGAACGTAAAAGAAAGTAAGGATTTCACATTTATTAAGAAGTCACATCCAACTCAATGAAACGTCTCTCTCACAGCTACAGAAAAAAAAAATTACATGCCATCAAATTTCATCACTTGCCAGCTCCTGTGCTAAATGAGACCGCAGTAATGGGATCAATCAGCACCCACCTTCGTCCATTTGGCCCACCTGTAAGACACAGCTTTATTCAGTGCTCACTTTTTGCTCACTAGGGTGTGATTGAGTATCGACAGCAGTCAGTGATGTTACTTCCACAGACACCTTTAATGGGTTGTGTTCCAGCCTGGCTGAAGCCTTACTTGTGGGCATGAATCAGACGTACCTCAGCTACACGCGAATAACGTACTGCATCCTACGATCCTGATGTCTTTCGTTGAAATATAAATCACAAGTGATTCATATTTATGCAAGTCTTCAAACAACTGTAGCTCACTCGAACTGAAACTAGCTTTCACACCTCCCTAGTGAAGATACTACCATCTTTCAGACTCTTTTTTTATTTTCTCTCTGATGCAATTGATCAAATGAAAGAAGAGTTGAAAGAGAACATATTCCCCATTCTCCTATTACTGGACAATGCTTTCGTTGATTTTGTGGAAATTTTCACAGAAACATTCACTTTTGTGTAGGAAAGAGGCATTCAGAATTTCCACTGGAGATGAAAACACAATGGTAAAAAGCAATGTTTAAGGAATCTTAATAACAATCATTTATAATAGCAGTCATTAGCTAAACATTCTAGTAGCATTCTCCTGGTCTACTTTTCTTTCCATTCTTCCCATAAAACAGCCACAGGCTTACAACAATGTGTCAAGATAATGTTTGAAATTGACTTTTCTAGTCAGTTTTATTTCTTGCTCTGTGACCTGAATGAATAGGTTTCATATAAAATCTAGGACAAATTAATGACTCTAAATATTCCCTGCAAAATATATCAAATGAAATGTGCAGTGACATATAGAAGGCCTTCTAAATTATTTTATGGGTTTCCAAAAACACTAGGAGAAGACAAACTAAATTCAAAATAACAGAGAAAAAAAAGTAACGTTTTTCTTCTCCCTTTTCCCTTCAAACTCATTTTTTTTTACCCAGAAATACTCAAATCACTATGAGCTTCTTCGAGCTCATGCCTTGGGTTGAACATGCAACCACAGCAATAATTGATCACCCACATGAGAACTGTTACATGCAACGCACAGTGAATGACAGACAGCAAAAATTGGTTATCACGACTGTTGAGGCCCTACAGAAGTGCTTCTCAGTCCGCATTTCTTCTTGTGTAATGCCTCGTTTGGCAAACGCAACGGTACCTCCCTCTGCTGGCTTTTTCTGGCAAAGAGGCAAGGCTGCTGCTGCAAACCAGCAGTGAAGTTTTTCTCCAGTGGAAGTTCTTCACACAAGGTTCCCCACAGACAGTTACAGCCCTTGATTTATTTATACTACCCAGCAAATGGTCCATTGCCAGGAACAGATAGTGAAGATCAGTTTCAGGCATGTAAGCATAAGAGACACGAAATTTCCTTTCAGCATAAATTTGGACTTTCGGAGACAAACACATAAAACCAAATAACCATGTCACCAAGAGGAACTGTACGTAAATTCAAAGGCTGTGAAATGAAGGGTGTGAGGACTGCTGGCCAGAACTCTGCTCGCATAAGACAAGAGATCTGAGAAGATTCTCCTGGCCCACAGTGAGCAGTCCTTTCCTACAACAGGTAACTACACTCATCAACCAAGCTACTTCCATGTGAAAAACAGGTAGGTTGTTAGTCTACCTTGCTCAAACCAGAATGGTGCTATAGAATTGCATCCTACTAGTATGGAACTACATCTTAACCACTAGACTACGTTTCTTCATGGTCAGTGTATTCTCGTATCTCCCATGCTTGCACCGTTTTGCTTTAACACCTATCTTCACCCTCTTGGCTTCAGGAGTTATTTCTCCTTTGACAAGCCAGTAGCACCTCTCCACCTGATGTGGCTAAAACTACCATCTTCTTTTAATGCATGACAAAACTGACAACCTATTTCAGTTCCAGTGGTACCTCTTCTAGCTGGAAGTCCTTTCTCTTTTTGAGGGACAGGGGGATGGAGAGCATGGGGTGGGGGCGCAGAAAACACATTCCAAAGAAGATAGCAGAATTTTGGAAAGCTAGAGTACTTTCTTCTAACTTCATTGGAAAAACACCTCCTCAAACCAACACATGCACACCGCTTACACTCCTAACTGTTACTCCTTATCTGGTTTACACTCCTAATTATTCTAGTAGTCAGAAAAAACAGCATTATTAAACCAGGGAGAGGTTTAACACTTGAAAAGTCTATGTATAATGCTTGACCAAGATCTCCTGTATCACCTTTTCACCAACTGAAACCACAAACAGGAGATAGCAACAATTTTTCAGTGTGCTTTCTATAGTGTGAAAAAATGTTAAGAGATTCAGTATCACTTCTGAGTAAGTACTTAAGATTTAACATAACTTATGGTGAGAAATTAATTTTAATAAGACACAGAAATACTGAGATTTTATTAGGGAGACAGGAAGTATTCATGAAAAACTATGTCTAAGCTTTTCCAGTGTGTATTTATTGGGTTAATCTAAACATTTTTCAATCATAAAATCTTTTGGCATGAATTCCCCACAAAGCAAGCCAGTTTTACTTTCTAGTAATTTGATCCAAGCTGCTACCTCAAGTGAAGCTTACTCAGCTATAAGCAGACCAATCTAAATGATAAGATTATACTCAATTGCTTTACATTTACTGAAGTTCACAGACAGCATCAGATATAGATATCAATAACACAACTCATTAAATAAATGCATTTCTTATTTTGACATTTTTTTTTCATTAGAATTATTTTGTAAAATTGTCCACAAACAAGCTTTAGTACAAAAAAGCATTACCTAATTGGAAAACAAGATTTTTCCCACTCAAAAAGTAAGTATCTAACTGACACAAACAGGTTTCTGCCAATAATTTCATGGGAATGTAATTACATTTTGACATAAAAGTTCTATTAATACCTTATTATATTTGGCCTAAATTAGTTTCTACAGCTTATTTTCCATTCACTAGGGGTCTTCCCAAGCATAGATTCAAAGTCTTCAACAACCACTTCCAGGAATATTCTAGGAATGAGAAAGTGCATCTATCAAAAATTAATGTTACAATAAACCACAGTTTTTAATTCTGAAACAGTGTGACAACTGCAGAGATTTGTTAACTAGTTGTGACAAAACTAACAAAATACCATCATCCTCATGACCAGGCCTGAACGCAGCAGAATGTGAGAGAAACCCTACCTAACACAGGCCTGCTTTTAACAGGAATAACAGCATGCAGTGTCCAGATTTTTTTTTTTTTTTACTTCACTGACATCTGGCACATGACAGCTTACTAAAAGAAAACTAAAAATCACTTGAGCTGTTGACAGAAGCACATAGTTTGTGACGCTCTTTATAAGGGACTGTTACCATGTGGCACAGCTTTTGGAGGTTTGGTCATTACTTTGAATCTAACTTTGGGCAGCAAAAATCCACTGCTTGTTGCTGCCATACAGCTGTACAGAAGGAGGAGTTTGTGGCTCTTCCAGGGACATTCATTACCTTGCATTGGGTACAGACATTATCATTTCAGAGGTCAGGTTCTCTGACCTCTGAGGGGCTGCAATAGGACAAAAAAAGTCTTATCCAAAGTCCAGTGAGTAAAATGAAAACTAAGCAAAGTCGGTTTAAGTTTCCAGCTGTACTACAATGAACAACCAGAGCAGAACTTTGTCTTCAGGCCACAGAGACCTCACCTTTGCAGAAGAAAAGCAGGCTCCATTCAAACACACGAGCATGCATCAAGGTCTGATTCAGAGCCTTTGAAGTAATTATGAGGCTCTGCTGAACTCTGCATGAGTTAAACCATTAACAAATATGCTATAATCAGCACTTCCTAAACATATTGCACTGATTACCTTTTTGGTTCCAGGCCAAGTTAAAGAGCTGGGTTATCATCTGCACAGAAACTTAAACGACCTTTAAAACCAGTGAAATTTTCCTTGTTGAATAAGATATGCCGGGCTGCTCATATTGCTATCTTCTCACGTGGCATCTACAGGACGTCTTCAGTCTCTTTGGTATGCATGCACTCTCTGGAAGTTCAGGTATCAATTTAAAAAGTGAAACACTTTTAATAATCTAGTAACAAAAGGAGTAGGAGGGCTACAATACGAGAGGTGACAGCAACAGAATCTCAAAATGACATAAATCAGCTTACTAGTCAGTTACGTCAAATGAAGAACTACTCCAGAAGTGTATTCAAGACATCCAGGTGATAGTGTGTTTCCCCCAAGCATATATTATACACCTTTATTTACAAATACGCACAAATATGCCTGCGTATGCAGTACTGAGATGGGTATATGAATATACATACATAAGTATCCCCTTAAGAGGATAATTAGTGTTTTCATATTGCTTCTTGTAGCAGAACATAAGGAAAAGCAGATGTGAATTTGAAGACTCTCTTCCCTTACAGCTCTTTTCTACCCTCTCTTCTCTACTGCTTCTTTAACTGTACATTTTGATATTTATGGCAAAGAGATAACCTAGAAGTCATCACATCTGCTTTGTTTCATTTAATCAAAATTAACACCTATAGAACAGCATGAACACTCAACAAAAAAATACCAACTTTTGGTAACATACTAAAGTTGGGACTTTTTGTCAGGGCTTCTTTTGTTAAAGAAAGAAAAGACTCTTCACCTTAAGTACTGCCCCCCCCCCCCC
>Ga0065711_1041557_pt1:0-15000 | contig 16060 bp, 5 predicted proteins | sample Hoacrofraction12_FD_59098 | JGI IMG/M metagenome (GOLD analysis project Ga0065711, IMG submission 59098) | Hoatzin crop microbial communities from Cojedes, Venezuela - Epithelial fraction 12 v2 (version 2) | ecosystem: Host-associated > Birds > Digestive system > Esophagus > Crop | place...
GGGGGGAGTAAGTGGGAGTTGAATTTTCACACCTTGGGTTAACAGCTCCGCTACCCTTCCTGACCTTTATAATACCATGCATACTTAAGATGACTTTTCTTTTTAACTTAGAATTTTTCAAGGTTTTAAATTTCAAGTTGAAAACCCTTTTTGGATTAATCTGAAATTTTAAAAGATGGACACTAGAAGAAGCAATGAGACTAGCAGTCTTATGTTTTAAGTTATAAATCTTGGAAAATTCTATTCGGGCGATGGAGGCAGCGGACAAGCTGTTTAATTGACTTGTTTTTTTCCTTTGGCCAGTGTATCTGCCTTTGCTTCTGCCTAGATTCTGGAAGTACAATATTCCATGTGCTGCTTTTCACGGCAGACTTTGTATTTTAAGACAGATTAACCTGATGGTGTCATTTAGTCCAGTGGTAATTTATCAGTGCTTGGATAAACTGTATAAAATGTACAAACACATCAAGATTTTTTGGCATTATCAGAGACAGGGGTAATGAAGTTCTGATGAAAAAAGAAATTCCTGTCAAGAAACTAAGCAGAGCTGCAGCTTGATGATTAAAAAAGGAGCATGAGGAAGCCGATTTCTGAACTCCTGTTGCCTTTCAGTGCTCTTGTCTGCAGCGAACAGCACACTTTCTCATCAAGGGAGTTGAGCTAAGTGTGCTAGAAGTGGTGTGGTGATTTTAGCATTCTATATTTTGCAAGATAACCATTTGAGCATGGTAATGTTAACACAGGTATACTATTATCTGAATGGGAGCTAGCTTATTAGAGCAGTCTTAACAGTAGATATCAGTCTGCAGCGTTTTGTTATATGGAGTTGACATTTCCATTGGGAATTTAATCCATATTATTTTCTTTTAAGATCTTAGATATGATATGTTTCAAACTAATCTCTGTTGAGATTCTTACTGCAAATAATTGTGGTTTTTTTCTTGATATGTTTAAATCTCTGCTTTAATCTCAAATGGCAAGACAAGATTTACGCACAGGGACAGGCAATGGACGGACATATGTAGAGGAGAGATGGGCAGAAGCTTGCATGGGAGGGAAAAAAGCATGTATTTAACTTAGTATATGCACTTGTTGCTTTACGTTGTTGCTTTGATTTTTCTGGTTTGTGTTTGGGACAGGTAGGTTCCTTTTTAATAGTCTTTCATTCTGTATGCTATGTTGGGTGTTCTAGGCCACGCCAGCCCTCGTTATATCCGATGTACTACCTACTGCTTCCCAGTGTCTTCAGATATGGCCAAACAGGCTCGCATTCCGCTGGCAGCTGTGATCCAGCCTTTTGCTGTTGTTCCACCAAATGAGGTAAGGGCTAAATGAGTATTAGTCCTATGTGGTTTTGTCTCCTAAATATTACAAACTTCTCCTTCTCTGATTGGATTGGGGTTGAGGGTGTTTTACTTCTGACTGTGAAGCAGTGAGAGACAGAAGAGGTGGCAGAAGACTGAGATGCACTTGGGTCATGATGCAACTTCAAGGGATAAAAATCTTTGTTTAGAAAAGGTGCAAGAGTGGTGGCTGTGTGATCTGAACTGCTAGGCTCCTGGTGTTCCCCCAGCTGCCTCTAGTTTCTGCCAACTTTGTCAGTTGCTTGCTCTGCTGGAACTCCGTAGGCATAGATGAAGACATTAAAAGAGGACAACCACAAACTGTGTCAGGTAGTTTTTAAGACATGGACAGTTACATTCAAAAAATGGCATTTTTCCATTTAGTTCTTTACAAAATAATTCAATTTCAGAACAGACTGAGAAGAGAATGGTATTTTCTACTTGGATGAGCTGAGTCATAGAAAGAAGACAAATGTAACCACCCATTTTTGGCACTCATTTCGAGGCACTGACCTAATCAATTCCTTTTCTCACATGACCATCTCTAATAGCCCTTCATACTCCAAACATACCCCAGGTTTGTCTGCAAAGTATTTCTGCAGATTGGCAGTATTCTGTGGTCTTAAAACAGATGCCCAGATTTCCTGGCATCCCCAAAGGATTGTATCGGTAGCAGAGATAAAACTAGTTTTCAAGTGCAGCATTTAGCTGCATCATCTGTCTGTAGGATCATCTTTCTTATTCTTCAACTCCTGCCTCCTCCATTGCACAGCTGCTGAATTCTGCAACAAAAGTCTGCAGAATGTGTTCACTTTTCATGTGCTGCACTGATTTACTTCCAAAGTGCTGTTTGCTGGGAAGGAAAACCAGGGATTTCATGAAAGTTGTAGTATGTGATTGTGTCTTCAAAAACTCCTCATAAAATGCATGCACAGAAAAGCCTAATTAAAACTGCAAAGACTTTCAGCTCTTGGTTTTACAGTCTTTGATTTTTCTTTGACTTTGTTTTATGACATGTAAATTCTTAGGGTTTTTTCAAAAAATACGTTGGAAAAAAACAGATGTTGTTCTTTATCAGGATGGATAACTTCCAATGCAACAGACCTCTGTAGTTTGAATTAAGAGTATTATTTTAGCAGGGCAGTATGTAGTTATCTTCTCCGTGGTCCACAGGGAAGTAGGATGTATTACTTGTGGTTCTGCAGATACTGAGTCTCATCATTTGTCTACTAGACAGCAATTTTGGGTTTAATTCCAGGTCTTGAGGAGAATGTTCAGACTTTGCTTGTTACCTCTCCGCATTTTCTCCTAGTTGAAACTCCTGCTGTTGCTTCTCCACCAATTCACTTTACCAGCCTCTCTTTACTCTTTACTACACTTTATCCCAGTTTCTGTGCCCAGGTGGCACTTACAATTCTGCTTCCATGTTGGCTCTTCATTTGCGCATCTTTCGCTTTCAGTCTGCCTCTCTAGTCATTTGTGTACCCCATGCATGGCTTCCCTGTCTCCTGCATAGTGTTTGGATAGGTTGATCAATGAGTTGGTAAAAGCTATATCTCTTCTACATACATAAATCAGCACTTCTACTTGGCCAAGTTCAGGAGGGTTTTCCCAGAGTTCGCAACAAGATCTACTGAGTGACCCACCCGTTCTGAAGTGTTAGTGCTCTCAAGCTGTTGGAAAGGTCAGTGGAATTCATTAATCTGTAAAGGGCAGTGTATTTTTCTCTAGCTTCTTTCTTGGAAGAGGCTAAAAAAAAATCTGAAAAATGTCTCTCAAAATTGGCATAAGTCCAGTGTGGAAAATTTTAGTCTGAACAATTGTAGCTTGGTTAAGTTATAAGAACTGAAGAGATGGTAGGAAGCACTGGGCAGTCTTAGCTGAGGCAGTTTTTTTGAGGCTTGCCTGTGCACTTTGTCTTCACTGTTTCTGCCAAAATAAGATCTTGCTCTTAAGATCTTTTAATAAAAATGATCTTCCATATGGGATTTATAACCACTTTAAATCTGAAAAGCCACTTAATTTGAAAGAACTGGGCTTTTTATAGAGGTAAAATACATTCAGGGGCCCATGTGTGTTTCTGAATTTCCTTGTATGGTACATTCTGGCTGAAACTAGCGACCGCAAGGCACAGAACGTTCTTCATTTCGGAATATCTAGCCTATCTTATGGATGCCTTTAAGTGCCTTTTGACAGTGCCTACAGGTGATGCTCATCACATGTTACAGGCCAGTACAAAGTGGGAATCTGTCTAATCTCTTTCTCTCTTGAGAGACAGCATGTTGTACGTAGTAACTGTTTAAAATAACGATTTCTTTTTCTAGCCTTCCAATGAATAGTTTCCCTTCGTTCACCTTTGTTGCAGCTTCAGCTGCAGTTATGTCTCTGTTTCTGCAGTTTCTAATATATTCGGTGTTAGCACCCAGAGAATTTCAGTTCTGTTTCTTTTCGAAGGAGAAGGAAGAAAAGCAATGGCTACAAGGGTTTAGTGGACCATGGATGTGAAATGGCCACAGATGCTTTGTGCAGCTGTTAGTATGGTTAGGAACAGCTGAGAAACTGATCTATCTCACTTCTACTTTTCCTGAAGTAAGGACTTCAGGAAACCGACACAATATTCATAATCCAATGTGATGCATGTTACATAGACCATGCCTTTCTGTGTTAGTAAAGCCGTATTAAAAAGCTATGGGCTATCACAGTCATTCAAGTGACTCATAGACTTTTTAGTGTAATAATAGAGCGTTCCATAAATACATTTCTTAATTCATTGGTATTTTGCTTTGATCATCACTTATAGTTGAGGATGAATTTAAAATAGTATATGAAATAGATTTGCATTTTCAGTGATCTGTTGCCATAGAATTCATGTCTGTCTTGTTTGGGTTTTTTTTTTCCCTATGCCATTACTGCACTAAGATGGTTAGAAACAAAGGAAAAACCTTACCTTGCTCCCATTTCTAAATAATACGAGGATTCAGTGCAGTCTTCAGATGGCTTGTTCTTACTTTCTGGAAGCCAATCCTGAGTGTGCACTCTGATTCATTGAGAGGATTGTTTTTTCCATTGATGAAGCATTATGTGCTGTCCAGGTGACCTAAATAATATCAAGAGAACTATGGATCGTATTTTCTCCTAACCATGCTTTGTTTGTCACTGTATAATGTGAAATGCACCAAAAATTTAGTCAAAAAGCAGTGAAACAGCTAAGTCTACTGACACCGGTAGAATTAGATATGTGTACGAGAGGGAGGGCACAATTGTACGGACCTTATTTTCCTTCTTAGTAGAACACATTCACCGTTGTGGTGGATGACTTGTAAATGGTGTTACATATTGGTACCGGCTGGAGGGTTGTGCACTCTGATTAGCTTCTCTTGCTGAGTTTACACTTTGACGGTCAGAGCAAAGTGTTGAGCTGTTCTTGGCTGTGCAGGCAGCGGGAAGCAGTGCCTGAGAGATTATTCATCTAAAGCAACTGGATAGGAGGGAGTAGGAAAAGGTAATGGGGTCCTGGAGCTGGCAGACTTGAGCGTCTAATGAGAAAGATAGGCATCACTTTGGTCAAGTGCATTTTGTTCCTGTTACTCATTGACAAGTAGATCCTATGAGAAATTCTGTTTGGAGTTTACTGTAGCTTCTGCAGGTTAGCAGCATTTTGTTCTACCATTTTGTTCTACCCCTGCAGTGAGCAAGAACAAATTCAGAATTACAGAAATGTAGTGGAATGAAAAGACAAAGATGCTGTTGCTTTATACCCTGCTAAAAACTCCCCAGGCAATTGAGACCCTGTGGAGTAATACTGTGTCTGAGAAGTTCCGTAGCATCTAGAAGTCTGGTGGAAATTCTGAGTTGAGAGAACACAAGGCCAACATAAGTGAATATGAAGCAAGACATAAAAATATACCAGTAGGCCGGAATATTGGTCTTCACATCAAGAGAAGAAAGCTCAACTTCACATCAATTTATAGTTGAAAGAATAAGAAAGATATAATGCAGCTGAGATGCAGGATTTCAGGTGCTCACATGTAACCTTGTAAAACTGCACAATGAAAATTCTAGGGAAGCCATTATCAAAATGTGAATAGTAAAACTGACCACACTGAAGAGAAGTCCACAAAGGAGACTTTACTTCAGTGATGTTAAATCACAAGTGAGAGTGAATATAAGGCATAAGCAGAGACCTTTCAACAGAGATCACTGCAGGGTTGTGTATGATATCCCAAGAGCAGCTAAGTTAGCAACACAGCGTATAGGCACTGAGCTGCCAAAGAGCAGAGCAAGTGAAATTGATTAATTCAGATTAGCACAAAAGTCGAAAGTCAGAGGGACAAAATCCATGGAGGGCACACAGTCTCTCAAAGATTGCTACAAAAAACCTACAGCCAGTCTAGAAAATTATAAACTAGTGAACAGTACATGTGTGCTCTACATCATTTGAAACAAAGGCTGTTAAAACATTCATGCCTTAATCCCCTTCTCCCCTCCCCCGCCATCCAGTGTCTTTCTTAACAGCTCTAGGCATTTATGAATCTTATCTTTGCCAAGTCCTTATTTATTATTTCTGAAAAATAACAGTTCATTTTCACTCTCCTGATTTGGATGATCTATGGAAAGTATTTGTTTGTTATAGACAGAAAATACAGTATCATTGTTTGACAGAACTTATTTTTAGTCCACCAGTGCTTTAGCAACAGTCTATAAAAATAAACTGTCTCTCACAGTTATCATCATAGACCAAGCCCTACATGAATTTGTTTTAGAGATGTATGAATGTTTCCAGAGCCTGAATAAACCATGTGATCTTAATTTAACATTTAATACTACTTGCTAACAAAAGGTAGTTAAAAGAGTATTTCATGTTGGAAAAGCAGATATAAACTACTCCAAATAATTATGTATAGTTTTAAATATTTAAATATCTAAATTACCTTCTTCTTTGCTCCTTAGTAGTTTTGTGACATCATTCTCTACTTTGTTCTTTCCTATTTATTTGAATATTTTTTAAGAAATATCAATTGGTGGAAATTTAATATTTCACTTTTCATTTTCTCCTCAGTTAATTAACTAGTTGAAAGATTAAATTGGAATGGAATTACTTCTCAGAAATGCTGGTGTTCATGAGCTAATAGCCATTTAACCTTTTCAGAACAGCAAACTTTAATGACCAGTGCAGCTGAGCTGTTTGGAAAGCTATAGTTTTTGCAGGAATTATAGTATGGCTTCCTAGGAAGAGTTGTAAGGTTAGCAGAAGCTAAAAATTGAGTGAGGTGAATATCTAGCATGTGATGCAGTGTTATAAATGTGGGGGTTTTTTAGTTTCAAGAACAATGTCAAGTACCAGAGTGTGAATTTGTTTTAGACCCCAAGTCTGTTCCTTTGAGTTTTAAATAAATAATTCAAATGTTAAATAAATATGAAGAATTAGGGAAATCCACAGACTCTTACAATCTACCCTGGGCTCAGTGGGGACCCTGGTTCTGCTGTCTATATTGTGTAGCTAGTAAGAAGGGTGAGCAGACCATAGCTTTAGTTGGAAGCATGTTTTTATATAGACACATGGATTTATTAGTGGTTATGTGCTCATGCAGAACTTTGATTTGAGGAGAGTGAGGAATGCTTAGTTTGCAGGCAGTACGAAGTGATTCCAACTAAACATCTTACTGACTGCTTCTTTCTATTAGGGATGTATTAAAAAGCACAGACTGCAGAACAGATCCTTGAGGCGCTTGCTGATAACATCTACCCACTGTAAAAAGCCATCATTTTTACTTTACCCTTTGATTTCTGTTTTTTATTTAGTTAGTTATGCACAGGAGGCCCTTCCCCTGTATTGCATGAGAGCTTAGCTAATTTAAGAGCTTTTGATGAGGGATTCTGTCAAAAAACATTTTTCAAAAGAAATACAGTATATCAACTAGATCATGTTTATCTGCTTGGTGGCTGACTGTTGACTCTTGATAGAACTGTATGTCATGACATCCCTCCGCAAGAGCCACATCAGCTCTTCCTCTGTATGTCCTATTTATCTATGTGTCTTTTTATGTTCTCCTCCTTTGTAGTATCTACCAGTTTGCTTTCTGTGGAAGTAGGACTTGCTGGTCTGCAGCTCTGGGATCACCCCAAAGTTCTTTGCAGAGTTTGTTTCTGTGTTGCTGCCTTCTTTCCTTTTGGGTGCTGAAGCTTCTCTAAGCAATTGGTTTTACCTAGAGTTCAGCAATTTCACACGGTGAGTCTTTTTAGACAGGAATTGCATGGTTAGACAATAAAATTATCCATACTACTGGTAAACTTTTTTTTTAAACTGTGAAGATATTAGAGTTTTAAGAAAACTTTCTGATGAAAAGATTCTGAAAGAGAGATTGGTGACAGTTTTGCCCTGCTGTCTGTTTTGAAATGTCTCACCCTGCTCAGTGTTGGCTTGTAACTTTGTAATCCCCATATATACTTGGAACCTGACATAAGTGAGATTCTTCTTCGTATCCACAGCTACTGGAAATGAAATATCCGAGCTTGTTGAATGTTTAATGACATTGTTCCTTTGTGTAGACTTCATATGATCCTTTATATCTAGGTTATTCAAAATAGCTTCGTGTCTGTTGGCAATACTGGTCTTCTCTCCAGTGTAGGTAACAAAAGCTTCCTCCTTTCAAATGAGTACTCCACAGCAAAACCAGCAGCTGTTGACCAGAGAGGAGATAATATTTTGCTATCTCTCAGTTGTAAGTGGGACAGATTGCTTTGCATGCTCAGCAGTTCTGGTCTCTGGATTGTCCTAGATCCAGCAGAGAAGGATTTTGTCAATGTCTGTGGGTCACACTAGCAAGGTAATCTGTACTAGTTGTCATGTTTTTCTAAAGCGCAGTGAGATTAGAAGCCCTGCAAATATGATATGACTTAATAGTTAGGACACTTAGTCTGACAATGTTGAAACACTTTTTTACCCTCCAGGGAAGTGGGGCTGACCGCTGTTATTTACCAGTTTGTACGGAAAAATTTGTTGCCTCCATTTAAATTTCTACAGACGGAAGTCAGTGGACCAGAAAGAGAGCACATGCACCAGTACCACACTGGTACCACAACTAGGCCAGTTTGTTTCAGGGTAGGGCCGTGCTACCAGACATTCCTCCTTGTTCTTAGGACTGCCTTAGTATTTTTACAACCAATCCATTGTCGAGCTATTTGGAATAATCAATCAATATAGACACTGTCCAGGTAGCATAAACTTGTATTCCGAAGTCACTACTGTATACCACGCTGGTAAGTGTGAGCCTAAGCCCTACTATTTCCTTCGTTTTTCAGATATTAAAATAAGTTCCAAAGCATCCTTGTTGATGCCCTCATTTGGGAGAGAACTGTGAAACTCCAGTCTCATAGTTCTGCGTCTGCCAAAACTATGGAGCAGGATGGGCATTTGACAATCTTTGTTGCTCTGTCAATGTTATTTTATTTTTTTCAACTAGCTAGCGCAAGGTTAATGTTTGAGGTTTTTGTGTAGCTCCTCTGGGGTGCTGGTATGGAGAGCCCAGAACTCTCAAGCATCTCCAGGTGCCTCACCCAGAAAGTTTTATATCACTCTGGAGACCAGTGCCTGTAAGCTAGGTTTCGCAATGCCTAATTTAGAGGTGCATAAATCCTGTGTTAGATGAGGCTTTCTTTATGGAGTATGCCCTGTGCTAGTCTGCATTTGGTAGTAAAGCATTTGGAATTGGACTGGTTCCCAAGACTTCATCATCTAGGAGAGTGTTTTTTGTTAGCCTATTGGGCTGTAACTACACTCTGTAACTAGAATGAATGTACAGAGCCAAATTTAGCAAAGGCTTTGGCGGCCAAGCTTTTCCTAATTCAAGTAAATTTCCTGATTTAGTTTTTTCTGCCTTTTGTTTTTAGCATATGTTTTAAAATACTCTTAAAGTGTACTCTTTAAAATATTTCTGTAGCATGTTGTTCCATGCACCATTGTTGTTACGGTAAGGAGGTAATTCTGAAAGAGGTGGGAACAGTGACTTGAAATTTGACATTTATATACACCTTATTCATATTTTAATCAGAGTTCCTGATTAATTTTTTACAAATTTGAAATTTAGACTAGGAAAATGCCTTTCTAAAGATGTTGTAATTAGTTTTTGATAAGTTGGAGACTGTCTGTTCTTCAGAATGGTAATAGCAGAAGAAAAACCTGCCTAAGCAACATTAATTAGAAGGGAAATAAAAAGTAACATTCATGTCCACTTCATTAGCTAGCTAACAATATGGATTGTTTGTTTTGCCAATGAAAATGACATTCAAGTAGAAAATTACTCTGGGTATTGTGAGATACCTCTGACTCAAAATAGCTGTTTGAATGGCATCTGCCATTCTGTGTGTGCGCTTTCCTCTACAGGCTGCATGTTGCTCTCCTGAAATGGTGTGTGTTTGTCTCCTCTTATGCACTGGCCAAAGCTGATCGTAGCAACAGCAGTAAATTAAACATTGTAAGACGGTGCAAGCTCTAACCTTAAGCCGTCAGGGATGTTACTCAGTTACCTTGGAAACTTCACAGAGCCAGAACACGCTGGTATTTAGTAAGTTCAGGAGGAAAAGATTGTGTTTTGCTTTTTAAACTGAAGTTGTTACTGCATTTTCAGCTTATACATATCTTACTTATCTGTGCATATTAGTGCAGTATTATATTTTAGATGCAACCATGAAAAGTGTGTAATTACATAGAAAAAATGTTTTTTTAAAATTGAGTAGGAAGCTGATGTTGGGGGGGGCATGTTGTGGTTAGGTGGTTTGTTTTGGGGTTTTTTTGTATCAAGCAAACGTTGCACCAGGTTATATCTAGGGCACAATCATAGCAAGCTCTAATGCTGTCCTGTGGAAAAATAGAGAGACTAAGCTTCCTTTTACAGAATGTCCCTTCATTAATTCTGTGGGAAGGGAAGCTCCTCTTCTTGTAAGATAGGAAATAGGTGGAGTGGGCTGCTTTTTCCTATGGAGTTTAACAGAATAGGGTAATCCATGCTTGGTAAATAGAGGCATAGATTACCTCCTCAACCCTAGAGTAAAGGAGCAATAGAGCAGGTGTGTGCAGGATTGCTTAGCTCCTAAGTCGGTACGGCACAGCCCCTTAATTGTAACATACACCTATAGCTCAGTGTTAATAAAAGAGAGGAGGGTAGTTGCATACAAACATTATTAATGCTTGGAAGTTCTGGAGTCTGCTTCAAGCATCCCAGATATCGTAGTAGCGAAAGTATTCATGGTAGAGAGACTCAGAGTATGAACGTTCCTACCTGATGTGGTATTTTTAAAGTAACGGCTAGTTTTGCTGTTGACCTTCAAACTAACATTGTAGAAAGGACTTGACTTTTAAAAAGGGTATCAAACTAGATATACTTGCTACAGAGGTGAAGATACTTGGTGCTGCTTTTTGTTCAGGTGACAAAAATTCTCCTTATGCTTTCTAAGTACCGCTGTGGCAATTGGCTAACTGTAGTTGGCTTGTGAATGCAGCATGCCACTTAGGTATGCCAAGTTCTTTCTGATTTCCGTGGAAAGAAATTAATTAGCGTTAGAGGCATGCTTACTAATAAACACTGTTCAAGAAGGCCTGCAGATAAGCAGGATCATTTTATCCACCTCCAGTTAAAATGCTCTTAAACTTGTCTATGCTTTTTTTCTGATTAAAGTTTCTTTCTTTAATATGTTTGGCTACGTAAAAATAGGAGAAAGAGAGTTCCTGTTGTTTTCAGGAATGCGAACATGAGTTGTCGGTTTAAAAAGTCACGGCAATGCCATCTAACAAAAGAAAAACAACTCCACATTTTCGAGAAGGAGAGAAGCTCTCCATTCATCAGACTTTCATAGAATCACAGAATCACAGAATGGTAGGGGTTGGAAGGGACCTCTGTGGGTCATCTAGCCCAACCCTCCTGCCGGAGCAGGGTCACCTACAGTAGGTTGTAGAGGACATGCATGATCTTAAGTCAGTATTGCTTTTCTCTCAAATGCTGAAAAAATATTATATATATATGTATATACACACACAGACACATGTATATGCACACACATCTGTCTATCCATCTGTGTGTGTGCATGTATAAAAAGAAAAAAACCCATTTATTTGGTCTCTAAAGTTGGTGATAGCCCAGCAAGCCCAAATGGTCCTGAAATCCAAAGTTAGGTTTTGTTCTTGATACAAATACGTGAATAACATCTATAATGTTCTTCTGATGCAGAATTTCATCTAGGAGAAGTGTTGCTTCAGAGATCACTATGCTACGTTTAGGTTTATTTACAGACTTAAATACTTGTTCCCTAAACCTAGAGCTGCATGTTCCACTAGTACTGTTTGGAGTGTTGCTTGACTGGCTATCCTGAGGATCTTCTAGAGCATGTTGGGAATGGTCACAGCTGTGTTTACATGAAATGGTGTTTGACCTTCTAAAACAGAATTGATACGCAATTTACCCATTATCTTTGTGTGTTACAGGCTGTGCCTGTACTTTAAACTGTGGTGCTAGATTTGTGATTTACTTAGCAGTCTTGAAAAATTTTGTGAGGGTAAACTAGCACAGGTAAGAGACTGTGCCTGTCCAGAAGTTGTCAGTAGTAATAGTATTTGGAGCCCAAATTCCGTCTGCTATTTTGAGGATCCTCTAGAGCTCTCCTGCAGTGATCTGCAAAAAATAAAAATGATGCCTGAATGAGGTATCTTTGAGTTCTATTTATTCTGTAAAATATGTATTGTATAAAATATATAATATATATAAAATATATATTATATAAAATATATTGCTAAATATCTTTTATTTTGTTCTGTGCTGAATTAATTTCAAGCTAGACAGAGAACACATCACTGAAAATCAAACTTCTGATTTTATTGTGAAACCCCTGTGATCAATAAAGCTAGACTACCTCCTTGCAGTTTCTGTAGAGAAGCTTCCTAAAACTCCCCTTTCTTATTTCCCAGTGGTTTTACAGTTAGTGTGACAATCATGCCTAAAAATCGCAGACAAAGGACTGCAGTGCTGGACCATCCATGATACTGATAGGTGGGAAGTGGAACTGTGGATTAGTGCAGGCATGAACCTGAGTCCTCTCATGTGATTGAACATGTGCATATCACCCTCAGGGGTGCTAACAGGAATGAGGGGGGAGGAACAACATGGTGATGACAACACTGTCCTAGGGTAGTTTTGTGTCTCTTACACGTTTCCTTGTTCTTTTCTTGTGTATGTGCCTCTGCACAGCTCCCACTCTTGCTAGGATGAGTATAGACTGGACTGAGGCAGATCTTGCTTGAGATCTGTTTTAAAGTGCTAACATTTTGAAAGTCTGTTGTTCAGCACGGTTTCTTGATTATCCAATTTCATGCTTCTGCTTATATCATCAGTTAATCCTGGCTGCTGACCTTCACTTGAGATACAGCATGTCCGTACATCCAAATAACAGTCAGCACCTCAAAGCTGAGAAGTGCTGGAGAGCGCTGACTTGTTAATGCTTGGTATTCCTGGTCTGGGACCATGACCAGGAGAGCTTGTGGTGCCTCTCTTAGGCATGGATAGTAAACTTTTTTCCTTTTTTTTGTGTCTCCTCCTAGTCACCTGTATGATATGGAAGTTCTAAAGAACGAAGTTAACTAATTTTGTGTTTCTTTACATCAAAACTGTATCACTATTACATGTTTCCCCCCCCCTTCTCAAATTTTAAAAAATCCTTCTCATGTTGAATAGAGTAGCCTGTATTTATGCTCTTCACGCTGCCAACTCTTATTTGGTTGGTTGCAATACTCCCCTTAAAAAGGGAATGCTGAGTAAGGATTTCAAGGATAGTCTGGGGTGTGATCCACTGAAATCGATAACTGGTTTTCTGTTTATTTTAGTACACACTGGATCATATCCCATGTGTGGTGTCAACTTGAAATTCAGCTACCGTGCTGTGGTTTTTTTTGCACTGCTGTCTGTGCAGGTGAATGTTCAGCCTGGATCTGGAAAGTTTTTGAGCACGAACATTTGAACATGCTTCTTGCGTTTTTATGTGATCTGTGAAAATCAGGATACAGCTAAGAGATACTGCGTCACATGGCTGATGCTTTAGCCCTGCTGCAGTTATGCAAACAAACAAGAAAATAGATGAAAAAGCAGTGTTACAGAAAATACTTGAACCTGCTGTGAACCCTGCAGAGGAGATAGCCCAAACTGGCTGGAGTCATCAGCTGAGGGGGATCACAGTGTTCAACATCTGAAAACCAAGAACAGGCCAAGTACTTTCTGTCTTCAATGGGAATGGCTTCTGATAAAAGGCAGTAGGAACATCACAAAGCGACATGCTTTCTTGACATTTTAATGCGAATCAGTAAAGCAACTCAAAACCAAGGGATTATTTGTAGACTGGTTAATCTTTCTCAAAAGCAATCTATGATGATATAATAAAAGAAAACAAACCCATTCAAGAGTCCTAGGCAACAGAGACCGTTTGGTTTATGACCTAGGTTTTTTCCAAAAACATCAGTGTTACATCTGAAAATTCTCTGAGATTATCTGGAGGAGTTTTTTGCTCATACTGTACTAATTAAATACAAGATTTCTGTGGGACAGTGGTACCACGCTTGGCCAACAGCCTTCTCCCCTGCGCATTAGAAATTTTTATTGTGTAGCATATCTTAAAATTCTCATATGAATATTTTAATAATTAGACTTGCATCAATGTCAGTGTAAATAATAACTCTAGAAACACTGCCTTTCTGAATTTTTTGCCCTGGCAAACTGCACAGCTTGTCTGTTTAATGAACTGTCTGGATTGAATAGTTGGCAGTTTTGTGTCTTTTTTTCTGTTAATCAGCCTTGCAAATACAGTGTTTAGTGTTTGCTGTACAGCAGAAGCATAAGATATTTTATCTGCTGTAGTACTGCTGATCATGGCATAGAATTTTAAGGAACTGTCATACTGGAAGTCATCAGGAGTTACATACCTGTGCAACTCTCCAAACCTGTGAGACACTTCCTTTTGAAACAAATAGCCATCATCTAAACACGTCCTGAAATCTTAGATCCCCTAAATCTGGGGTTTTCATGGGGTGTGCTTTCAGAATCATTTGCCCCTGAGATAATATGCAGTTGAAAAGGCAATTTGTTATGTGTAGTGTACAGTGTTACATGGTGTAGAGTGACCCTCCATGTCTTCCAGCGGTAATGTTCTTCAAAAGTATATAGAAGAACTGGTGGCAAGTTCCTCTTCCTGTGGGTATGGGTTAAAGGTGTGATAGAGACGCAGATCTAACTGAAAACTACACTCATGGAAGGAGTTTCTGCGTTCCTCTCGGATGTAGCCAGACTTCACAAGCTGTGTGGGCCTCTTTTCAATACAATAGCATTCCTGTTGTTTCAGTGCTGGGGTGTTAAATGCGCCAAAAGGATGGTGAAGTCAAGCTAAGGGCAAAACCACAGCTCCTGATGTAGGCTTGTCACTGTACTGACAGGGTCTGTGTGAAGGAGTGGGTAGGAATCCACCTGGGCTGTGGTAGGCAGGAAAAGGCAAAGACAAGGTGCGGTGTCCGTCACACGTGAGGAGTTGTGTTGCAGTACAGCTACGAAATGTTTTCTTGCAGCCCAGTCTGTATGGCAGTTGGCAATGAAAGTACATGCTGCGTATATTTTATTTTGTTGTGTGA
>Ga0065711_1009460_pt1 | contig 16059 bp, 12 predicted proteins | sample Hoacrofraction12_FD_59098 | JGI IMG/M metagenome (GOLD analysis project Ga0065711, IMG submission 59098) | Hoatzin crop microbial communities from Cojedes, Venezuela - Epithelial fraction 12 v2 (version 2) | ecosystem: Host-associated > Birds > Digestive system > Esophagus > Crop | place...
GCTCAGCTTGGAAACTGCAGCCACGCTTGGCATGAAGGCCTTCCCCAGGGAAGCGCTACACTGCTCCCACAGTTAGCATATTCAAAAACGTGTAACACCTTTCTGCAAGTGTTTTCACCCAGCCTTTCACCCCTGTCTCTGAAGGTCTCCATATTTAACATCCTTATTTCCTTCCCCTTCTGGAAAAAAAAGGTTGTCTCCCTCACATCTCAGAAGTTTGTTGGACAGCAGGTCTGCCTAAATTGTTTTTTTCAGAAGATAGGCGCTAGGAGAAAAACATACGCAGCACACATGCAGAACAGAGCCCCTCACTGGGGAACAGTTACACCGGAATTTGGTAGGAAGTCAGGACAGACTGCGCTGGTCGGGCCCAGGGCATGGCCAGACGAGCGTCCTGACCAGCAAATTACTTGTGTGTGACCAGCCCTTTTCATCCTCTTACACCTCTGTTTTCCCCACAGTTGTTCCTCCTCAAATCACCTAAATCCATCCCGTTCCCTGCTCTCCCCTAAACATCCCGCAATAAATCCCATGCAATCCCCAAGTGCTCGCCCCCTGCATCCCATGACGTGTCCCACCATCACCTGAACGGTGCTCCTGCCTTGGCTCACCTCAGTGAGTCCCACACCTGGCTCCTGGGGCTGAGGCTCTCCTAGGACAGCCCTGTCAGGAGCCCACAAGGTTGTCCCTGCCTCCAAGTCCTTAATTTGTGCCCTTGCCTGCACTTGTGCCCCTGTGTAGGGATGAGCCATTGATGGGCTGATGGCTCCTGGGATGGGCCTGGGAATAGCCCTGCAGGGCAGGCTACTATTTGGGCTTCCCTTGCCTTTCTGTGCTCCTCTGTGGGTGTTCAGACCAGTTTTGATCGCATAATCCAACAACAAAAATATAGTTCAACTTCCCCTTCACCAGCAGAGCCTGTGGTAAAGGTGACGTGCTCTCTGCCAGGTTTTTAGCAGAAATCACCTGTTCCTTTCTCCTTTAGCTTCACTCAAACTAAGGCAGCTTCCTCCTTCTCATCGCATTCTGCAATCCCTCCTTCCACTTTGCTTCCACTCCTCTACCTGCATCTTCCAATTTTCTGTGATTTAGCTGCCCAAAACCTACAGCAACGACAGACTGGCAATCGTGCCTCTGCACTACTGCCTGCATTTCCCTGTGGTCTCGCACTGAACATCCCCCTACAAACCACCATTCTGAGTTGTCCTATTTTCCTCACGTCTTTCCTAAACGCTTACCCTGTTACAATCTTCCACCCCACTGCCTCTTCCCCGAGTTCAGCCTTGTGACCAGATCACGTTTCCCCAGTCACCACGAGCTCAGCTCACCAGCTCTAGTCAGACCTCCTCGCCAAGATGAGTGACCGTCCAAGGACGTTCTCACCTCCCGCTCTCACTCCTCCAACAGGCTCCATCTCCGCCCAGAGTCCCACCAGCTGGAACACCAGCCCTCGGTAGGAACAGCCAGAAGCCTTCCTGGCCCTGTGCAGGAATTCACTGACTTTGAGTAAAAGGCAGCTCTTGCCCTGAGAGGAAAGGAACATCGCCTCTCTCCCTAAGCCCCATCTCCACATCTTCCTAAAGGACTGGTCACTCGTCGCAGCTCAGCTTTGTTTTGCTCTATTTTAAAGACTACTGGGAAAGCTGTAGAATCATTTTTCCTTTAAAGGATCAAGAAGGATCAAGACCAGAACCTACTAAATCTAAGGGAAGGGCAAACTCTGCGACAGGACTTTTTCACAGCAAAATAGCTAAGAATTCAAGGAACATTGCTACTCCCAATTCCTTTGAAGCAGATCAACAGAAGTCCTGTCAGTCATTTACAACACGTAACTGTGCAGCTGCTTGTTGTAATTCACAACCTAGATGGAGAAACCCTCATATGGGTTTTTGTAAATGTTATTTTTAGGTATGTTTAACAGCGGCCTATTTAGTTTTTCAACAGAATCGTGGGTAATACATCTGCCTGGAACTGAAGTTTCAATCAGTTAAAACAGACCAACTCTCTCTCACAAAACATTTCTATGAGAGCACGGCAGATTCCTCCCATTCAGCTGGCAGTCCGAGAGCTCCTCTACAACAATTCAAATTGTCTCTCCTCTGCATAACTTNTGAACCTGCANTTCCCACGTCTCCGTCACTACTCTCATTACCTGTCTATACGGTATACAATGCTTTAAAGCAGTTTCTTCTCAACTTCAGGTGGTAAGCCAGATGGGGAAGAAAAGGGAAAGTAGCATTTTGAGAAAAAAACATAATTAAAGTTAAAATTAATTTGCAAAAGCTATCAGATCCTAAACAAATAATACACACAGGAAAGCGTGATACGGTTTTGGAAACTATTTAATTTAAGTTACTGTTAGCAAATTGATGTTCACTTCCAGAGGCATTTGTGTTTGGGGTTTTTTATGTTACACAATTTAGAGAGTTTTAAGTCTTGTTTTGAAAGCACCCTACAGTCATTTACCATTCTGTCTTCCTCTGATATTAAGAGGACTGCCACAAGCTGAAACATCAACAAAAATGTTTTCAAGTTTTGTAGAAGCCTGTTCCACAAAATTTAGAGTCAAGAGATATAAACTCACTATTTGTTAACATATTTTAGCTAAAGTCTTGCAATTAACTCAAATTGATATTAGAGTTAAGAAGTGAAGTTTCGCCAGTACCACAAATCCCAGTTTCCACACAGACTAAGCGTGGCACGCACACAGCACAGAGCAAGTCCACTCTAATTCATGGCCAGAAAGAGGACAGCAGACTCCTCAGGCTCCAGGCTTCCCTTCACACCGATTCCTACAGCCCAAAACACGCCACAACAGCTCCCCCCTTAGGGAGCCGCAGAAAAAGAGATTTTGGAAGGCTGGTCCCTTGTCACTCAGCTTCAAGGTCAGAATACACAATTTATTTTGAAACAGCTACCGTGTTGATATAACTGCTTGAACTAACACCCCATACAAAAAGTTATAAAATGGTCAGGAAAAAATTGACTGTATTCTAAATACGCTTCCTAATTGTATGTAAAAAACAAAATGGCTGTTTTCCACAGTATATGCCCTAAGTTATAAAAACAGTTTAGGTTAGTTTATAACCTCAACTTTAAGAACTTGAGTTGAGAAGAAACATATGACCACATCATTAGTAAACATATATTCTGAATCTTCTTCCTATTGGCAAAGATATGAAACCAAACTGTTCACAAGAACTGTTTCTTTCCTCTGCCCCTTCAGCAAAGTGAAATGTAGCACCAAATAGATCTGTGATCTGATTTTTCTTCGGTCTCCTCTTCCTAATCTTTCAAGATACTGAGAGCAGCACTTTCAAAGTCGCCTGTGTTTCAGCTACTCAAGTTTGCCTTTCTAACATAGCCATACTATGTTTTACTTCTAATAATGAACATATCTAACTTCCAGACAGTTCATTACGCCACACACAGTAGTGAACAGTAATTCAGATTTAAAAGTGGTGTTCCATACTAACACTGCATATAAATTACAGATAAAAACACGACCTGAAAAATTACAGGGTGAAATTCTTTCAGCAAGGGAAGTAAAATTCTTTGGTGAGCATAGAGACGATGCACGGAATCTGTTTCTTTGCATTGAAATCCTGCCGAGTTGAGCAGGACTCGTACTCTGCCACTCTGCGATTTACACGAGTTAAAATCTGCATGAGTTCAAGTTTCCTTGCATGTTCCTTCAGCATCTTACACAGTGACTGAATGAACCAGGAGCCTTCAGCTGAATTCCTCCAGGAGTAATAGCCTGTGCAAGACAGAGACATCAAACTGATCAGATGCAGCAGCCTCCGATACAGGACACGATAGCAATTAGGGGAACAATGCATTATTTCCAGTAGCAATCCATGTTTTAAAATAAAAACTCAAACCCACTAACCAACACAATTTAGATTTGATAATCTCCCCAAATTCCAACTCAGAAGATTTTTCTAATCCTCTCATTTTTTCTAATCCAAGAAAACTTCAAGTAGGTAGAAAATCAAAAGGCAGGAAAACTATCTTCTCCTGCAAGAGTCTTCGCCATCAATCATGTACTACGTCTTTATGCGGGAGATACACGCGAAGAGAGGCGACAGTACAGACGGAGCCAGACGCAAAATGGATTTCAGTGTCACTATCTTCAGGACTACGTGCATGAATTAAAGACTGGAACCTAATTCTGCTAACTGATAACGTAAAGGGCATACCAAGGGCTCTGCCACTATCAGTTTTGCTTAAGGACGCAAGTAGTGCTGGTGTTTATCACCCCCTTCTGTATATGCATCTGCAGATATGCGACCGGTTTGTTCTCTCAGAACTACTAATACCTTTTACCTCCTGCTGTAAATTATTTGCATAACTCAGAGTAACTGAATTTACAGCAGATGAACAGCCGAGGGTTTACTAGTGAGAAAGACGTATAATCAGGGTTTGGGTTTTTTTTTTTTTGTAGGAACTGAGAATACCAGCTACCTCAAAAAGAAATCAAGTCAGGGGTGAAAAAAAAAAAAGACTGAAGGAAGAAAATTCACATTTCCATGAAAGAGAACAAATGAAGCAGTCACCCATTGACTGAATACAACTGCAAACTGTCATTTACAGCATCAATACAAGCTGCTAAGTAGATACAGTTTCAGGAACAAAAACTTCTTTGCAAGTCTCTCACCTGGCGCTGTAGAATATGCATACAGGAAGTCTGCTTCTACAGGTATTTTTTGACACATTGTTTCTTCTGATCCACTGTCTGCCTCAATACCGGAATCTAATTCTGTGCCTCTACAAGCCTGTTTGGTGGAAAGAACCAGGGGGGAGGAAATAAAGGCAGCGATCATGATCAGAATACTGATTTTTTTTTTTCCTGTTTTAAAGATTATAATATCCCAATTTAAAAACTTCAAAAATAACAAGAATTTGTGTCACATTTCCATTAGACAGACTCAGAAGAAAAGTAACTAGCATTTATTTAAATCAACTACATAGTTTGGCTAAGGTAGATATTCACACAAAAGTGCATTCAGAAACTTACTAAAATATTGTCTAGTGTTCAGAAAGATTTTACTTAACCCATAGAATTAAGTTAATTCAATCTCAGCTATTACTAATACTGCCTACCTAATTGGGCAGACTGTGCTACTTTCAGACCTGAAGAGAACCTTCTTCTGAGAGGAATTCCATCAAAATTTTAGAATAATTAATTAATTTTAGAAATAATTTTTAAAACTATTTTTAGAAATAATTTTAGAAATAATTAACTTTTTTGCACTAATAATGAATGGGAAACAATATTTCTTTTTTAAGTATCCAGCTGATTCGATGATCATTGTTCAGCTGTACATCACCTGAATGAAAAAGAGCTTGGGTTTTCCTGCTAAACTTCTGCACCTGTCACCTCTGAAAAGGCTGGTTAGTGCTTTCAGTTCAAGAGGGCCATCTGTACCATAGATTAATCCTTCATCGCCGTGGCTTAGCAACACGCAAACAAAACTGCTTCGCTTGCTGTGATCTTCTTCAGAAACTCGAAAGAAAAAGAGAGAATTATCTTAACTTCTTGCATTCCCTAAAAGCTTTGAGCATTTGATGCTTCCTAAGTGACAGAAGTCCTTAAGAACTAATTCCCATGTTCAGAAAGCTACGACTGGTTTTCACATCTGAAGAAAAGGAGCCAGCCCACTTTACTTCAGGAGGCTGGACACAAAAAACCCCAAATTAAAGGCCAACCCTACCTATTCTAATACATGGCCACAGAACTCGGCCAGGAACACAGTGAGGAGACAAAGAGGGTGCTCGAACAGTATCTCAAAGTCTGAACAGCACACCTTGCTCATGCAGCAGTGGTCAACGGCCTCGCAGTCTGGGATCAGACTGATGGGAAGCTCTGAGTTTTGGGAAAGGGTGGGGAAGTCTCATCTCTTTCCCATCACAGATGCTTCAGATACTTCGATTACATGGGCACTGAATGCAGCATGAAAGTTGTTGCTGCTGCAGGGACCTAGGTACTAGCATCACACCTCTCTCCCTCACTCTTGCCCTGTAGCAAGGTCTAGAAAATTTTTCAAGCCTCTGAATTTTGTAGTAAGGACATTTAAGCTTGATATTATGTGTCTAGATATATATTTTATTTTTTCTATCTTGTGGTATGCAAAGAGTGCAGAACAGATATTCTCTGCTGTCTTTTGTTGCCTGACGTTGTGCGGATTGTACTCAAGGACCAAGATGATTCTTTTAAATACATGAAAAGATACAAAAAGAATCCAGAAGGAATTCTGAGTGGGGAAACTCGAGAAGATACAAAAGTTGGTAGACTAAAAGTGTAACAGTCCCAAAAGCTGCAGTCTTCTGTTTAGAGCTTGCCAAAACACTGAATTTCTATCCTGGAAAAACTAAATTATTGAGATTTTTCTCAAGTGATGCACACTGGGGCATCTCTACAATCTATGGACAAGCACTGCACCTAGAAGAGTCAAGAAAGGCTGCTTTTTGGGAATCTCCAGTTAGACAGTAGACTACAGACTGCAGCCTATTTGGAGGCCTTATACCAGAGGCAAGACAGAGGCCTTTCCACTTACAGCTACTGTCAAGAGACAGGCTGCAATAATACTAATAAATTAACCACGCCTGGAAGTATTTTCTGGCATAAACATTAACCGGCACCAAAGTACCTACACCTATGTTAGCAAACACATTTTAAAAAAACCCTAACCAACCAGGATTGCTGCAGGTTAACTAGCTGTTGGGAATTATCACTGGAACACCTTTACTGTTGAACTGTAACCTTGAAGAGCCTGGGAGAGTGCCAGCAGGCACGAGCCACAGTCATGCCAGAGAACCTTCCAACAGTTAACTAGAATAGACTGTGTTCCAGGGCTGCAGATACCTCCAGGCACCGCGTAATTTACTGCTCTAGATGTAGCCAAGTGGAAACAAAGCAGGACTAACACAAACAGTAGTATAAAGCTCTCACTTGACAGAAGGGTGTTTTGTTTCACCAGTCAAACAGAACACGAGTTGTTTCTCTAGAAGTGTAATTCAGTCCGCACGCTTGTGGCTGTGGTCCCTCGATCCGAACCCCCCTGCTCAGAACACCTCTTGGGCCACACCACTCAGTGTACAGCACAGAACCCCTCCACCCAGTTAAGCAGGTTTCTTTCCAACTCACAGAGCTTCAGTGATCCCAGGGCCAGAATATAAATCAGTCTGCATTTAAAGTTTCAGCCTTTTTTCCAGCCTTCTTTAGAAGATGAGAAAGGATACGGAGACAACAGTCATGGCACAAAAGATGGAGAAACAGCAAAGATGAATAAACACAGAAACTATAACGTACATGTCATCCTTAGCAATAAGCCACTGGTAGGTGTGACATACCATCTAAAAGAGCCATGGAAGAAGAGATGTGAGGGCTAGAGATGTATTTGGAAACAGTGGTTGATGTAGTACACACACTGAACATATTACTTACCTTTTTTCAATAGTTTAAAAATGTCCCCGCATGAAAGATCATTGTTGATCTTTATTTTATATCCCAACTCCATAAAAACTTCTCTGACACGTGCAGCATCCGCATCTGTACCCGAACGGGGTAACATCCCTATACATAAGAGGAAAGTATTAATTTTTTTTTTTTTATATGATGTAGATGGCATGGTCCAATTGAGTCAAATTCTTTTCTTACTTATACCTATATCAGTCTGGAATATTCCATTATTCCAGATCCACTCTAACAGAAAAAACATTGCACTGTTACGCACGCACACCATCTCCCTCTCTCTGTATCTACACTGTAGATTTATCTACTCCTTATTTTTATATCTAGCTATCTACAGAAAGACACAAAAAAAGGATTTCATTTGCAAAACAGAAATCATGACTAAAAGGTAACATGGACTTGTACTGCCTATCAATTTTTCTCTCCTTTACTGCTATAAGCTAATGCATTCCCTCTATACATATTTGGAAGAATGCACTGAAATTAATCACATCTATTCAAACCACTTAATTTTACACTGCAGTCAAACTTTATCTGCATATATAATTTTGAAGAATACTACATGTCACTAATTTATCTAAATTAAGGAAAAAACAGAAGTTTGAAAGCGGTACCAGTGTGCCTGTGGAAGTTCTTATTGTTTATTATGACACATTCCCCCATCTCTGGATAATCCATTCTGTAACTGTAGTCTGGCAGAATTCCAGAGTCCATAGACTTGCTAGCAGGTAGGTTCTTTCTGTATAGAAATCAGACAAACTTTAAGGTGTTAATTTCTGATCTCTCTTCTCTAGTTTCAAAATAATAACGAAATAAGGTTATTTTGGCAAAATAAACTTAGGTTTGTATGGCAAGGTTTTCGTAGCAGGAGGGCTGCAGGTGTGGCTTCTGTGAGAAGCTGCTGGAAGCTTCCCCCATGTCCATTAGAGCCAGTGCCACCCGGCTCCAAGACGGACCTGCCGCTGGCCAAGGCCATCAGTGATGGTTGCAGCGCCTCTGGGACAATGTATTTAAGAAAGAAAAAAATCCTGCATAACGGCATTTTGCAGCAGGAGGGAGGAGTGAGAAGATGTGAGAGAAACAACTCTGCAGCCACCAAGGCCAATGCAGAAGGAGGGGAGGAGGTGCTCCAGGCGCCAGAGCAGAGGTTCCCCTGCAGCCTGTGGAGCAGACCATGGTGAGGCAGGCTGTGCCCCCGCAGCCCATGGAGGTCCACGGTGGAGCAGATCTCCACCTGCAGCCCGTGGAAGGGACCCCACACTGGAGCAGGGGGATGCCTGAAGGAGGCTGTGACCCCATGGGGAGCCCGGTGCTGGAGCAGGCTCCTGCCAGGACCTGCAGACCTGTGGAGAGAGAAGCCCACGCCGGAGCAGGTTTGCTGGCAGGGCTTGTGACCCTGTGGAAGAGATCCACGCTGGAGCAGCCTGTTCCTGAAGGACTGCACCCCGTGGGTGGGACCCATCCTGGGGCAGTTCATGAAGAACTGCAGTCCATGGGAAGGACTCACGCTGGAGAAATCTGTGGAGGACTGTCTGCTGTGTGAGGGACCCCATGCTGGAGCAGGGGAAAAGAGTGGGGAGGAAGGAGGGGCAGCGACAACGTGTGATGAACTGATAGCAACCCCCATTCCCTGTCCCTCTGCGCCGCTCGGGGGGGAAGGAGGGAGACAATTCAGGAGTAAAGTTGAGCCTGGGACGAAGAGAGGGGTGGGGGGAAAGTGTTGTGGTTTTTTTTTTTTAAGATTTGGTTTTATTTCTCATTATCGTACTCTGTTTTGATTGGTGAAAAATTAAACTAATTTCCCCAAGTTCAATCTGATTTCCCCTTGACAGTAACTTCTGAGTGAGCTCTCCCTGTCCCTGTCCTCAGCTCGACCCTCAAGCCTTTCACTGAATTTTCTTCTCCTCTGTCCAGCTGAGGAAGGGGAATGATAGAGCAGCTTTGGTGGGCACCTGGCATCCAGCCAGGCTAAAGCATGACACCAATGAAACTGGCAAGGTTTGTTCCCTAGAAGTTCCCTCAGCGAGTCTGCCACTGACACCAAGCTGAGTGGTGTGGCTGATATTCCAGAGGTAAGGGATGCCATCTCGAGGGACCTAGACAGGCTAGGGAGGTGGGCCCACGTGAACCTCATGAAGTTCAACAAGGTCCTGCACATGGGTCGGGGCAATTCCAAACACCAATATAGGCTGGGTGATGAGTGGGCTGAGAACAGACCTGTGGAGGAGGACTTGGAGGTACTGGTGGATGAAAAACTGAGTATGACCCAGCAATGTGCGCTCGCAGCCCAGCAGGCCAACCGTGCCCTGGGCTGCATCCCCAGCAGCGTGGCCAGCAGGGCGAGGGAGGGGATTCTGCCCCTCTGCTCCGCTCTGGTGAGACCCCCCTGGGAGTCCTGCGTCCAGCTCTGGAGCCCTCAGCACAGGGCAGACATGGACAAGCCACAAAAATGATCCGAGGGCTGGAACACCTCTGCTGTGAGGAAAGGCTGGGAGAGTTGGGGCTGATCGGCCTGGAGAAGAGAAGGCTGCGGGGAGACCTGACTGCAGCCCTTCTGCACTTACAGGGGGCCTACAGGAAAGATGGAGAGGGACTCACTATCAGGGAATGTAGTGATAGGACAAGGAGTGTTGGTTTTGAACAGAAAGAGGTTAGATTTGAATTAGATATTAGGAAGAAATTCTTCACCATGAGGGTGTTGAGGCCCTGGCACAGGTTGCCCAGAGAAGCTGCGCCTGCCCCCTCCCTGGCAGTGCTCAAGGCCAGGCTGGATGGCACTTTGAGCAACCTGGTCTGGTGGAAGGTGTCCCTGCCCATGGCAGGAGGGTTGCAACCAGATGACCCTTAGAGGTCCCTTCCAACCCAAACCATTCTATGATTCAAAGTTATGTCTGTGAAATCAGTTGGTAGATCTGATTTAAGACTAGTGAGGACTGTACTTGCCCAGAGGTTAAAACAAATAAAACTGCTTTGTATAGTTATGCTCCCAAATAAAACTTTTGTTAAGTTTGGTAAAATCTGCACATACACAAATAATTAAAAAAGTGAAGAGTCATTTGTATTTGTAGTAATCTTCTGTGCAACTTGTACCAAGCTTAAAATTTAAAGGATCAAGTAAGAACTGTGGCTACAATAATGCCTCTGCACAGTAGAATATGAAAAATCAGCTTAAGGAAACCAATTACTATATCAACAAAAAATCAGTTGGGATTTTTTACTATCATCTTTTGAAAGCTATGTACCTGGAGGCAAGATCAGCTCTAAGATTGTAAATTTATTCTGAATTCTAACCAAAATTCATACTACCATTGACTTTTCACAATAAACATTCAAAACCTAGAATGACCAAGACTCTATATGCAGCTGTAATTCTGCCTTAATGAGCACAGCAACTACACCACCACTCATGACTGAAACAGCTGTCAATTTTACTCAGTCTGTATATGCTGAAGTCAGTACGAATTTTCTCAGTTAAGCACATATGTAAGTGGTTACAAGATTGGAGCCTGCTGTCATATTGTATTCTACAAATAAAAAGTCTGTAATGCTCTTAGATCTAATTTTCATTGAAATACGAAAAAGAATTACTTCAGAAACAAATTAAGTTCCCAGAGACAGTGTAATCTGATGACAGCAGTACACCAGCGTAACAACTAGTTGTCACCAAGCAGAATAGGCCTGCATTTCTTCCCTTCCACCCCTCTAGGTTCCCCTTGCGTTTGTCCTTCCGCACATAGAACCCTACAGCACATCAGCTCAAGCAGCTGAACTGCCTGCCGCAGGTTCAGGTGAGCTCTAGAAGCAGTTCAGTGGAAGGAGTGAACATTTAGCCCAGCGTGAGACAGAAGAGTCCCTTTCCAAGAACAGCTAACCACTTAATAATACTGTTAGACTTGGCTTAACTGCACCTCAAGTGCTTTGCCTTTTAGTTCCTTGTACATGCGCAGGGCCTGCTCTGTCAGAGACTGTATATTTTCAAAGTTAGTATAACAACTCTAATAGTTATTTATGATTCTTACAATTTACTAGAATAGAATTTTCTCCTTTTAGCATTATTTCTTTTATGGCTCTCACCTCCTGTTACAGCACAAGATTCCTCAAGACTTAAACTGAAGACTTAAACCAAAAGCATCTCACTCACTCACCCTTTGGAACCAGGAATAGATTTTGCATCTGTCAGATCTTCCCTCCAAAGTGGCCCATCTCCTCTGTCTGCCATTATGGCTCGCAATTATCAGCTTGAAAACATAAGAAAACAGAAATACATGACAGTTAATTTTCGTAAGAAATAACACATGCAGATTGCTTAATTTTGCGGAGTTTCCTTAAAGCCTTATGCAATCGGAGAGCAATTGTTTAGAATTATAGAGAAAACAGGAATGTTAAAAGAGGATAGTCACACAAAATAACTTTAGCATAGTAGTATTAGTATTGGTAGGCAAAAAATAGCATTTCTGAGTAATCTCTACATATCTTATATTTGAAAGAAGAACATAAAGTATTTTTTTAAATTACTGCATTCTAAAACAACTCTAGGAAAAATAGTCTGCAGGTGCCTGTGACCAAATAATGGAAAATGCCTACAAAAAGCAGGATACGAGACAAACAAATTGAAAACATTCTTTTATAATATTGTAATGTCCCTACATGCATTAGTAGAATTTTAGTATTATGAATATAACTTAAGTATTATGAATATTGTGTCATATATTGATCCTTTCATCTCAGCGAGACAGAGATTGAGAACCAAAACCAAGCAACACATGTTATCGGATGTGTGCAAAGACTAACACAGAAGATTAGATTTTGGGTCACAGTATTTTGAGAAATAATTTCTCTGCATTCTGTTTCAAATGAAACATCACTGCATCCAATCCTAAGTGGTATATGTAAAGGCAATTGCAATATAAGTAACATAAAACCACACAACATAAGTTTAAATAGCTGCTGAAATGAACTCTATGCTGTGGCTGCTATTTACTTTGAACAGAACACAGGACAAGAAATGATGATTGATGCCAAGCCAGAAATCAATTTAAAAGCAATAAACCTCCCTCCCAACTGCTCCACGTGTACTCATGGAACACATTACCACAAGTTACCTTTAACTCAGGGTTCAGGAAAGGATTAAGCATCATAAAGATAATCGCCAGATAGGACAAAGTAGTGAATACTCAGATATGAAGTAAGTGCTTAGACCTCAAGAAACAAACAAGGCACTACAAGGAAAGAATTTTAAAGAAACTTACTTAGCAGATATATTTATGGTAAATAGGGATGTATGAATAACCAGACTAAGCAGTAAGATTTTCTGGTCAGATATGATGAAGATTCTTATTTAAGGCTTAGGTTCTTTAGTGGCAAACTATATTTGCCATCTTACATCATCATCATATTATTAAGTCTCTTAACTTCCTATCTGTACTCTAACTAGTACACCATGAATATCCATTTTCTGTGGCAACATTTACTGATGCATCAGAACCACTAATCTGGGTAAGCATAACCCTCATTCTCTCCTTGTTTCTTAAAAGACATTGTGCTGCTTTTGGCAGGGGTAGAGTTAATTTCCTTCATCACAGCTAGTGTGGGGCTGTGGTTTGGATTTGTGCTGAACACGGTGCTGGTAACACAGGGACACTTCAGTCACTGCCGAGCAGCGCTTACGCAGCGTCGAGGCCTCTTCTGCCTCTCACCCCACCCCACCAGCGAGTGGGCTGGGGGTGCACAAGGAGCTGGGAGGGGACACAACCGGGACAGCTGACCCCAACTGACCAAAGGGATCTTCCATACCGTATGACGCCATGCTCAGCATCTATAAAGTGGGGGGAAGAAGAAGGAAACAGGGGGACACTCGGAGCGATGGTGTTTGTCTTCCCAAGTAACTACTATGCATGATGGAGCCCTGCTTTCCTGGAGATGGCTGAACACCTGCCTGTCATGGAAAACAGTGAATGAATTCCTTATTTTGCTTTGTGTGTGGCTTTTGCTTTACTTATTAAGCAGTCTTTATCTCAACCTGTGAGTTTTCTCACTTTTACTCTTCTGATCCCCTCCCCTATCCCACTGTGAGGGAGTGAGCAATCGTCTGGTGCTTAGTTGCCGTCTGCATTACACCACGACAGACATTTATTTACTTACATTTTCAGTGACTCCAAAAGATCTTCAAGGTTACTCCAAACACTATTTCTTTGTATCTTGAAGCACTGATATAAATAAGAAATCTTCTCACTCACAAAATTATTCCACACTTCAGAACTGTATCATGTATATCAGCAGCACACAGGAAATTTCCTGAAAACCAAATTACAAAATTATCAAATAAGCTTGATATTTTAGAAATAACATTTCTAAAATACATTATTGCTTTATATTTTATAAATCCACTTTTAAGACAGTACCATGGTGCAGAAATTACATCTACGATGATGAACTTGCCTGCCTAGCACCATGATCTGGATTCACTCATCCTAACTTCAAAGTCTAATTCCTTAAAAGTTACCTGCACGAGAAAAGCCAAGCACTTCCAAAGGGTAATTCAAGTACCTAAGACCCGTGTCATGACAGCAATCCAACCCTACGCCTTATCATTGGGCAGGGAGCATTAGCATCAACAACAAAGTCCAGCCTAGAGTGACGACGGGTGTGTCCACCCAGCCATAACTGACAAGCAGAGTTTCTGATCCCTGGGAAGTGAAAAGAATGGCTTTCATTGACAAGAATGCTCAAAGTTCCCCTGCTCCAGCAGATCCCAGCTTCCAGGAGGTTCTATGCCTCTTTCAACCCCGTTCCTACCCTGGCTTTGGTTCCCCGCATTCCCGAGCTCTCAGCCCAACTCTTTTGAACAAAACTTGGTTTTGCAGGAACACATCCAACCAGACTGACCCACTATTCTGATGTAGCTCATGCTGTTCCTTCTTCTGGAGAAGCACTATGTGCAGGAGCACCACCCAAACCCTTCGTTGTGGCTGGGATTGACAGGAGAGACAGGGAAAAGGTTAGCTTTCTTCCTTGTTTGTTCTTTGTCTGCCAACAGTAATGAAGAACCACACCATATAAAAAAGCACAGTATCATGCACCAGCTCCACTATTGAAACTAGCCAGCAGGCACACCGAGAGCAGTGCTGCCATGTCAGCAGGGCATTCAACTTCGGCTAAAAGCCCAGGTGTTCATCCCAGCTGTCTGGCACTGTGAAGATCCGCAGTGCCAACGCTGCAACGTAAACTAGTAAGTATGTGCCTACATAAGCTGTGGTCACCTCCCATCTATCATATAAGCCAGCGTGGGCTACCAGTAACTACTTAGAGAAAGTCAGCTGAAGCATATGGAAAGCCAACAACTCTTTGGCCAACAGGTAAGACCTTGGAATTATCAGGGAGGGTAACTGGATCGTTAGGCTGCCTTGGGGTCACACCAGGTGTGCTCCAACCAAACTGTTGCATCCCATTAGTGACTGGTTTTAGTAAACTGATGGGAACAACACTGGCGAATGACAGCAGACCAATGTACCTAAACAGGAGACCTAATAGACTAGGACCACTGAATGCTTCTGTAACACAAATGTTTAAGCATGCTGCAAACAGTAAGAAAGATCTTCAACATTTAAGTGACCTTAAGACTTATCTCCTCGACCCTTTTGCAACCTTAAAATTCTAAAACTGCTGTCCTTGATCCAATGCCAAAGAAACAATGACGTTCGAAGAATCAGGTAGCAAAACCTACAAATACAGTGAACTACAGTACTTTGTTTTTGAAAAATGTAAAACACATCTTGTAATACCATATCATAAAAATATTTCTCACTAAAGCCTTTGCAAGCCTAGCTCGCAGCCTAGAGTCTCAACTGTTTAATGAAGTGTTAGAGCTTACTGCATTCTACTGCATCACGACTGGAGCTTGTCTAAGAGTCTTTAGAGAAGCTAGAGAGACAGGGAAGAAAAACTGGGTAGAATACGTTAGGTATTTAAAACACACATGCTTTAGCTTCAGAATACAATCTGTAACTCACCTTTAATATTCATCAATTTCTGAGCACCTTAACGTACCAAGTCACCCGCGCTTCCTTAAAGAACAAAAGACTTCCACCAAGAGATACCTGCTCTGTTGCTAGGCTCTCAAATGCACGTTCTGATCAGCAGTATGTTTTCTGCTCTGAAGCACTAGTCAGGGTAACAGCAACGCTCTCTGGAGGACGGTGCCGATTCTAACAGGCTACTAAGAATTGCCTCATCTTGGTTTAGGTAATGCAATGATGTCATGTTCTGTCAAGTAGAATACACATTTCCCTGTAGAGGATGATCTCACGATGTTAGGGATAGGGGAAAAAAATCAGGGCAATACATTAAGTATTTATTTTAAACTTGTTATTCTGCTCCTTGACACTCTTCCCTCTGAAAGCTTAGGTAAGATGAGCTTTCAACTGTCAAAAAACAAATAGCTGAAAGGAGCAACAGAATCATTCTAACATTCACACGCTGTGCTGCCATTCAGCGTGACCTGGATAGGCTGGAAAGCTGGGCTGAGAGGAACCTGATGAGGTTCAACAAGGGCAAGTGCAGGGTCCTGCACCTGGGGAGGAACA
>Ga0065711_1006952_pt1 | contig 16057 bp, 11 predicted proteins | sample Hoacrofraction12_FD_59098 | JGI IMG/M metagenome (GOLD analysis project Ga0065711, IMG submission 59098) | Hoatzin crop microbial communities from Cojedes, Venezuela - Epithelial fraction 12 v2 (version 2) | ecosystem: Host-associated > Birds > Digestive system > Esophagus > Crop | place...
AACATGCTCTTGGTTATCATAACATACCTCACTGTACTTCAAAATTCTTGCAGGTTACAATTACCCCTTTTATTTTGCATCCAAGAGATTGCAAGTTCTTTGGGCAGCAAATGTCTACTATTCCATGAATAGCTGTGTCGGACATAATTGAGCAAAACCACCTGTTTGCACCTTAGGTACCAAAAGGAGATCCAGACTTAAACTTCAGTAACCTTAAAGCAGAAATCCATGTTTTTAGTTTTTATTTTTATTTCTATTCTATTATTTTGTTTCTATTTTATTTATCCACTCATTTTATTTAGCACTTGAATTTCAGTGAACAAACATAATAAAAAATGTAAAGATTTGAGAAGTTTACACCTCTTGGACTTTCTCGGTATGGCATACAGCACCATTAAGGGAGTATGGGAGCAGCCCCATAGCCTGGCCAAGTAACACACTGCCAGCTGCACCCAGCAGCCTGACTTTCCGTGCAGATTTATGCAGCAGTCCAAAATACTCGTGAACACAGGTACTCAAAAAGCCCCAGCACAGAACACTTAGAAAGCTAATCTACCTTTCAGTGAACGCAACACTCAGAAGTCTGCACTCTGAACAAATATCTCCTGCTGTAACTACTTAAATAGCACTTTTTAGCTGCTACTTCTTTCCTGAAAGCATGGCACCAATTTCTACTTTAACCGCGTGGTGTGCTGCCCCCCGGCCACACACAACAGCTTTAGGTAAACAAGATTCTCTGCGCAATTGCTGTTTCAAAGCTTTACCTTTAGACTTAACGTTAAGTGCTTGACAGCCAACTTTCTTATGAGCATTTGAAGGAACCCATACAAGATAGAAACCCAGAGGCAGACTTGTCCAAGTAACTGAGGGAAAGAACAAACCCAAAGACTATCAGCATTACAGAGCATTGTAATAAATAGATGGCATTCCTATTAAGCGCAATTCACTCTAGAAAAAAGGCTACCAACATATATTTATGAATTATGAGACGCTGGCTCTTTGTAAGACGACGGTTCCCATGTAATTGAAAGGAGTGCAATTTTTACTTCAACTACTCTAATGCACATCAAAATACTTTTCTTTTTTGTGTGGCTGGTATTCGGCAAGTGTGACATATACCATATTTTTTAATGATTCTTTCACAGCTTGCCTCTCAGCCCAAGATACTGAGGACCTACTAGTGTACCAAACCCTTAAAAAAAAGCCTTCTGTGGATAAACTTCTTAAAACACCATTTCTTCAGGAATTAGTGTGAACCTTTTTTAGGTAAGCACTATCCTAATACTTTAAAATGCCACTTGCTGACTAGTCGCCAGCTGAGACTTCTTGGTTTCTATGGGAAAGTACAGACTGTATGGACAAGGTCACCCGAATCTGACAAAGACTGCCACCATCAACAAAACATGAATACTAACAACTCAAAATGGATAGAAAATGAAAGACGGCAGTCACAACAGCAAAGGCACAGCCACTCTTGTAACAGAGACTGGTGTCACGGGAGGAACACAGCCTAGCAAGAAAGGAGCTGGAGACACACAGTGTGAGCATGGATTGTACAGAGTGACAGGAGACAACATGAAACAAGCTGCCAACACTGACCAGTTCGACAGGAGGTTTGATTAGCACAATCAAACAGCACATTCATTGCCTTGCAACTTTCAAAAACTGCCAGGAAGCACTGCAGGTTCCCCTGATCAGTGCACAAAGCTGAAGTCTGAATGAGTACCACATCTGCCCTATAATCTGCTATCTCAATTAGAAACAAAAGGCAAGATCTGGTCCCATGCACCAGAAAGCAAAGGCAAGGATAAAATGAAGTTCAGAAAGCACTCGTGACTCGAAGCTTCATAAAAAAAAGCAAACTGGAAACTCAGTGGCAGATTTCCAAGAAAGCAGGTGGATTTGTACATCTGGCTGCTGACATCTGCAGGATAGCCAGCTTTGAAAACAAGTGTTTCCAGAAGCATTATAACAGAAGCTGTCAAAAGTACTATTCTTCTCTGCTAACAGCCTACTAAATTTTGCCAGTGTTTTTAGCAGGCACTGGTATCAGCTAATCAAGCGTCAGAAACTCCTTCTTTGGAAGAAGCTACACTAGCATTTCTTTCTCTGCACAGGGATACTCTGCTACCAGAAAAAGCACTGAAAAATCAAAATACAAGCCAATTCTGTCAATATATGTCATTAAGTCTTTGCAGTGTTTGATTTTCTAGAATCACTCAAAGACTTCTTTTCAGTATCCTAAATCTTATCTTCTGCACAGCCTCCCCGCCACTCTAAGACTCAGCCTTCCAACCAAGCAACCAGGTGGCACATACGAATACCTGTGCCAATGCCTCAGCTGCACCTTTTGCCTGCTAACAGTGAGACTTTAAATCCCTACAAAAAGGCACCCTGAACTCTGAGCAGAACCACGTAAGCTATTCAAACATGCAGTGAACAGCAGTGCAGTGGAAGGTAGGGACAGGAGGAGGAAAATGAGAAAATGGGAGAAAAGAAAATACTTTCAAATAAAGTTTACTAAGTAAACTCACATCCGAATAGGGCATGAGGGATGGGAGGAAAACAAAAATAAGCAGCATTACATGGCCCTACAATCAATAACAGATCCTTACCAATCCAGAGTAAGGAGAGCTGGTTAGCTAAGGCAAATATAATTCAGCTCCCAGCAATGGAAGAAAAACATAGAGCTAAGAGAATGAACAGTACTCAAGTACTCTGCCTCCAGCAGATGCTCATGCTTTTCCAAATTCTTTCTCGGTTCAGATTTTTCTCTTGGCTTCTATGCAAAGTACTTACTCCTCCAGCAAAGCAGAGTTTTCACAAACTGCGGGGTTAATCTCCAATACACAGGACAGGCTCAGACACTTAATGGCTCTCCAAAAACCATATAAAAAGTCTTCTCCTCTCATTGATCAGCCTTATTACGGCAATCTAACAAAAATGACACTGGAAGGAGTGAGACAGTATCTTTTACTATCTAAGAGGGGTGTAGTCTTGCCAGCTAGCTGCTCAGTATGCCTACACAGGCACCAAGATCACATGGGAAATAGGTGAAGATTTGTAAGAAAATCTGCTGTCAGATCAGTTACAAGATGCCATTAAAAGCAGCCTTCTGCTGCTGCTGTTCTCTTTGGTGAATGCTGCTTTTGCTCAAAGGCTGTCCACGTACACATGGAAAACCTGCAGGCCACTAAGTCCCTTTCAATGTAAAAGTGCGCACCAGACAGCAGGGCCTTCCTGGCTCGAGGACTGGATTTACTCTAGGAGTGAGTATCAGAGAAACATAAGCAACAGAGGAAGACTTTCAGATGGTTTTCTCAATTGCTAGTTGTGTGACATCTTTAGAGAGTGCTCAGATTACAGTAGTATGTAGGTGGGCTAAAAGGTTTTCCTTTTTTAAAGACTACTGCACATAGAGGACTGGAGACAGCTTGATTGCCACATATTCTGTGAAATCAAATTAAAAAATTATCTCCTTCCTCCAATGAGAGTTAAAAGGCATTTCAAAACCAAATTGCTAGCATAAAAGTTTTTATATTGGCAACTAATAAAAACAAAATGACATCAAGAAACCTCACATAATAGTATGTGCTTTTATTTATTTGGAAAATAAACAAACCAAAAAAAGTCTCAAAACTCCTCCAAAACAATGTCAACCTGGTAACGACACAATCCATTTCAGCTTCAAAATTCACTTGAGCCTTTTAGTTGCTCTTCACAAACAGATGTAGTGGCACAATTTCCACAGCAATTCACATCAATCTGAAAGCAACCTCATTCCCAACTTAATGTTCCAAACTTCCACTATGGCTAATAAATCTAGATTTAAATAGCCAAGCCCACCAAATGCCCCCAAACTTGAAAACTGTGCCAAGAGCATTAAATCGATGGTTTTTCCGAGAACAGAATCTCTTCCAGATGCCCAGTGAATCTTTTCCTACCTCACATCTGCTGCCTCTATGCTACAAAGCGGAAACATTCTACTCCATGTCAACAGCGTCTCTGAGCCAGTATCAGAGATTTCACTAAGCCTGGAAATAATAAATAGACAAGCTAAGACAGAAGAAAGAAGAATTGATGGGAGAAGAAGCGGAAGAACAAACTTGGCAAGAAGATAAGGAGAGTTAAAGGGAGAAATAGGAAACTTTATGGGGAAAAAAGTGTACTTCTTGCTTGCAGAAAGAAATGTTGGTGATAATTTTCAGTCAGCTTTTTATCTCCTATGTTGCTATCCCTGGGAATAAAAACGATCATCGCAGAGTCACATTTTTCAAACCTCAGGATTCTCAAAGAAAAATGCATTTCACTGACAGACAGTAGCCACCAAGTTTATGATTTCAATAGAAATTGTTTCAATGGTCTGTGTGGCTCCAGCAAAAAGCTTGATTTTGTTCTTCATCGCAGCTTTACTTCAAATAATAACTTGTTAACCTGGTTCTTTAGTTGAAGTTCTAGTTGATAATGAAACTGGGGTGCTACAAAGGAATGGTCTCACAAAGAAACAACAGGCAATCCTCCTAGTTTGCTACATTACTTACTGATCATTTGAATCTTAATGGAATACGCTTCACCATTAAAAAAAACCCCATGAGTTTTAATTTACAAAATACCATAACAATTACTGAATCTCATTGTAAATACTTGTAAATTTAAATTTATTGCTGTAAACAAAGTTACACCACAATGTCTCGAATGTTATAAAAAACTGTGTCGAGTATTTCTAATCTAAACTTAGTTCGACTGCTTGCAGCAATACACCTACAAGAACTGCTAACAAGAATCTGGCTGTGAAATAAGTTAAAAAGAAGGGAGAGTGGAAGAGAAGTGGAAGGTTATATTTGCCAATATGGTAAGACTTTTGCCTGAAACCAAAACACCATTTTGTTTTGTTGCTGCAAATTTTGGTTTTGGAAGCAAACGGAGAAGAATTGCATGACTTTTCTTCCAAAATACTTTCTGTTCTGATCCCTTGTCTCTCCAATTTATTGTTATGCTAAGGTTATTTATTAACAGATTTACCTGTGTTTCCTTTTCTTCTTTCTGGGAGGAGTATCAACATCTTCAGCAGGGACTGGAGCAATAATACTAGATTCCTTTACTCTAAACTCATACACCTAACAAGAGATACCATAATACATCCACGATAAATCTCTCACTGGTAGAAAGTTGCTCATTTTCTAAGTTAGCATGATTTCCTCCAACCAACAACTTACAGATTATATCCAGTCATAGTCTCTTTTCAATACATTTAAAGTTGATTATTTCTGTCATTTAAGAACAGATAGTCTAATTTAAACCTCCTGTAAATTTAAATTAAAAAGGTTTAAAACTAACTTTTTATATATTTGTGGCATGAATTTTGGATCATAGCATTCTTGGGAATCCCAAGACAATTAGTTTTCTCTTTCAGTAATCAATACTAGTATTTCTATACTGTTTTAACAGTAAAATGCTATCATCCTCAGTAAGTAGCTTCCCTTCTTACCTGCCTGCATGTTTTGGTCCCAATCAGCCTGGCAATTGCACAGAAGTTGTCATAGTAGGTGCCAATAAGAACTCTAAACATTGAGGCTTCTGCACCACTCCATTCCACGTTCTCTGGAGGCTCAATATTTGGCTTCATCTTTATTGGCGTTTGACACCTAGAATTTGCTTCTGTAATAAATATTTGAGAGTATAGGTTAATGTAAGGCTACCTTTCAAAAATTTTACACAGCCCTTAAAAATGTCACATAATTAACTGTAGTTAAAAATATCCCAGGTTTCTGTTGTTGTGGTTTCCTAATCTAAATGCCACAACAAAGCAGCACTTTTCACATATCTCTTAAAGAAGTTCAAAATTAGGTAACAGTAGCTAGTGAAATTACATGATCACACCTCCGTACATAAATCAAGACAATGTGGAAATTTTCTTACAGGGTTCTATTTGATTAAACTCATATTATTATTATTCTGTCTTTTTACTCAGTTCCATACATTCCAAATACATGGTTCCTAGGATTATGTGGCTCAGCCTTTTTTTTAATCCTCTCAAGCACTGCAGCTAATCGAATAAAGAAGCATTGACTAGCCTTACCAGAGGAACTGGATGTTTCATCTTTCTTCTCCTCCTCTTCTTTATCATTGTTTTCTCCTCCAGTTTCAGTTCCAGCTTCTCTATCACTATCTGTGTCTTTTGATTCCAACACATTTATTGTAGGCGTGCTGGGCCTGCTGGTGTTGTTTGGAAGCCTTCCCCTTCGGCGGCCACCTGGGCGCTTTGGTGGTGTCTTTATACGCTCAGCGGTCAAGGCAGCTGCAAACTCCTTTGCCCCTTCCTTAACACAAAACATCGCAATTTTCAGCAAAAGAATTAAAAAGTGTTTTCACCTATTGTCAGGGCTCAGGGCTGAACACATTCTATTTGCATGCTGTATAACTTTGCATTATTCTAATCAAGTACACACAAAATTCCCGTTAACTACAAACTTTTGATGCTATCATGAAAAAAACAATTTCTCTACATTTATGAAGTACTTTTGCCAGTATTTCAGTTCCACTTTCGTTTTGGCTGCCAAGTGGAAAATAATTCAGTAGTAAATTTCTGTTTACCTAGATGACAGAAAAAATGAGAGTTTCCCACAGAGAATACAAGAACTCTTCTTGCACATGGCACTTAAACAATATGCGTTCTCCATTTTTTAAAATGCAATCACTTGTAATTTGGTTTCTAGTGGAAAGGGGTATGATGATGCACAGCATTGGGAAAAAAAAATTTCCAATTTTTTAGATTGGAAAAATCACATGGTTTCTCATACTAAAAAATTTAGGAGAATCGTGAGAGGTATTTGAAGTTATATTACTAAGGATTTCACCTTATTAATTTCATAGAACCATATAATGCTTTAGGTTAGAAGGGGCCTTTAGAAGCCATCTAGCCCAACCCGCCTGCAGTGAGCAGGGAGATCCTCAACTACACCAGGCTGCTCAGAGCCCCATCCAACCTGGCCTTGAATGTTTCCAGGGATGGGGCCTCCACTAATTTCCATCCTGCTGTTTCCTACAAGCACAAATACTGGATGGAATCCGCCTTTGGCAAACCAAAAAACCTTTATAATTTTTAGTTGTGATATAACTTACAAGAGCACTAAGTCTGTAAGACCCAGTTCTTTGACGAGATTGGACACAATAGCAGCAACACAGTGTTAGGAAATAATAGACTTTGTTCCCTACAAATATCTTAGGTTACATCTAATAGAGAGAAAAATTATTCCTACTTAGATTTTCATTTGATGGTTGGCAGTTAACTCTTTTCTTTCGCACAAACTGAAGATAACACACTTGACTGCAAGTGGCCCACAAGTATACGCACTGTCACAGATCCAGCACGCCCTTACACTAAGTGCAGCCTGCCATACTGCAGCTAGCACTACCACTTAGTGAATTCTAACATATGAAATTATCTTACCAGATGTTGATAACAGTGCGGTCCACAAGGCTTATTATCTAATGCTGTTTCTGTATTCTTTCGTTTGTAAGTATTAGGAGTTGCGTGGAATGCTGTTGAATCAAAACAACACATTTGTAAGTTTTAATATAAGAAATACATAAAATATCTAACCTCAAACAGTACCCAAAACACAAGGTTTACCAAGACTTTACTAAAGCCAGAATATAAATGATAGCAAATGGAAAAAAAAAACATAAAATAAATCCCATCTATTGACATTTGGCTTACCGCTTAAATACAAGAGACAGAACATGGGTAAGTTTTGTATATGCTCATTTACATCAGTGAAAACAATGATCGCATCTGTGTCATATATCAAGGAAGACTTGCTATATCTCCCTTCCCAACAAACAGAAGATACTTTACTTCTGTTACCACGTTAAATAGAATTATTCAGGGCTTCTCCTATTAATGCATGATCATCTCTCGATCCGTAAGATTCAGGTGTTCAATTTCTATCTTGTCAAAAAATCCAACCCCACACACTTTGGAAAGGTAACGGACCCACTTTTTGGTTTTGTTAGTGAGAAGGACACATAAGTACTTTTACTCTATTAGTTTACCAGCATCCCAATTAAGCTGACAGGTAATAAGAGTTCAGTGCCTGTATCCCAGCTGGAGGGTAAAGATAAATTAAATAAAAATAAATAAAATTAGCATCCCACAGTCACTATGGAGCAGAACAACCACAGTTAAGTCTGCAACTTGCAGAGAAGCATATGCTCGTGTATTTGACGGATTCTGTATAGCTCTAGATAAGCTGCAGAACAGTGATGTTACAGATGCAACTTGAGCACCTTTCTAGCAGGATGGCAGAGTTTCCTACCCCATAGCTCATCCCTACCAGCCCTCCCTGCCATGAGATCCCTGCCTCCCAGCACGATGTTCTTAGAAACCGACTTTCCTGGTTTTGCTGGAAGTCTTGGGAACCCTTCTGTATCCCTTACTTAACTGAAGCCTGGAAAACCTGCAGCTAGACTCTCACCAGAACTCACATACTCATGTTCCCAAGTTATACTAGGAGCTTTCTGAAATACCATCCTTAGTTTTCTGCAATTCTCCTTTTTTAAAAAAATTCCTCCATGCTCAAGGAATGAATTTTTTGGTTTTAACATACATATAGATAGACATCAGTAAATACTTTTTCCCCCTAAATGTGCTAACGGTGGCATACACAACTGCAAGGAACAAAAACAGAGAATGCACCAAAGTTTAAAAACAAACCAACCCTACTCAGTATTAGCTGTGTGTTTCCTAACGCTCCTTGGAGGTCTGCAAGAGATGTTTGTCTGAAAATGCATGAGTCCCAAGCACTGTAAAAGCACTTGGGCTGCAGTTCCACCACAGTTGCAGTTAGGCAACTGTAACTTAAAAGTTAAATTTTTCAACACTCGGTGAATAAAAATCACTAATGTTCAAACTGAAAGAAATCCCTCCCCTCTTACCCACATTAATCCATCAGGGCTGTTCTCTACCAGCAGCACACACATCCTTCTTCAATAAGCCACCACCCCAGGCTTTCCTACTCATCTTATTTCTAGATTGTGCACAAGGCTTATCTTTATAATCGTCCACTTTGCTTTCAATGCTGAACTTTTTAAATGCAGTTCCTTCCCTTTTAAAGAATGTGGGCAGAGCTCACATATGCCTTCACAGACAAAGTTTTTAAAAGCAAATCTCAGTGACCTGGTTTGCAGCATAGCTCCACAAGCACTTGTTTTGGCACCAGTGGGGAGGGTGACCAGTGGCGGTGAGCACTACTTAGAGAGCTTCTCTGATGAAACCACTCCATCCTGGAACCATCACTTCAAGCTCCCCTCCCATAAGGGAAGGTGTGCTGGAAATCAAATTATAAATTCTATAATATCATGCCTGTATTAATGACAGCAGCACATGGGAACCTCAGGGAAGCAATGTATTCTTCCACGGCTTTCTTAAAAAGGTAGAAACAATACAAAAGTATCATGAACTAAATAGTCTATCACTTTCTCCAGAGCAATACATCACATTTCATAAATCTGGAAACACAGAAAAGCTTCAATTTTCCACATATGGACATATAAATATGTAAAAATTATTTATAAGCAAGTATAGGCATGGCATGTAATTTATGCATATTGTTGCTATTAGCACTCTTTCTTCCCCTACATTCCAGTTAAAAGCTTTTACGTGATATATCGCTTCTCATACGTTTCGCATATCCTTGAAGCATTCATACATTCTGGCGGTACAATATGTTAAATAACAAAGCAACCTTGCAATTTGATGCCAAGTTATTCTACTTCTTTCCAGCTTTAAAGAAACAATAAGATGATGGGAGCCCCCCACCCAAATTGGAGGGGGAAAATGCCACATTTTTCAACACTGCATCTTTAAATTTGCACAGTATACCATTTCATTCATTCAGGTTGTTTTTTCCTCCCCCACATAACTTTTATCCTCTTTCCATTCTATACAGAAAATAATTTTGCAACAAAACAAAAGAATAGCAAAACATTTGCAAGCTGTGATCCATATCAGACTGCTGCAGTGTCCAGAAATCCAAACTCTTATTTTACATGTCATTTGCAGATGCAAACATTTCTCTCGCAAGTTCATTTGTGAAAGGTTCTAAAATGAGTGTTTATTTTTCTAAAAAGTGTTTTCCTTCAGACAATGAAGAAATGTTTAGTTTGTAATGCAGTGAAACAAATCAACGTTTAACTTTTTAAACCAGCGAGACCTCAAAAATACGCTATATCGGATACTTAACATTAGAATCATATCTTGTAGGCCACTATTTGAAAAACACCCAACACAGTACAGTACTGACAACTACAGTCAGAATCTACCACCACTGTTGCGAGGTATTTTTTGGGGAGGCTTGTTACAAAGAAAGGACCCAGGACAAGAATAAAATTGTTCGTATGGCTGTATTATGAATCTTGCAAATATCAGTAGTATTTTTTTTTTCCAGAAACCAAAGACGACTTTGCAGAATTTCCTAAATAACTGAACTCTGTATTTCTTCAATAATTTCCTTAGAGTCATTCTAAGACTGCTTCACTAAGCATGCTTTCTGTCTTTGAGATTTATTACCTGTCTCATCCCCAATGGGCTCAATCCTCCTATTTTTCATAACGTGAAAGTACACAGGCAACAGTTTAGCCTGAAATGTACATTTGCTTCACAGTCAAGCTATTTGGGAAATTCTCCCTACCTGATATTTTTTCTTCTTCTAAATTCTTTCTTAGTCCAGACATTTAGGCATAATTCCTTGCTGTCAGCAAATGAAGCCGGTACACAAGTTTTTTCAGTTATGTCATCACCTGCACATAAAGGGATTGCCAGGTCGTCAAGGGGACTTGACACGTTAAGAATCTAATGAGAACTTTTCCAATATTTAACTCAAGCGTTCTAGAGCAAAGATTTGAAACTCCGTAAGATAAGGCTAATCTTAACAAAAATGGAATCTAAGAGGTGGGGAAAATTCAAAACCAGATCTAACAGAACTCCTGTATTTTTTCAATCCTCTACGCCTTCTCCAGAGATTTGTGCCTTTCAAAGTACAAATCTGATCACTGTAGCCCACCATGTTACCAAAGTAATTCATCAAAAATGTCATCTGCAGAAGCCAGGCTATCATCCTGTAGTGCTTGGCAATTGCATGAAGTAGAACGTAGGGGCAACTAATTAGGGTGCTAGTAGAAATGTTACCACTTTTTAAAAAAAGTTAAAGTGTTAAATTGTTCCACAGACACTGAAAATTGCTAGTCCAGCCTTCCCATAACCAGAGGAGTCTTTTTTTGATGAGTTACTTCTTCCCAGCAATGAATCTGGTGGATTTTGACCACCAACCTTAAAATTTCACAGAAAGCGAAGAGGTCGTACAACTGACTCTCGGTTTTTACAGATAAATTCCTTGCTCTAGACAGAGACACAGACAGACAAGACACACGGGCAGAAAACAATCCTCTTTCTGTGGTGTTACTACAGACAAAAGCAGAAGGAAGCAATGCATCCAAAGCAGTGACTAGTCATTGTAGAGGTGGGATTTGGATACGTCTTCCGGGAATGGTGACTGGAGCGTCAGTTTACTACACTCAGCATCCAGTCTGGAGGCTACATAGTGAACGTGTAAATCAAGCCTCAAGAGATCTCTTTGCAATGATCAAGTATCAAATGTCTTTTTATCAGTGACAATGCATGTGCTGCATAAGCTGTCATGAAGAGCATTTTCATAACAAGTAATTTCACACTCCATCTTGACACAAAGGTACACCTTGAATGCCTCCACAGTGGAAGCGTTATTCTTCCTGCTTTCTGCTATGGCCCTGAAAACCTGAAGAGATGACTTAAAGTTTGGGCCTTTAAGTACGAGGCATGATTTAAAACGAAGCCTTGGATATACACCACTTCAGAAAGAATACTGACTTGTTTAAGGGACTTATCAAAAATCACCAGCAACAAGAACTCTGGCAATCTTTCAGCATAAACACTTCGTCTTCCATCTAAAGGTTATGAACAGAGAAAAGGGGGCACAATGCTTTCACCTTAAAGGATGCTGCTAGCGTGAGAACTGAGGTCCTTCAGCTCATCAGTGACATAACTCTGGACTTTGTCATTGGCTGAATCTGGCACTTAAGAACACATCAAAATGAACACTATGAACCCATCCTTCACAGCACTAAAAGAAAAGAAGTCTCACAGAGCTGGTGCCTCAAAACTGTGGACTGGTAATTACAGAGTCCCCAGAGTAACAGGTACCAAAGTGCGGTTTGTGGATCCTTTCAGTTTATTTCTAACAATCTGCAAAAATGACAATGAAAGGCAAATCTATAGAAACTATGTTAGCAATCAAATATATGCATATTTTACAGAAGCCCATATCTTCACTGGAAAATCCTACAAGTTTATAAAATTAGTGTGAAAAATGGCCTAAAACCACTGCTGCAGAAGTACCTAAAATCTTCTAGGTGCTACCAGAAAAAGTTTGTTCTCACTACGTCTGGACAATGCTTTCTTGTTGACTTCAGAACCAAAATCCTTTTGAAGAAGTAAATTAGACTAGCACTCAATCTCCCTGCTAGACTATTGAGAGTGTCAACAACTCGTAAAATCACTGCCAGATGAACAGATTTGCCAAGAGGTAGCATGCAGCTTCACTTCCCTGTCCTACAGACTAAGGCTGCACACAGCACTTCTTGGAATGAGTCATCCAGGCAACTAAGATACTTCTCAAGAAAACCTACAGCTTCACAGAACACGCCATGTTGAAGCTGGCTGGACAAGGCAGCAGCTATACCTCCAGAAACTTACTGTTCTTAAACGTTATTCATAAGTAAGAGCTGCTCTCTTTGTCAAGCAAGGCCTGCCAACAGAATGCAAGGAGAAAGTGAAACTAACAGACATAACTCCAAAAGCCACAAACACTAAAGAAACTAGGAACAGGAAAAGTTCCCCCCCCCGCCATCTGCGAACAACTCCAATTCTTCCTCAAACTGAAAGGCACCTAACGGATACTAAAAAGCAGCAGCACTGTGTAAAGCCTTCAGCGTGAAGTACAAATACAGGCAGATTGCATGTGTGCTGGATGAGGAGCGGCTGACAAAGCACAAAGATTTCCAAATGAACATGCACACACACTCACAGTGGAACATGCAAATGAACGGTTAAGTCAAAAGAGAAAATTAATTTGAAATAGAGGGCATCACAGTATGCAACTACAAGTCAAAACCACTTCATTTTTGACTGTTAGGTTTTCCTTTACATTTGACCCTGTTCCCGGAGAAAGCATTGTCTCAAGTAGCATTTCAGAATGCTCTCTTCTTCACACTTTTTGCAAATGGAAACTATTATCATTGCTAACGCTGCTGTTAAATCCTTCCCCCAAAACAATGGGGCAACATGAAAGCAATTCAGTGGAAAGGATATCACAATTTCTAAAACTCCACTGTCTGAAACCATTCTTCTTCAAACCACCAGGTACAAGTTAAGTGGCTAGAAAGTAACCTTAGAGAATAAGAGATCAAATGGTTCATGGATATTCATTCTCCCTGCTGGCAAATAAAGTCTGATGAATAACCAGGTATTTTTAATGGAAAAATATATTCCATTCTCCATGCACAAACTGAGAAAGTGTAACACAGAAACAGCAGTGCAAAACAACGTAGTTTTCTTGAAGACTATAGAAACAGAAGTAACGTTATTCGTTGGTCCAAGTCAGGAATTCTATACGAACTCCTAAAAGCTAAAAGGATAACAAAGTACCTCAAACAGGTGCATTCAGTTTTTTGAGGTTTGTTTTCACTGCAAAATCACATCAACACAGACAAGTTGTTTTTGTAAACTTTAGTGATATTACTGCTTTTATTTTTAATTCTCTTCCCTTCCTTCTGTATTGCATCTTATGGTACTTGTAAGATTCCTGACTTGCAAAAAAATAAGAGATATACACACACACCGTAACTGTACTTACGATGCAAGAAGCAATCATATTTAAAACAGCGTCTACAGAAGAGTGTGTGAAAAGAGTGCAGGCTTTGCTCCCTCTGAACAGATTTAGCATTTGGTCCATCTATGTTTGGTGTGCATTCAGGAGGAAGAGCTCCGGGAAGCTGCTGCTCAGTGAGTTCTTTGTATCTTGAAAGAAAGGAATAGAAGTTATTTATTCAGTATAATTAAAAAAAAAGTATTTTTTTATTCCAGTACCACTCTGCACTTTCAGTAACAAATTAAAAAAAAATAATGTAAAAAATACGTGCCAGCTAGAAAGGTCAATCTGTCAGCGACGTGACAAGTTATTAATTCCGTACTCATTAATACAAATACAAAATCAGATAGGAAAATTGGCTACATTTATATAAGTGTATATTGGCTACAAATATAAAATTGATTTTCTGGACTGTCATGTCATCATATATATTACTCACTAACTCCAAAAAGGAGACTTTTTTTATTTAACTAAAGGTTTTACTTTACCACCTCAAAAAAATAACAGGTTAAACTCACACAAGCACTCACTTTTCAATAGTTTGAAAGGAAGGCTAATAAACCCCTCTGCATTGTTTGACTCGGTGGGAACAGCCAATTCCCTTCAAGTATCACTTGCAGAAGGCACACAGCTGCCACAGAACCTAGCTGCAATGGGCACCATTCCTAACCAACAAATATTTAACGAGGTCAAGGAATCTTTGTTTCATAAAGCACCACAGCAATATATGCTAAGAAATGCTTTCTTACTTCTCTTTCAATTCTTCTGCTGTACCCTTGTCTGGAAACATTGAGGAAATGGCTTCAAATATCTTGTCAGAAGGAAATCTCCGAGGCGGGTGACTTGCTTTCTCTGCCAAAGAAGCAAAAAATTTGGAAAACAAAAACATTATATTTCTGCTCCTTTGCTACTTCAAGAAGGTGTTCAGAGAAAGGGGGACTTTGCCAAAATCCTAATAAAAAAAAAGAAGCAAAGGTTTTTATTTCTACATTACAGACAATGTAAACAGCACTAAGTGATCTTTCCTGCTGAGACAAGTCTACTAGTAAAATTTGGAGAACCTCTTATTTCACCAGCAGATAGAGATGGCAATTCAGAACTCTGCCCATTTTAGAATAATGATATTTCATTTTCCAAGGAGTGCCAAAGCACTTATTAGTCAGATGCTTGACTGATCTTTGGTGCATTTGACTGTGTGAGATAAAAAATTAAACCCCTTTTCTTTCATCACTCGATAAATTTGTTCAAACCCTTCTACTTGATAGTTGTCAGGTCTAAAGCAGCAGCGTTTTCTTTATTATTTCCTTTGCCATTCTCTGCACAACTCTTGAACTAAATATCTGTCAGGTTCTTCTGTTTACCTCATAAAATAATTCTGAGAAGTGTTTATAAATATTTAAGGGTCCAGTACTACCATCCTCTACACAAATATTTTTTTCTAATGCAAAAAACCCTACATAATTCAGCAAGACTGTGTGTGAGTAAGGGTTATTCATACAACGAAGACTTTACGGGACTGGATCCTTAAAAATTTATAAACATTAACAAAATATTAAAGTGGCTAAATGTATTGGGTTTGCGTGGCAGGTTATGGTAGCAGGGGTGCTACAGCGGTGGCTTCTGTGAGAAGCTGCTGGAAGTTTCCCCTGTGTCCAACAGAGCCAATGCCATTATCAAGTTCAGATAATTTTTTAAAGTCTGCAGACATACCCATCCTGTTACCTTCCCGATCTTTTTGCTTGTCATCTCTTTCATCAGGATTGTCATCTCCATCATCATCATCTTCATCATCACTATATTGACCAAGTGCATTGACCAGCTCAACAAATATTTCATCATTGATAAATCCACATTCTGAAATTCAGCAAAATTGGGAGTGAACAGAATAGCACAAGGTGTATATGAAGTATTTTTAATCATCCCTACACTTGAATGAAATTATGGCAAATACTGTAATTTATGAAAAACAATTTTGTATTTTCACAGAATCACAGAATCACAGAATGGTAGGGGTTGAAAGGGACCTCTGTGGGTCATCTAGTCCAACCCTCCTGCCGAAGCAGGGTCACCTACAGCAGGCTGCACAGGACCTT
>Ga0065711_1007314_pt1 | contig 16057 bp, 8 predicted proteins | sample Hoacrofraction12_FD_59098 | JGI IMG/M metagenome (GOLD analysis project Ga0065711, IMG submission 59098) | Hoatzin crop microbial communities from Cojedes, Venezuela - Epithelial fraction 12 v2 (version 2) | ecosystem: Host-associated > Birds > Digestive system > Esophagus > Crop | place...
GCGGTGCTGTGCAGCCTGCTCTGGGTGACCCTGCTTCGGCAGGGGGTTGGGCTGGGTGACCCACAGAGGTCCCTGCCAACCCCTGCCATTCTGTGAGTCTGTGACTATTTATTTCCCAAACACCCTTGTAAGCTTGATAACCTCTTAGAGAGTATAAAGGAAGTTCTTCCACACAAAAGAAGATTCAGAACTTCAGCTGCCAAAAACATTCTGAGTATGTTCTCTAATGAGACTTTACCTCCAGAAAAACCTATCAGCGATACTGAAAGTTAAAGATTACCACAGTTTCCCCCAGAGAGCAACAGCACCGATAAGCAATTTCTCATCTGACAGGGAAAGGATGAAGTCAAAGGTGTGAAAATAAATTAGTAAACCAAGATTATTATTTTTTTAAAAAAATATGTGTTATATATACTGGGGTGAGGTGGGGGGTGTGGAAGGCAAACGACTGCTATAGTTGTGCACAGATCCAAGCAGTAACAAATGGAATTGAGACACTCCATTTCCAACGAAACGTACTTAAGGATGATTAACCGCAAAGCACTGGCTTTCACCGAGCAGCACAGTCTCATCTAACCTCCAGAGGCCACACTCCTGCTTTTTTAAGGCTACTGAAACGCAGGCATGTCGCCAAATCCTCAGAGGTTTCAGAGCGTGGATGTCTGAACTCTGATACTCGTGTCAGCAACACTGCTCTTACTACAGCTTAAAGGGTGTAACAGCCCGATGCTCTGCTACGGCAGCACGAGGACCCAGGCAGCTAAACACTGCTGTTGCCTTTAGTCGCGGTCCCCAAATGCAAAAGCATTTAAAAAAAATTCACGCCAGAAAACAGGGAGGGGACTTCCAGGAACACTGCGTGCCCAAGTGACAAGTGGCATCGTACAGCAGCCAACAGGACCCGCAAAAGATAGCTCCCCAGGAGCTAGACTAGACGAGGTCCCCAAACTGCAGCAGTCCCTGTCTATGCCCATACTGAGAAAGAAAAAGCACCAGCCTGAGGAAAACAGAAGATATCTTGATGAGGATGTGACCAGAAATCTGTGTGTCTGGGGCTAATAAAAAGAATATTTTTTTTTTTTGCTAATAAGAAAATTAAAGCCCATACATGAATTATGCCTGACTTACCTTAGTTCCCTCTGCTATGACAGCAACAGGACAGTGTTCTTCTGCAACTACAGAAATGCTGAAAGAGAAACCAAAATGTTTTCGCTCTTCTCAGTCATCTTCTTCCATCACCTTCAATCATCTTTTGCTTACCCAACTGATCGTACCATCTGTTCTGCAGTTATGTTTGCTTGTTTGGCACTGGTCAGCTATATCGAATTTTATGGGCAAAAATAATCTTCTACCTCAGCAGCAAAACTACATTTGGGCAAAGCTCTTAATATTTTCTTGAGGGAAGGAAAAAACACAAGGACTTTGCAACTTTATCACTGCCAAATTGGAGTGTAACGTGTAATGGATATCAATACTTTCAGTTAATACTATAAAATTATTTCTACAAAGTTAATTAAAAGCTGCCTTAACAAGCCTACCTTTGTTCAAGACCACCACCGGGGAGATTTTCCAGTGGGGGAGTTTTTCCAGTGGGAAATGGGTGCATTTTCAAATTTTCTGCTGGGTGGAAGCCTTTGAGCACTGGTGTTGTCTGATTTGCAGTCGTATCCTCAGGGTTACGGGGGACAGAAGGAAAGCTCTGAAGCAAAGCTCTCCTGGATGATCTTGGAGTTGCCGGTTTTCCCGAAGTCCGCTGGGAAGATCTGCGAGGTGTCTTTGAAAGCAAGCCTGAAACCGTGTGTTAAATGTTTCATTATTACAGCAGTTTCCAGAAGATGAAATTAACTGTATGTTTGGATTCTAGCTAGCAACCTTATTGTTTTCTGCTTGCTGAATTGTCTTATGTAAATATTACCTTGAAATCTTCCATACACTGCAAGGAGAAACTGAAAAAACATGACAGGAGTAGGTCAATAAGTTACAAAACTACCTTAACTCCAGGCTAAGCAATTTAGTAATGACTATCCCTTCACAAAGAACCTGCAATAATGAGACTTGCTGTTCTCATTAAATAGTCCATCTGGTGAAAGCTGTCATTAATTTCCATCTTTCACATGAGATAATTGTAATAGACTTCGACACAGATTCAGAATTGATTCTTATAACAGATTGTCTGCTAGAGCTTGCTTAAACCCAGCGCTGCTCAAAGCTTTTCACAGAATCACAGAATGGTAGGGGCTGGAAGGGACCTCTGTGGGTCATCTAGTCCAACCCTGAACCCTTTTCAGAAGGTCTCCTCTACCAACAAGAATCATGCAAAAAGCCTGGTAGTCTAGTGGTGAGGGAAGAGATCCACGCAAAAAAAAAAAATAAACCAGGAAATTCGAAGTCAACCTATGAGCTAGAAGTGGGAGAGAAGCTGAACACCTCCCAAAGAGTGAAGGGTTACTGAAAATACTGGCTTCACATAGATTGCAAAAAGATAGATACTGAAAATAAAGTTATATTTTGAGCATCTGCTTAAAAAACCCTATTAAACAGCGTTTATAGCAGACTGGAATTATGTTACAAATTTGTTGAACGTGAATACAGATTACAGCTACACGGTAATCCGTACCGCAAGAGACTTAGCTCAAAAAACCCCAATTCCTGTCTCACAAGTGGAGGACATCAGTCTGTGCTGACTTTGATGAACAGGTTCGTCAGCTAAGTCTGGGAACGCCTAGATTAAAACTTCATTGTTAAACACATGCTGAAAAAACACGAACCAGCTGCTTTTACCTCTCTAAGCAGAGATTTCACATTGCCCTAATCACTCACATCAGTACATTCACGTAGAACAGTTTACTTTGGAACCCTGACGTAATTAACCACTAGTTGAAATATTAATTGTGTCCAGTACTGGAGTTGTATCCGGTATAAACAGCGTAATTCCTCTACCCAATGAGACTGGTGAAACTCTCTTCGGTGCTTTCAGGTCAGAGGAATCGTGACTAAGCTTCACCCACCTGGAAAGGTTTTCACAGGGCTTTCAATTCGGAAAAATCCCGCCTCAAAAACCACTTTTTCTACTTCTGGTAGCTTCTCCTGCTCTGTACAGTCAGCAGCTCCGTCATGCTTCATTTTATCCCTCATAGCTGCTTTTATAGCAGCAAGGCGGTTTCGTGCCGCAGCTCTTCCAGCCGCTCCCAGCTTTGGTTTAGATACTCCATTTGGAATAGCCTTTTTCTGAAATTGTAAGAAAGTCTAGGTCACATCTGGAAGCTTTGGACAAAAGCAATGGCACGTGAACATCTACGCGGCTGCTGGCCACGCACAGAGCCAGCAACAGGCAAGAGACATGGTGTCCGTTCATCTCCAGAACGCCTCGGACTGCCGTTCAGCTATCGACATTCGTTTGTGACGACAATATTAAGGATTTTTCATACTGAGTCTGCAGTTCAGAAAAAAGTTGTACTGAGTATTTCTACCAACTCCAGTGAAGGTTTCTGAAAACAGCAGGGTGCAGGGACTCCTAGTGGCAGGAGGCAAAGGAACCGTGGGACAGACACCAGCCAGTCAGCGAAGTCTCCCCTAGTGTTCAATTTTTCAGAGGGAGTTTTGCATCTTGTACCATCTGTAGGGTTCTGACATTTACGGGCGGCCCACCCAAACGACATTCCCTCCAGCTTCCCATGCCTGAAGTTGCTGACTGACCTTCGTATCGTTTTCAGGATTAGTTGAGCAGTCTCAAGGAGCCGGATGGAGTTTAGGCAATGTGAATATGACTTAATGTTCAGTCATTAGAAGCAATTATCTACTCTTTGGTTTGAAATACATAAAACAGCTTACATTAAAGCTTATTTTGCAATAAGCAATAACTCATTTTTGATAGTCAGAGCCATTTGTGCTTAGAGAATGAATAGTATCATGCTACCTGTGGTACTGTATTAATGGAACACCATGATAATTTAGCGCTCACGGCTCAGAACTGGCAGTCACTGCCAAATTCCTGCGTAGTTTCCTTTTCCATTAAGTCAGTGCCAAGGCCAGTGGCCCAGAGAAATTGTTCTACACCTGAAGGGTAAATTTCTAAATATAACAAACTTACTTTACCAGCAAAGAGTCCTATGACTCCAAAAGAGTCATTGTTAATTCTTAGTTCTTATCTTCCTAGCCAAGAGACACAACTAACATCACAAATGAGAATCAATACAAGTGCACTTGGGAGATGCAAGGGAGAATGGTGCCCTTTCAGAGGAATGTCACTAGATTTTAAAACATTAACGTCTAGAGAAGCCAGATGAGTTGAGCTTTAGAAGAAACTTCCATTTAGGAAGAGTATTTATTACTGCAATAGCAACTTACTAGTTATTTTAGATATCTCACCACACTGTTGCATCTTGATGCCTTAGGAGCTATTCGTACCTTGACAATTGCTTTGGTTGGGACATCAAGCGGTTGCCACTCATTTTCTTGAAGCTTCTTCAGATTATCAAATTTTTTATTCACATCTTCTATCTATTGCAAATCGCAGAAATGTCCAGGTTTAATTTTCAACACTTATCAGATTCACAATAGAACGTTTCATAGAATCAGGTAACAAATCCAAGCATAGTTATGCATTTAGATACTTTAACCAATCTTAAGTGTTCAACATTCTCATGCAGCTGACACGAAGGTTACGCTAACATACATGAGCTTCAGATTACACGACAAGACTGGTCTCATTTCTGTAGTTTAAAGGTTAGTAGGGGAGGTACAGAATCGTTCAGCAAGATCTAACATCTAAAATGAATGAGCTGGTTTACAACCTGTTCTGGTGGTGAACTTGTGCACTTTGACAATGGCTGCATTGAAGGAATGCAAAGGAACACATTGCGTAATAGCCCTTACGCCAAACAAGCGTGAGTCTGCCATTATGTAGGAAACACCATGCAGGCTCGTTCGCCCTTTTAAACTGCTGGCCTGAACAGCTTCCTGATGCAGCCCGTGCTTGTTCGTGCCAAACTAGCTCTGCAGCACTACCTCCTCCCTGACTGATACTCAACACAACGGCCTTGTTCTCCTTCGGCTTTGTGATGGAGACGCTTGCCTCCTTTGTTAGTAAGGCCATGCAAGGCTTAGTTACGTAAAGCAGACCATTCACTGGAGTGACAAGTCCTTTACATCCTCCCTGAAACTCAGAGGACACAAACCGAAAAGGAATGCAAAAAGGGGACAGAGTTAGCAAGTCTGTTACTCCACCTTTATGTAAGTTAAAAGGTGGGGATGCTCAGGACAGACTTGAGCAGCTCCCAGCTACACAGTAAGCGTAGGGAAACCCCGTTTATCAAGTTACTGGTTCTAGCAAAGTTCTCTGCAAATATCTCTGATGTCTAAGCAGGTCAAACCCTTATGCTTTCTGGAGAGAATAAAAGACCTACAACTAAGACCTTAACAATAAATCCATCTTTGCATTTGATTTCACTAGTTACAAGTTCCTTTGTTGAATGCTGATTTACAAATACTATCAAGAGCCACTTTGATAATTTAGAATATTATATTTCATTCTGAAACCAATGGAAGCATCAGAGAAACAGATATGAACGTTTTCTAAGACCTAAACTCACCCCTAATAAGGCTATTGTAGTTTCTGCGTTATTCTCACACTGAAGCATGGGACCTGTAACTCTTCAGGTGAGCTCCAGGAGCTTTCCAAAAGCTCTCAGCTCTTGTCCAGGTAGACATTGTGTCTGCATCCTCACTCCAAACCAGAATGACACTTGGCTACACGCCTTTGTTCCAGAGGAAAACAAGATACACCACAGGCCACAAGACAACACAACAGATGAACTGGTCCATGAATTATAAATCGTAGTACACCAGCTGGCATTATTCACTATCAGAAAGCGTTAAACAAGGACCTGCATTTCTTATATCTAAAAAACTCAGGATGCGAATATTCAAACAAACAAAAAGTTAGTTTCAGTCCATTGTTCGTAAATAACCCCATCAACTTTATTCCAGTAGGTTAGCACGCAAGTACATACCTGAAAATTAACCATATCCCAAAATCCATCTAAGTCTGTACATGTTATTTCTTTTTCACCTCGTTTAAACTCACAATTATCCACCAGTCCTTCAAACTGCTTAAACCTTTCTGCTATGAGCAGTCTTGTCTGACCAATTGTGGTGCGAATAAGATCTTTAGCTGATAGCAACAAGAAAACAATAAAGAAAGCACATCTTAGTCTAATCCATCATTTCACAAGTGATTTAAATAAGTATTTGAAGAATCTTGAATCTATTTATTGGTTGAACTATGTTCATATACTGCAGACCTGCAACACAATTCAGATGGAGCGTACCTATCCATCGAACTGCTCTAAACTTGCTTCTTGCAAAATAAATGTTACTATCTCTTGAAGTCTTTCAGACAAGCATTGATGAGTCGTCTTCATTTTGCCCAATAAGGATGTTTATTCTATGTTAAAATCTAATTTCATTTTTAAAAATCAGCTTGGTTAAAGTTCATACATTTAAATACACTTAAAACTGACAACAGAAAAAATATTCTGATAATGCACTTTGTCCATTTTCGTGTCAACCACTATCATGTCAAGTACTACACAGAAGTTTTAGTGTTGGGAGACAAAGCATACCTTTCTATGTTGAGGCAGACACAACTCTAAACTTTATCTAACACAGCTTTTATTAAGTGCCATGGACAGTGCTATTTTGCAAATATATTCAGATAACACACTTCCCTCTGTCCCCTTCAGCTACCATAGCACTCCTTCTACTGCCTATTACAGTTTAGCCTTACCATCCTCTGGAATGTCCAGCTCAAATTTTCCATCCCACTGGAGGCACTGAGACATCAGCCTCTCTGTCTCAGACTGAAGAATGTTCCTAAAAATAAAGGGAAAGTGAAAAAATTAGTTTTTGGAGAATTTTCTAACTGCTGTCACAGCTTACGGCTGTTAATGATTACTATCCTTTTACTCTCAGAGAAGCTACACTGCTGTTGAGCACAAATCCTTAGACTTGTGGTTTGCCGACTAGCTGAGATGCTATTTCTTCTGTACTGCTTTCAACCTCGTATTCTTTAGGATAAGCTGTTCGTCTCCAGAATTCTATATGCTTTACTTGCACTAACAATACAAAAGGGAAGATAGGAATGTGTGCCTACTGAGGTCACCGCTGACAGACACCGACCATCATAAGCTCATCTTTACAAGAGGTCTCATTACTCATGTTAAGGACCTCCGAACAGACAACAAGGAAGTGAAACAAATGAACACGAACCTGAAATAGGGCACATCATGCTCTTGCTCCCTTGTATCACCTGACTTCGTTTCAAGTGCTGTTATATCTGTAGAGACTGGTATTGTGTCATTTGGTCTCTGAACAGAATTTTTCTCTTCTGATTCATTTTCTGAAAAATATGAAAGGCACGTGTTGAGAATCTGGTGAAAATTAAAAACATTAGAACAATAAACGAAATGTGAACTTCCTACCTTTTTCTCCTTTCAAACTTGTAGTGGTTTGCTGTTCTTGATTGCCTTTACCAGCTGGTGAAACTTGACTTTTGAAATTAGGCTCTCGTGCCTTAGTTTTACTGGATTTTTCCATTATATTACTGGAAACAAACAAAAAGTACATTCAGAGTAAAGATGCATCAGGAAACTGTCATCAAACATGACCAGATACACAAACACGCCCCACCCATCTGGTAGGCTATCTTACATTCAACTCTAGACAATGCAAGCAATTCCTATTAAAATTAATAAATCTGCATATAGATATGTATGGCACAAGTTCCTGATATATGGAGCTGCTTTACTTTAAAGCATAGACAGCATTATAGATCATACAGCTTGCTTTGCTGTTGTATTAAGTCCACATTTGATTAAGCAACAATCACAACCACTATGACCAAGTGTTTCAACAACACAACAGTTTGTTACACAGGGATTCTCTCTGCAGAAAGATGATGTTTCCTGTAGCATCACAGAGAGGTTCACTTCCATTTTAGGCCATTAGAAGAAAGAATCTTACACTGGAGTTTTTGAAGAACCCCAGAAGGCATTAGGTGTCAAAAACGCATTTGCGCTAGAAGGAGTCATGGGTGTAACTTTGTAGGTTGCTAATCCATTTAAAGGCTGAAACACAAAGTTTTGAGGTGCAAAAGAGCATGTTCTGGGTCTCCCTGGTGTAGAATTGTTGTTGTTCTCCACGGAGGTCTGTTCCTGTTGAAGTTCTACTGATGCTGGATGTTTAGAATCAGCTGCAGAATCTTTCATTGCTGGGTTCAGCTGAGCATTTTTATCCACTCCATGTTTGGAAGGAATTACCTGTAACAGCACGGAGAGACAAAGCAAACGCTACGTTATTAAAGCAATAAAGTGTTTACTATAGGCATGGGCTGAATTATAACCTGACTGTCTGAAAGCCATCAGGAAGGGAACAGGTAAGTTGGTTTCTACAATAGTATACATGTAATACATGTACAGAAGTCATGATTTACCACCAGTCAGCCCAACTGGTTTTGAGACCTGCCAATCATTCTAGCAACAGGGAGAGCACTTCACTATGAGGAATGCACAATCCACTGAAGGGGCTAAAGTAGCAGAACACCTCACCTACCAAAACAGTAATTAAAATTAGCAAAGGCTTGCTCCCACTGCTAGCAAAAAATGCTTCAAGGTGATAAGCTCCTCACGAGCAGAATTACTGGCTCCAAATCCAGCTAGGCCTGTTGAATAATCACAGTTTATACACATACTCTAATCGGAAGACCAAAGAACGAACCAAAACAACCTGATAGCTGAGGAATGCAGCCCGAGACAAGGAGAACACAAGTTCAAAGATAATAAAAAGTTAATCAATACGTCGAGCCCACATTCCTATGAGACGAGTGACTAGACAGGTGCTCGGTATGACTTTGAGATCCCTATACCGAGATACTGTTAGCTCAAACCAGACAAAAGAGCTTCAAAAGTTTTTCCAGAAAATATGCATCTTCAATCCATCGAAAAATCTTCTTATACAAAGTATTCCCTGTTTGGAATGTAAGCCTTGAACTCAACTTCTAACATGCTGCTTGTAATGCAATGACTGAGGTTACAACAAGACTTTACCAACTGGCAGCACGAAGCAGCTCCCGCCTGTGAAGAGGGGCTTACCCAAGCGAAGATCTAGGTGCCTCTTACCTCCTGTCAGTGTTTGGGCGTGATCACACCAGTTTTAAGAGAATACTACAGCACAGCTGCAGTTATGGAAACAGGAGTGGAGGTGGGAAGCGTGAGGGAGACACGGGATGAGAGGGAATGGGGGAGTGCAAAGGAGGAGAAAAATAACTGATGGTTCTCGCACAGGACAGTCAGTGCATGAACATCTACGCAAATTATTTGGGAACTGGGGTTGGAGGGTTACAAGGAATTCATGTACTGCTGTCTCAGTGCAGGGGTAGAAAGGTTTTGTTACAGCAATGACACCAAGAACCACAATGACAGCCTTTAATTATGATATGTTTACCTTCCAGAGAATAACATTTCCAGCTTTATTTTTTTATGGTTCAAACCTAAAATCACATTTATTTTTTAGCTACTAAAGTCCCATATCATCACCTTAACATGAAAAGGATACATCCAGAGTATGTTTCAAAAAGGAATGAACTGAAAAAAATTTACAAATGCCAGATAAAACCAGCAAAGCAGGCCGGTTTGGTTTTTTTCAATAGTTAAAACATCAGACATGAGATACGTCACATAAGAACTTCTTGTCTAAATCATTGTCCAGATCTTGATTAGTAATCAACTCATCCATATAAGCAAACTACATTTGATCTTAATTTTTAAAATATGGCAATATAATTACATGCACCTTCTTCATAAAATCTAGTTTATTAGTGAACTTATTACTTCTATGCTTGAATACAAGTATATTTGAGTTACAATTACACCGTCCTTGGCTCTTAAATCAGTTTTACTTTTCCATTTCAAATATTAAATGGCCTACCTCCGTGATGTCAGGTTTGACTGCTTTCTTCTGCTTTCCTACATTTGCTGTCTTTCTCTGTGGCGGGTTACCTAGAATGAGAGAAACTCCCAAAGGTCAAAAAGGCATCTGATTAAGACAATATTTCTCCAAAAGACTGCCCTAAAAGTCCAGTGGTTATAGACGGGGAAAGACTGTTTTGTTTCTTGAGTGGGAGGTGGCTGAAGGACAACTAATTGCAAAAGTTCACTTCAAAGAAAACCTGTCCTACAATTTAACAGCCCATTAAAAGATGTATCACCAAGAAAGGAAAACAGATTCATTAAGTCATTAGTCTTTAGATGTTGTCATATACTAAAAATGAAAGTCACCTTCTTTCCTTAAAGGCTGAAGAGATAGTGTCAAGCCAAACTGAGTTCAGATTTTTAATTTCCATATGGCATAGGATTTCTGTTCGTGCATTGAAACTGATACTATCAAAGCTTTGCTTTCAGCCTAGGAGTTAACTTCTACCACATATAATAAAAGGAACACTGCAAAACATTCCAGAGAATATTCTGAGAGCAAGAATATATCCTAAAAATTTCTCCTTCAGTAACCATCACGTTCCCCTATTCTAGTAAACATGAAACATGGACAAAGGGAAATTCCTGGCCTGAAGAACACAGGCTCTCGTCTCTTCCAGAGGTGTCTGTTCCTGATCATAGGCTTAATAATCATATGTCCTTAAACAGTGACACGCCAAACTGGCAAATCTTTACCAGTTCTGTTTTTGTTATTTCAGTTTATAACTACCATATGGATATTGCTGCTCCACACTGATGGATTTTATGGGAAACTGTCCAATGTTGGTTTCAACATCTTGATTTAAATATTGCAATAGAGTTCCAGATGAGGGTGTAAGTGATACAGTATTTAGTCCTTTTCTTACATGACAATTTGGCATGATTTACACACAGTCTGTCTATTCAAAGGAGATAGTTACACAGCAGAACGCAGTATGCTAAGGCAGTTCAGAACAAGCTGATATGTACCTCTACAGCAGAAGAGAGTGCCCGAGACACGAGCAAGATCCTGAAGACAACTGAGCTGTCTTAGTATATCATATGACAATGAGTCTAACAGCAGCATATAAACATACATATGTTGTTTCCAGTGCTCACTTATCCAGTACTAGATTCCTAAACTACTCCAAATACTTACATATCAGGCTTGAGCTACACAAGCAGGACTGTATTCACTGCCCTACTTACCAGTAATAGCAGCAGTAGCTGTTGTTTTCAGCATCTGCCTAGCTGCAGAGGCTGCTGCTCTGGTGATTCTTACATTTGAGGTTGTCTGGACTGCAGTCTGCAACACTGTAAGAAATGTTAATTCCAGAGATTTCAAAGCTTAATAAGAAGCAGCATTCAAGTAACAGAATTGAAAGTTTACGTTTTGTAGAAATCGGAAAAGCGCACTAGCAATTACTGGTTGCATTAGCTGCCCAGAATCAACAGGGGGTTTTTGTCAGCTCAGTGCGAGCAGTGCTAAACCTGGACAGCACAGCTCAGCCTCGGCATCAAGGCAATGCTCTGCAGGATCTTGACTGAAGATGGTTTTGTTGAACAGTAGTACCTCCAGGACCCAATAGCACCAAGGTACCTGTGTGCTAGATGCCATACACAAAGCTTAAGAGACCCTTCTCAATGTTCCCTGCAGTCAGAGTCAACATCGTCCCCATTTTACAGATGAAGCTTTCTAGAGTAATAATTTGCCATGCTTATTTGCACAGCTGGAAGCTTACACAAACCAGCAGTGTGACAAAGTGATGCCCTGGTCATTATATGAAGATTTTCTAAGGTCTGAATGTAATGTAATCTAACAAAGTATTAAGACAAATTGCCCCTGAAGTATTTTATAAAATATGACAAGTTCATGCAGTGTATTACCCATCTTAAATTATTTTCATCTTTGTATTTTAGTACTGTTTCTAATATCCTTCAAAAATAATTATTTTCATCTTTGTATTTTAGTACTGTTTCTAATATCCTTCAAAAATAATAGCATTCTCCTGCACAGAAAAATTTAACAGGAGCTCTGTATGTCATACCTTCCCTTTCTACAGCTGCCTGAAATCTAGTAGCCCCACTTGGTTACCGTTCATGCTACTTGTGTTTTTAATGTCAAGCTGCAATTCTGTGGAAGCTAGAATGGCAAGTTGGGAACGAAATTACTAGCTAAATAAATATAACATCTGATTTATCCAAACAATCATTTCCCGAACATTTTTATACTAGCATATTGTTGATTCAGTAAAAAAGGAATAATAAAGTCTAGTGGATGACAATTTTTCAAAAATTAAATGTTTTAATTGTTTTATCAAACACTGATAATAGATCTCTTCAGTATTCACCAGAGGCACTACTGAGACGTATTTAACTAAAGGTCTGCTGCTTGCTGATTTAATTAAATTAGTGATGCGAAAGTCATTTCACTCTGAATTACTATCTTGCAGTAACATCAACAGAGCACATGACTTAGCCTTATCTGCTTAAGGCATGGACAACACTGTGCTACCAGCAAGGATTTCTAATCAAAAGTATTCTACTCCCTTAACGGTGGCAGGAGTGGGATGTTTTGTTGTTGTTTTCTTAAGAAATGTATCATTGCCACATACAAAGTGACAGATACAGAAGGCGCTGTTGTAAAATATGAAAATGTAAGATTGTACTTGTCATTTATTGAAGATGACAATCACACATTTACTTGGTTGCACCAGTGTGCATCAGAAGTTTGGGCTCCTGTTATAAGCTAATGGGCTTCACCAGAGGCTGTCCTCTCCCAAACCTTTTTCAATGTTGAGTTACACAAGCAGTTTCCTTTAGAGACCACAGACAACAGCGTATGTGTTGTATAGACAGCAGAAAAACTTCACTGAAAATATTTACAGCTCATACAATTAACTATTTTTCAGGCTACCAGAGTATCAAGGAAAATTCATATTCTACTTATGCCAGGTACTCTTCAGCTTTCCAGGTGAAGTCACTTGCTCTTCTGTAATAGCAGCAGCTACTCCATGTGATGTTCTTCTCAGAGACAGAGCGCTCTGCACAGGTCCAGATGCCAAGGCAGCAAGCAGTCACGCCATTCTGCCTACTGACCTTTCTTTGCCCTGCCCCAGGGTGAATAATCGGTAACCAGGACGACATGAAGTACCCTGCACTCCATTCCCCCCAGTCTACAGAGGCCACAAGTGCATGCGACACCTAGAGCCACACGCTCGACGGTCTGCCAGCTCCTGCCCTTGTCATAGTTGGTAGGAATGGCCGTCCTAAAATCTCCTCCTCATTTCCTACACCCAAAAATATACTGCAGATCACTCCCAGAGATGTTCTTTGCCTCCCTCCCATAACGTCACAACTACCGAGTCAGGAAAATAAGAAAAAAAAACAACCCAGCAGCATCCTTTCAGACTCGGGTGCAGGGATCACACTACCTTCATACCTTTCTCTTTTTCAGCCACTTTGTCTGTACTCATCTGTTTACGTCCTGCTTGTGTTGGGCGCACACCACGCCCGTTGGCACTGACCTACAAAAGAAGATAACTTGTTGTGAAGTATTAGATTTCCAGAAATGAAGCAGCCTGATTTCCTTCCTCATCTTTCTAGCCTAGGCTCCAGTAAAACAAATGGTTAAATAATTTGGCACAAAGGGCTCTAAAATACAAAAAAAAAAAAATTAAGGATAACTAAAATAGCTCATTTTAGACATATGTTAACATGCATTAACCAACTAGTTGAGAATTTGACAGAAAAGGAATGAAGAAAAATATTAATAAAGTTTCAGTTTACTATGATACTAGGTGCCAGTTACTGCTGCAACTCAGCACATATGATGTGTTTTTAAAACCAGTTTTCATGACAGAAAAAATAATCCATATTAACTGAGTTGTCCCTTTGTAAAGTTATGACTAGAAATCCTTCAAATGCCTTAAAGTTTTGTAAGGCAAGATTGCTAGATTCAAAATATAGGTCCTTTTACAGATTACTGTTGGTGAAATTCCTCAAAAAAACCTGCTTTTTTATACAAGTAATAGCAGAAGGCACTGCCAAGATTCACAGTAAAAATATGCCCAACACTAGAGTAATTTTTGAGTGAAGAATGAACTGGCTCTTTATAATCTGCATCCATGACAGACTTTCTGCGTTCAAGGGAGATGCACTGGTTCTCCACCCAAAACCAAAGTATGTAACTTCAGTCTCACTGCTGCCTCCACACGTATTCGCAGTCCTTGCCGACTACAATATTTTGTATTGAAAGATTGACCCAGAAGATCTGTGCACTTTTCTCTGTTTGTACTGACCTAATCCAACTCTCCGCAGTTCAGTTCAGCACAATGCTCAAACCAGCATAACATGGTCTATCAGCTTCCTGAAAGCTTTTCTGATCTAATTTATCTTTCTCACCAGAAAAAACTCCTTAGAGACAGCACTCAACTTGTAAGCATACAACCCTGAGACATGGTCTGAAGGATAATTGCTTCCTTCTCTCTAAATTTATTCGTTGAAGTTCATATAAAAAACAAACCGTAGAGTGCTTGGACACAGTTGGTATCTCAGTTTTTTCTTCTTGATTCTTGGCTTTTGATCGAGTAATCCTCCCGGAGAAAGCAGGAGCTGCCTGGAAACATCCCCAAGGAAACATGAGTTAACATCCTCCTTTTTCCCCCCCGCCACTGTCGGAGTGGGCAAGAAGCCAGAGTGTGAAAAGCAACACGCCTGTGCAAAATGGGTCAAGGGTGTAATCTGAAAAACTTTCTAAAGCAAGTGGACTAAAGAGGAACAAGTTACGAGTTCTAAAATAACTTAGCTGCTTTATTTGTGGATGAGTCATTCCAGTTTTTGAACTGACCACAGTCACAAGTACTAAAATCAACATATCACTAGTATTATTCCCAGCTTTGTTTTAAAAAAATGAGCCAAATTACTCCCTTATCTTTTCTTATTCTAAAATAAATACTTATAAAGTATTTACAAAATAAACGGTTTATTTGGCATAACATACACATACTTTTGTGTACAAATAGAAATTTTAATATAGTATACTACATATACTTCATTTAGATATTTAATACTACTCTTCTTACCTTCTCTCTTGGCTTCACTATCACTGGATCTTCAGGCACAAGTGAAAGAAATCCAGGTGCAGTTGGTCTGTACAACCCAACTTTAAACACACCCTTTTTTGCTTTCTCTCTCTGCTCTCTCAGTTTTCGAAGTTCCTTTTCTTCTTTATAGCGCTGGAGCATTTCCCTGCGTTCATCAATCCTCTTGGTGGCCGCATTTGGGGGTTGTTCTGAAGCAAAGACAGCAGACAGACGTGTTATAAAATTTTGAAGATATTTTTCAGCCAACAACAAGCAAGTCAGAAAAATTAAGAAAGCTTTTCCAAGACAGAAGAGTAACACACTGAGTCAAAGAGCAGGAGACTGTCTGGAATCTGTGCCTGCAAGTTTCAATTAAAGTCTTACAATGCAAATGCATGATCTATTAGCTTGCTAAAAGCTTAATTTCTCTTAATTGTTTTAACCCTTCCCGCTAAAAGAGCATTCAATGGTAAATTTCAACCTGCAAATCCACCTCCCAACTCTGCACCTGAGGGATACTGCAAATTCCTACCCATTTGACAGTGCACAGGCTGTTCCTGCAAGGTTACTAATATTCAATTTAAAACTTTAGCTATTTATTTAGTTTATTTGTATCAGTTTCTCTATTCAAACAATTCTAATGTCATTGAAAGCTGAACTTTAGGTCAGCTTTTAATACCAAAGTCTGCCTCAAGCTGAGAATAAATGAGACAGCAGTTCTATGAAAGAATAAAACCTTAAGATGCTGCCAAACTGGAAATATGTGTCTAGCTGAAAAATTAGTATCTACTTAAAGTTAAAATTCATTGAAGATAAACAAGATATAAGTTTCACAGAATCACAGAATGTTCGGGGTCGGAAGGGACCTCTGTGGGTCACCCAGCCCAACCCCCTGCCGAAGCAGGGTCACCCAGAGCAGGCTGCACAGCACCGCGTCCAGGCAGGTCTTGAATATCTCCAGAGAAG
>Ga0065711_1041559_pt1 | contig 16056 bp, 14 predicted proteins | sample Hoacrofraction12_FD_59098 | JGI IMG/M metagenome (GOLD analysis project Ga0065711, IMG submission 59098) | Hoatzin crop microbial communities from Cojedes, Venezuela - Epithelial fraction 12 v2 (version 2) | ecosystem: Host-associated > Birds > Digestive system > Esophagus > Crop | place...
AGTCGGAGCGGCCGGCGCTTCCCGCCGCTCTCCCCGCCGCCGCCTCGCCGCTGGCGTCCCGGCCCCGGGGGGCCCCGGGCAGGCGGCGGAGCCCCGGGGTACAGGCAGGGCTGCCCTTGCTTCGCCTTCCCCCCGTGCAGAGCCCGCTGCTGTGAGGGCCCGGGCTGGGAGTGGGGCTAGGGCTGGGAGGGTGCGGTGTCGGGCCGAGGGTACGCCCGTACTGACAGCTGGAGCCCGGGGTTGCTGTTAGGCAAGGTCATCGGCAAGGGTTTTCATCGAGAGCTGCTCACAGGGGGGTTTGAAGGACCCTCCTCTACGCTTCTGTCTGACGGTTTGAACAAACTGGAGATCATGATCCAGCAGCGTGTCCAGCTGGCCAAGAAGGCCAACAGCATCCTGGCTTCTATCAGGAATAGTGTGGCCAGCAGGAGCAGGGAGGTGATGGTGCCCCTGTACTCGGCACTGGTGAGGCTGCACCTGGAGTACTGTGTTCAGTTTTGGGCCCCTCACTACAAGAAGGACATTGAGGGGCTGGAGAGTGTCCAAAGAAGGGCAGCAAGGCTGGTGAGGGGTCTAGAGTACAAGTCGTATGAGGAACAGCTGAGGGAACTGGGTTTGTTTAGCCTGGGGAAGAGGAGGCTGACGGGGGACCTTATTGCTCTCTACAACTACCTGAAAGGAGGCTGTAGTGAGGCAGGTGCTGGTCTCTTCTCCCAGGTAACTAGCGATAGGACGAGAGGCAATGGCCTCAAGTTGTGTTAGGGGAGGTTAGATTGGGTATTAGGAAAAATTTCTTCACTGCAAGAGTGGTCAGGCATTGGAACAGGCTGCCCAGGGAGGTGGTGGAGTCACCATCCCTGGAGGTATTTAAAAGATGTGTAGATGTGGCGCTTCAGAACAGGGTTTAGCAGGCATGGTGGTATTGGGTTCACGGTTGGACTTGGTGATCTTAGAGGTCCTTTCCAACCTATGATTCTATGATTTCATGTCCAGCAGTGGCTTGGGCTCATAACATACAAAATCCTCCTGAGAAGCAAATGTGTTGCGTGTTGGGCTGAGGAAAGAGCCGCTAATTAATCCTGAAAAACACAAGGGCAAGAGACTGGCAGGGGCACCCTTCAGCATCCCTTCCCTGCTTCCAAAAATCCCTCGTGCTCTGACAAAAGGTGAATTGGAGACTCCCCGCTCAGAAGCACTGTCTGGTCCTTTGCCTTACTGCTGGTAGCAGCGGCGAGACCCACAAACAGATGCTTCACTCCCGCTGCGAGAAGGCGGAAGGGGAGCACGCCTCACGCCCCGGGGAGCTGCACTTCCAGCGTTCACTGCTTGTTTTGGAAATGGGAACATGCTCCACATTCTCCTGGGGCTCCTCACCAAAACTGGTGCAGAAATTTAGCGCAGAGGAGACAACTAATAAGCATCCTGCAGATGGTAGAAAACACAAGGAGAATATCTCCGAGAAGGTGTTGGGGCTGAAGTTCCCAAGGATGCTCTTTATCTGAACAAACTGTCCATCACATGGATGAATTTCCCTTTGACGGAAGAAGCAGGGCATTGGGGTGGGTGAGGACCTTGCAGGGAACCAACTCTTCGCTTTGGGAGTCGCTGGGCAGAGGAAGCGGTATCAGGAGCCATGGTGAAACAGCATCTTTTTCCTCCTTGTGCCAAGTGAAGCCAGAGAGGGGGTGAGGGCTAAGCTTATAGGGCTTTCCTCATCCCCCTTTCCCATTTCTCTGTTTCACACCTTGTTCACAACCACTTCTCTGGCGGCAGCACCCTGAGGGTCCCAGCTGGGGAGCGGGGTCTCCTGCTGTGGGAGAGGAGCTCTGGGCATGCACACACGATTTTGCCTTCTCCTTCTCCAAGGGACTTACAGGAGCACATATACTGCTCAATATAATGCACCAGGCTCAAAGATGAAAAATTGCTGCTTAGACTTCTGCTCCATTGCAGGGTTTTTTGTTAGGTTTTTTTTCCTCCTAGAAGGGTATTTTTCATTCCTGAAAAAAAGTGCATTAAAATCCAACAGGTTTGAGTTATTGTTGCAAGTGTACAATCCTCGTCGCTACCATCCCTCCCCCTTCTTTGAATTTCCCAGATCCCCAAGAGGAAAAGAAAGAGTGAATGAAAGAAAGAAAAACCCTCAAAAAGAAAGCAGGGGTCTCCTCTCAGACTCTCACGCTTGCAGGCTAGCTCCTGGCACGCTTATAGGCATGGCACACAGCCTCTTCTGTCGGCACAGACTTGGCAAACCTGGGCCAGGGCTGGCCTGACTCTTTGTGTTCAAGTCACCTTCTTGATTACAGCGAAAAAAGGCGTTTGTGGTGGGTGACCGGATTGGCCACCCTGCTAGCCAGAAGGCAGAAGGAGAAAAAATAGGAAAGAAACAGGCAAATTAGTGTTGCAGGGAGAGGGGAGAACAACACCCAGGGAAGGAAGCGATACCGGCTGCCTCCTGTTTACAAGTCAGCTCTTGCCTGGTGTTTTCTGGATGCTCATAAAGCCGTGATACAGCCTGGCTGCCCTGCTCCCACCCTGGCAGGTCCTGCCACCAGGGAGGCCTGCCGAGGGATCCCGCTGCCTTTGGGGGACCAAAGTTCATGAATACAAGTTCAAGCCTTTCTTTTATGCCAGACTGGGGAAGAGGTGGTGGTTCAGCAGGTCACCAGGACAGGTGTGACACACCTGAGCTAACACAGCCTGTGGGGTTAGTAAAGAGGGTGATGTATCTGGTAGCTGTGGGAAATTCTTGGTTTTTCTCTTGTTTTCATATTAATAATCAATTTTCAAAATGCAGGCAGATCAGCACAGTAACTGTGCAAAGCGTGGACTGAAAGTCATTTCTCATGCAAACACAGTTGTTTCCGTTAAAATGTGGCCACCCGAAAGGCAAACCCAAATCTCCGTTGCCAATAATTCTGTCGGGTGAATACTTTCACTTTGCTGCAGACATTAGTAGCTTCTTGGGATGTTTTAGCAAAAAATACACAACAATAATAGAAGTACAAATTTATCACCTGGTAACAGTTGGCTGTACTCTGCTGGCATGGAAGACCTTAATGCAAAATGTATAGTTACCTACAGTTTTAACTTACTGAAAATAAATGAGAAAAAAAAGTTCAAAGGTTTTTTTTTCTTTGTCAGGCATCTTGAAATAAGCAATCAAATGCTCACTTTGACGATGTTACATGATAGAAGATGTGTGCAAAATAGCGTCTAGTCTTTCACAAAACAAAGTCATGCCAGTGAGCTGTGAAATCACACACGCTAGTGTATAAAATCCCTTTCAAAGTCTTGGCTTTCCTCACAAGAGCAAGAAGTATTCTTGGAGGCTTTCCGCGGTCAGCAGCCGAAGCCAAGCGCTATAGAGGGCTTACACCGATACAATCCAAAAGGACAATTTGCTTGGAAGCCTGTGGCTAATTTCGAACACAATGCCCGATGTCATGGTCAGTTGTGCCGCAGAAAGTTGGCAGCTTGGCTCAGCCTCTCCCTCGGCCCGAAAAGATGCGAGCGCTTCTGGCCGAAGCCGCGCCGCTTGTTGGATGTCCCAGACGGCTTCAAACGAGCCCTTTCATAGCGACGCACGGCCAAGTGCGGGCAAAGAAACGAGGGGAGAAACAAAGGTGGCTCTGAAGTCATTTCCCCGCGCTGAAGCCAGCCATCCGGTTTCGCTCCTTCCCCATTGAGGGGGCAGAAAGCGGCAGGAAGAGCGGGGCTGAAAGGGAACAAACCGGCCGAATGGGCTGGCGGGGAGGCAGCCAGGGCCGGGGCCGCGCCGGGCGAAACTCCCATTCTCCCTGCCCAGAAAAGGATGAATGATTAATTATAGGCATCCAAAAGGTAATAGATGTGGTGGGCTGGCGTCCTGCAGCCAAGTTCCTAAAGCACCTGCGAAAACAGGAGGCGCCGGGGGACAAAGCCGCTCTCCCCCTTTATGGCGAGCACAGAGGGGTACTGTTCCCCCCTTCACCTGGTCTGCTTTCTGCTGGCACAGCCTCCTCGCAGCGTGGGCCCTTTCCATGTCCACTTGCCATACATAGGAAGCAAACCACCCCCCTCCCTTCTGCAGAGAAAGGAAGCGGGACGATCCCAGATGCCAAAAGGGAAGAGGGGGGTCTGGGATTGAGACCAGAGGATGCGAATCTAAGATGTCGAGTCTTTTCATCTTTGCTTAGCCTGACAGCTGGTGCACAAGGCCGCTGGACGCAGAGGTACACAGACGGGATTTTCAGAGCAGCCTGAAGAGAGTTAGACACTCAGATCCCACTGCAGTCAAACGGGGGTGACATGGTTGGCTCCCGTAGGTGCCTTTGAAAATCCCAGCCTGCCCTACGGATTCAGCAAAGCACAGAAGAACCTGCTAAACTGAAACCCAAGTTGCACGTGGGGAGGAGTAGGTGCCTGGCTACTTCTAAATTAGGATGAAAACATCTTCTTTGTTTGTCTGTTTGTTTTTGGCAGCAAGCTAGTAAGTTTTAAAAAATATGATTTAACCACCCTCTGGCTCTGTGGGACGATGCTGTGAGTCCTCTTGCTGCATCTCCTCTTCCCACTGCTGCTCCAGCTCCCAACCCCACTCCCTGCTCCCACCCTCCTCCTGGGACAGAGCTGCGCCTTTTTCTTGCCTCAGCAAACCTCGGGTTTGCTTAAACCTGGGAGAAGCCATGAGCCGGACCTTCACCACCAGCGAGCACAAGGACTGACCACCACCCCAGCTCCAGCCCGGTGTGGACTGAATGCGTGGGGAAGGGGGGACCTGAACCCCCACTGTCTGTGCTGCACGACTCGTGGTCCTCACCTGTCCTGCACTGCTGGCCATGCTGGGATTCCTGATACTTCAGGCCAAACAATCTTTTCAGCTGCAGGTCTTGAGCGTGTTTTTTCTTGCAGTATTTGCCGAGAGGAACACGCGCTGGAGGGGGCCGCTTGAACAGGCGGCTTTGGGCCCAGCGCTGCGCAGGCATGGATTCACCAGCGGTCAGAGGCGTAAATGGCTTGGGTGGCCACAGTGGAGAGCAAGACAGGCGAGTGGGACCTAAAGGCTTGTCTGCAATGAGAAGTCGGCATGGTGTAAGGAGTTCACATGGCAAATGACAGGTCTGCAATGACTACAGTGCTACATGTTGCAGCTCTGGTTTTGTGTGAGCTTCGCGGTAGAGACAGTGCCTGCATGACAGCATAATGAAGGACCTTAGGTCCTCGAGGCACTTTGTTAAATACGATTTAGCTGCCAAAGCTGCTTAGGTTTTGCATGCTGAGTGGAACGGTGCCCACATTCCCCTATGCATCTGTCCTATACGCAGTCATTCGGTGGTGCAGGGGAGTGAAGCCCCTTCGAGAATGCCACTGGAGACGTGGTGTGGAGAGTCAGAGAATCAGAGAATCATAGGTTGGAAAAGACCTCTAAGATCAAGTCCAACTACCACCCCAACACCACCATGCCTACTAAACCACATCCTGAAGTGCCACATCTACACATTTTTTAAACACCTCCAGGGATGGGGACTCCACCACTTCCCTGGGCAGCCTCTTCCAATGCCTGACCACTCTTGCAGTAAAGAAATTTTTCCTAATATCTAATCTAAACCTCCCCTGATGAAACTTGAGGCCATTGCCTCTCATTCTATTGCTAGTTACTTGGGAGAAGAGACCAACACCTGCCTCACTACAGCCTCCTTTCAGGTAGTTGTAGAGAGCAATAAGGTCCCCCCTCAGCCTCCTCTTCCCCAGGCTAAACAAACCCAGTTCCCTCAGCTGCTCCTCATACGACTTGTTCTCCAGACCCCTCACCAGCCTCGTTGCCCTTCTCTGGACACGCTCCAGCTCCTCAATGTCCTTCTTGTAGTGAGGGGCCCAAAACTGAACACAGTACTCGAGGTGCAGTCTCACCAGTGCCCAGTACAAGGACACCATCACCTCCCTACTCCTGCTGACCACACTATTCCTGATACAAGCCAGGATGCCGTTGGCCTTCTTGGCCACCTGGGCACACTGCTGGCTCATGTTCAGCCGGCTGTCAACCAACATCCCAAGGTCCTTTTCTGCCAGGAGCTTTCCGCCAGCCACTCCTCCCCAAGCCTGCAGCTTTGCATGGGGTTGTTGTGACCAAAGTGCAGGACCCGGCACTTGGCCTTGTTGAACCTCATACAGTTGGCCTTGGCCCATCAATCCAGCCAAAGAAGCAAGGTGGACGCTGCAGCCTTTGCCTTGGAAAGCAGACAATAAATAGATTCCTGTGTGTGTTTGATGAAGATTTGGCAGAACAGGCAACATAAACACAGCAGTGGGAATGACCAGCCTCACACTGCTGCAAATGACAACATTTCTTTTTCATAATTTCCCTCCCTCCCTTTCCATTCACCAGCCTGTTAGCGCTCGCAGAGATGCAGTGTCCTCGCAGAGAGGCCAGGGTACGTTTGGGTATAAGAGGTGCTGACGTGGTGGAAAATTTGCTTGTCCACCCATGCCTGGAGAAAGCTGCCTTCACCAAACACAAGCTGCCAAAATAGCCTTCGAAGAAAGCAAGCGGAGGCCATCAGCACAACCAGCAAGTCCGACTTACTTCTTTGCAAGTAAAGCTGTGCAAAACAGATCTTGCTCACAAATATATTCAAGTAATCGTCTCAAAAAATGAGATAGAAATTACTCAGAATTTTTAAAATCGTTCCGTGCCTTGGGTGGTGTGCACAGCGACCATGTGTAGGTGCAGGGGGAGGAGGCAAGCGCACCCCTGGCACGGCACAGAGGGTGCGATGGCGTCAGCGGGAAGCCCAGTGCCTGTGCGGCAGCAAGCATGGCGGGACGGTGCCGAACCCCCATCGTCCAGTGCCGGGGCTCTGCCGCAACAGATGCCGTACGCTGATGCTGGTGCAGAGATGGCTGCCGGAGGGGCTCCTTGGTGTCACGGTGTGGAAGAGCCACCCTTGCCCTGGCGCACTGGAGCGGCAGCTCGGCCGCGGCCCGCTCCGTGGCGGCCAGTGCGTCCCCTCTCGCGGGAACAGCGAGAAGCGCTCTCGCAGCTCGCCTTTTCCAGATGGTCGACGTGCACGGCGAACAATAGCCGGGACGGCATGGCAGGGTGCACCGCCGAGGCCTCCCCCTGCATACAGAGCAGTGCGGGGCCTGTAATTAGCAGCCCTGCTCATGTCAGGCTGAGACTGTTCCCATCAAGATGAATTCCCTCCCTGTTGCTCTGGGGGGGGGATGCTCGGCCAAGGGCGGGCCGGACGGTCCCGGGACGGGAGGCGGTGGGGATTAGCTGGCAGTCTGGCCCGCCTTGCGCGAGCCTTTGTGAGGATGAACAGAACAGTTTTGTTTCCTTAAAGAGCAAACCTGGAAGAAGCATGTTTTGGCCTCTTGATAAAGGTGTCTGGAGTATTAGGCATTCTGGACGCGCGTGTGCGTGCATGTGAGCAGAGAACAAAAAACACGAGTAAAAAGCCGCTAACTTTTCCTCCGCTGTCTTTGCACGCTGACACACACAGCACCCAAGAGCAGCTGTTTGCTTGCGTTGTGTCTAATCTAGCCCTTTCAGCTACTCCTAATTTAAAAGCACTAAAATTGCTTTGAAATTATCAGCGTCAAAACCTTCACTTGGCTCCTTGCGTGCTCAGCTTCCCAGAGCTGCTGATCCACGGCTCCTTCTTCACCTCACGTAGCCCACAACCATGCCCAGAGAGCAGAGGCTTATTTTCACAGTAACCTTGAAGCTGGGACATCGGCTGGACCCTGCCCTTGCGACGGCCTCAAGCAGCACCCCAACTCCGAGGTCAATGCTGAAAATTCATGCTGGAGGGAGATGAGAAAAGCTTTTGGCTAGGCTGAGGACACCAGGTAATGCTGGACCACTGACCAGAGGCAAGAGGAAGGACACTGGAAGTGACATCCTGGTGACAAAACCCACTGCCCTCCAGGTGCCGGAGTGGGGCTTGCCCCGGTGCGGAAGCGTCTGTGGTTTCTGTGAAATATGGGTCCACACCCGGGGCCTTATGGAGCTCCTCTGGACTGTGGAGTTGCTGCACCCCTTGCTTTGCGAAGATCATGTGTGTGTGTATAGATCTATGCTTCACAAAAGACGTTCAAAGCACTGCAGGTTTTCTCCTCTTTGAAATAACACAGAAGAAGTACTATTTTATTAAAAAATCTAGAAGTCCTGCCACGAACTTGGTTGAACAACATCCACCTTGGAAAGCATTTGTCAGACATGGTATTTCCAGGGCGGTCACTGCTAGCAGGGTTTTCTCCCACTTTCATTGCCCAGCACTGCTGGGATGACAAAAACACAAGCTGCTGCCAGCAGCCAGGCTGGAAGCTCTCCCTCAGCCGGCCGGTGGCAGCTCTCCCGTGGCTTGGCTGTGGCCATGGGGTGGGCAGAGACACCTGGCTGCCGTGGGGGACCCGCTCCCTCTGTGCAAGCAAAGGGCACACAGGTGCTGGGCTGACTGGATGCACTGCACCAGCACTGAGAAACTGCCGAGAAAAACGGACAGCTTGGGTTTGTGTCATAGAATCATAGAAAAGGTTGGAAAAGACCTCAAAGATCACCAAGTCCAACCGTCACCCCAACACCACCACGCCTGCTAAAGCATGTCCCAAACTGCCACATCTACATGTCTTTAAATATCTCCAGGGATGGTGACTCCACCACTTCCCTGGGCAACCTGTTCCAATTTATTGGAATATATTATTGTATTATTATATTATTATTATTGTATTATTATATTATTATTATTGTATTATTATATTATTATTTTCTTCACCGTGAGGGTGGTGAGGCACTGGCACAGGTTGCCTAGAGAAGCTGTGGCTGCCCCCTCCCTGGAAGTGTTTAAGGCCGGGTTGGATGGAGCTCTGAGCAACCTGGTCTAGTGGAAGAAGTCCCTACTCATGGCAGGGGGGGTGGAACCAGATGATCTTTAAGGTCCCTTCCAAACCTTACCATTCTATGATTCTATGATTATATCTATTTCTACCTGCTCTAAGCTGCTGTATCCGGACTATGAGTCTCTGCTGCAGGCAAGCAGGTCTTTAATTCCCACCAACTGTCCTGCCTAATTTCCCCAGCCAGGTGCCTGTGCTCGGTTACCTGATGCATTGCAGGGGCTGATATCCCTCCCACCCACCTCCCAGTCGGTAACGTCTTGTTCTGGTCTGATGTGAAGTCATGGTCGGAAGGGCTTGGCACGGTCTGCTTACAGATGCAGCACCCGACATACGGTGCCATAGGAAACGAAGCTGCTGGCTTGCCTGAAGAGGAACGTAGGGCTGGATTTCCGCAGGCTCGTAGCCAAATCGGATGTGCTGCCTGGGTATTTTGGTGTGGTTGCGCTGTGTATGTGGACTACACAGTGAAGGCAACGACTATTTTTCCTGAAGTATTTAACGGCACCTGCAGATGTCCAGATGCTCGGACAGTATATGGGGAAATACCATTCTCTCCACGCTCAGTCCTCATAGCCCGTCTCTAAACCTCCATCGCTGCCTCCGGTCAGAGAACCTGGACTGACTGATCTGACTCACTGTCAGCTGTTCTCATCTTCTTAAATCCCTTAATTTTGCCAAAATTATGCTTTGGCTTTTCTGATGAGGGAAAAAGTATGCAAGAGATGGAGGCTGAACACGTATAACGGGCAATGCCAGGTCGGTGGTGGTCCTCAAGCTGGGATTTGGAAACCTGAGCATGTCGCTGTCTCACTGTGGGTGCCCGAGCTGGAAGGATGAGGCAGCATGGCAGCAGATCTGCAGCTACTCCTCGCCCAAGCTTCCACCAGCAGGCTTTTTCTTTTTAATTTTGGATTGGCTTCAACCAACCTTGTGCCCCACGTAAAGTAAGTGTCGCTGGAGCTGGGATTGAGAAAGCGAGCGAAGGCAGCGCCTGAGAAGCCCTGATTCACGTCTGCAAAGTGATTGTGCCGCGCTTGGCAGTTGCAGGTGACAACCCTAACGAGTGCCCAGGAGCAGATGAGAAGTTTATGGGCTGTTAATAAACTGTAACCAATCGGTGAATGCCGCCGGGCTGTGTTCAAGCTGTTTGGGGCCACAGGTCCTTGGGAGAGCTTGCACTTGCTCTGCCTTTATTTCAACGTAGCAGAAACATGAAAGCATGTGGCAGACTCTTGATGTTTGTTACGGTGAATAGGCATATGTCCCTCACACTACAATGTAGAATATCTAATTAAGTTACACAATGATAGCTTATACCCAGGGGCAGTCGCAAACAAGACACTGTCACACTCTTAAGAACACAAACAAAATGAAAATTGCCTCTTTATACATTATAATGAATATGTTTTCAATACGTTAAAAGTTCATTTACTAACAGACTGTGTAAGACTGGGTGGATTTCTGCTAATATAATTTGATTTTTTTCAGAAGGATGGGTTTGTGTGGTTAGGATTAAAGACAGGTTTGTTAATGAAGCTACGGAGCATTTTTCCCCAATAGACCTGGAAGAAGAAACGAAATCTTAATCGTGTGTTTATTGTGTTGCCTCAAGCAAATCCCGCTCTTCAGAGCCCCACTCAGGAGGGGCTTCTCCCTTCTGCGGGACACGTATGCTGTGGATTTGTGTCTCTCTTTCTCCCGTCTCCGCTCTTCTTCACTAGCTTTTTCCATTTTGCAGGCAAGAGACAGTCACCCCGAAGCTGGATGTCTTCAGGGTTTGTCTCCTGCTTCCGGGTCAGGGACGCTGGATGCCAAGGTCTGTGTGATGGGATGGTGCTCGAGTAGCACCCAGGGGTAAGTCCCGATGTGGATACAGCTTTTCCCGTGAGCACCCCAGATGGGTGATGCTTCCTTCCCTCCCCCCCTGTTGCTATGAACTGCTTCAAGCTGTGTAAAAGCTGCCTGGGGCTTTGCAGCCCGTTCCTCTTCCCTCCGGAGATCTCTGTTCCCATTAAGGCATTTTGGCACTTTTTCTACATGGGAATAATTAAACTGCACAACACTTGCATGGGCAAAGTCTGCAGGTGGGGTGGGCTGTCCAGTTTGGGGTGATTCCCGCAGACGTCCCCCAGGCGTTGGTTAGGCGGCACTAAGCCGTTGCCGGCACGTTGGTGACATGTGCCAGACATGCTTGGGGAAAGCCCAACGCTTCCATCTCTGCCTTCAGCACAACCAAGAGCCAGGAAAAAAGAGTCAGTCCCTGGGAAGCTTCTTCCCTTCTTTAACCCTTGCTCTGGTTAAACCCTCCCTCAAAAAGCCGAGCAAGCCGAGGGGCTGCTGCTGCCAGGGTGTGCTGCCGAGCCGTGGGTCGGAGCTGCCCACCATACAGTCCCCAGGTCACATCGGCTGGTCCCTCCAGCACACAGGCCAGCTTAACACAAAGCCCGTTGCCCTGTAGTATACCTGGGATATTCTAGAGGAGGCAGGTGATTCCCCGAGCCACCTTCAGACACTTAAACAGGGGCTAGGTTTCAGAGGACATCTGCTGGAGGCTCACACAAGTTTGACTTCAGGTGGCTTGAACTGGCCGTCCTGGAAAGCGAGGAGTAGAGAGGAGGAGTCCCGAGGGGGCAAGTCCCTCCTCACAGCACCTCTGCCCCGTGCCTGGCAAAGACACAGCCCCTGTGGGCAAACCAGTCCCAGAAATGTATCCCGGTGAGCACAGGGGAAGGGGACGCAGTTATACAGCCTCCCCTCTGACATCTCCTATCTCAAGAGCCCTTCAAATTTTCTTTTTTTCTCACCGAGGCTCATTCCCCGCCCCTTCACCCTAGGGTTTTTGCACTCCATGGCTGGCGTTCTGACTAGGAAAAAGATCTCCCCCATCTCTTCTGGGAGCTAACCCCGGGAAAGGCTCCCTCACCCACCTCTTTGTGTGCCTTTTGTGCTGGGTGCACCCTGCTGCTCGCAGCGCTGCAGAGAGCCAGGAGAACTCACCTGCTTTCCACTGTCGCCGAGAAGCTGGGGCTGGCGAGGGAAAACGCTGGCTTCTGCCCGGCTCTTGGTATCGCCGGGCTTTCCCCAGTTTGGGATGGGGAACGGGTTCTTGCAATCCCGGTGCGCTCAGCTCCCTGCGCTGCGTGTGGCGGAGGAAATCTCCATTCTGTGTCGCTTGAGGAGCATAATGGAGTCGAATTATTTCTGCTGGGGGAAAGAAGAGGAGGGTGTGGAGAGGGAAGCTTGGCGGGCTGTTCAGCCCAGCCCCAAATGAAGGCTGAGCGCTGGGACGGTCTGGCTGAATTTGCACCTTGGTGGGTTATCTCTGCCCCGCAGAGCACGCTGATGGCTTTTGCTGCCTCGGGTCCCTTCTTTGGAAAGAGTGTGTAGCCTTCCTACCCCTACGGTGCATAGGTCTCCGGACTCTGTTCACTTAAGCACAGCAAACCAAACCCTGCTTGACTCGCGCAGGAGGAACAAAACAAGACACCCCCCCCCCAAACTCTGCTAATTTCCTACTCAAAAGGTTTTTTCTTATAAAAGTGACTAGCACCGTGACTGCTTTTGTAAAAAAAAAACCACCATGGAAAAAGGAACTGTGTGGGTTTTTTTCTTTTTTTAAGCAGACAAAGAGGTGTATAAACGTGCATCTTATACATATATGTATATGTCTTTCTGAAAATAGCATTTAACAAATGCCTTCTGCATCTGCAGAATCCTCCAACAATCCTGACACTGTGATCAATCTGGAGGCTGGTGATGTTTGCTGACAGTGATTGATTGATTTTTTCTGCTAATAGGATCAACATTGGGAATATATTAAACTAAAAGGCACACTTCTGACTCGCAGGAAACACCCTGTGTATTGGGCCTGATCCAATTGTATTGGTTTTGGCAGCGGGATGCAATGATTGATGACAGGCAGGGAGTGGAGGGCTGCTCGGAAGAGGAGTCTGATCCCCTCGGCAGCGTGCTCTCCATGTGCATGACACTGGTTTCCTGCTGGGACAGGGACAGGCATAAGAAGGGACAATGGAGCAGGGTGGCCCATCCAGATAACCTCTTCTAATGCATATGGTGAGATCTGACCTGCCAGTTCAAGAAGAGGAGGCAAAAAGCTGATGGGAAATTAATTCTCAGGAGTTTGTCAAGACATCTCCAACAAGTGAAGATAAATGGCAGAACAAAACTTCTAAAGCTAATCCCAAGAATGGGGATGAATGAAAAAGGGAAACACTCTTTTGCATTTACATCTGTCTTTTAGGGTAAAAAGCTTGGGGTAAGATCTGCGCTTTTGGAGGATCTCGACCCTGGGCGGTTTGTAACTCCTGAGAGGTTCGAGCACCCCCAGGGCTATTCAGGCCCTGTCTGTGGTGAACAGGCAGAGCATTCACCTCTTGCTTTCTGTTCCCAAGTGGGTGGACCAAGAGCTCCCAAAAAAACTTTCAGGTCCAGCTGTGCTGCCACTGAAAGCGATGTTCGCATCGCCTGCAGAAGCACCATCCAAGGAGTGAGGGCGGCGAGATGGGAGTGCGTGGGCATTGCTGAAGGCTGGACCAGCAAGTACTTCATGCCCTTTTGCAGAGGCAGAGGTGCTATGGTCTCATGGCCCCATTGCTGCTGTTACAATTTACCGCCTCCCCTTAACAGGTTTTAGTAGAAATACTTAAATATTATTAAACGCCTGGTGTGGGAAACTCAGTTTCGCCGACCCTGTGATCCCAGAGGGTTGGCAGACTGCAGCTTGCCCAAGGCTTGTTTTTAACCCACACCCGCCTGAGCTGGAAGTGTGGAACAGGCTGGCTCTCATGGCTGGAGCCAGGCTTCGGGCAAATCTCCCTTCCCATCTCAACCCTGCGCAGGCAACCAGTTTTTCAGAAGCGCAGGGCTGGGCGATGGGTGCTGAGCATTTGCAGAGATGCTGGTGACTCTTCTGAAAATCCAGCCCTCAGCTGCGCGTTCAAAAACACCTGAGCATTCAGAAGCAGTCTGGGCTATGTCGAGTCACGTGCCCGGAGGTTCCCACCCCACGCAGAGATGGAAACATCACTCCGGCACCGGGAAATCGGAGCGGTGTTGCAAATGCTGCCTTGCAACAGCAAGCGAGAGCTCCTGGCCTGGTGGCATTGTCAGAGGTGGTTTGGCTCCTGTCACACCGGTGTCATGTGGGCTGTCCTCTGGGGGAGGACTCCGACGGTTTGCAGGCTGTCAGGGTACACGGGACGTCAGCCTTTCACCTACGGGAGTGTGAAAACAGGCCCAGCAAGGGGAACAGCGTCCTGGGGCTGCGCCACAGCCCTAGCGCTTGTCCCTGGAGTGACATCCCAGTTATCACACGTCACATCCAGTACCCTGACTCTGGTGCGGGGAGACAGCACTGATGTCCAGGGGGAGCTGGCCCCAGAATATTGATATGATGAGGCTTTCAAGGGGAAAAAATTTGGCATTGTTCTTTCTCCAACTTATACATATAACCAGGTGTGTGTGACCTGTGCTTGCGTGCCTCACCCTGCCGGTGGCTCCGGCTCTGAGCAGGCCCTGGTCTGCATCACCCGGGAGAGGTTTGTAGACAAAAAAAGAACCGTGTCTTCAAGTGAAAGACTGATATTTGAAAACCTTTTGGGGGAGATTTGGATACTCACTGCAAACCTTCGTTCAGATGAGAAGGAAGGGAGCCTGCAGCCCCGCGCAGGGGGCTCTGACAGATCCCATCCCAGAGAACTGAATCTGCAGCAAGCGGAGCTGCTGCCCTGGTACCTCCCTGCGGAAGAGGCACAGGTGCCTTGCGGGAGCCGTGGGCCTGGAGGGAGCAGCAGGCTCCGTTCAGGGTTTTGCAGCAGATTTTGGGCTAGTTGGCTAGAAACTCACCGGCCAGAGGCTGAAGAACTCCCCTGCTGAGATGAAGCAAGAACATCAGGGGCAGAAGGCTGGAGGAGCTGCCTTGGCCCTGGCATGGCCAACCTTTTGCTTCCCCTGGGCTTCCCTGACACACTGTGGTTTCTGCCTAAAAGGTGCTGCAGACATCCGGCTGCCCCTCGCTTTGCTTTCTGTGCCTTGCCCGGGAGGGTCGGTGAGGGGGGGAAGAGGGGAAATGGGGGGGAACAAGGGGAAGCAGGGAGAGAGGGGAAGAGAAAGGAAAAGTGGGGAGGAGGCTGGGGAAAGGGAAGGGGTGAAGGCATGAGCGGGGCCATCACAACACAGCCCAGAGGGCTCCCTTCTCCTGTCGGAACAAGTCGTGATAGACCTGGGACAGCCTAAACAAGCAGGAGGGGCGCGAAGGGAGGGTTCTGCCCGGCTTGCGAGGAAAACAAGGTTAAATTTGGAGAAAACGGGATCAGCGGGGCAGGGAGAGAGTAGCCGCCGCAGCTCAGGGGAGGGGTTCATGAGGGGCTGGGGGCTCTGACTGGAGTCACCGGTGACCCGCGGCAGCCCCGCCGGTGTGCGCTGAGCATATGGGCTCCCCCCCCTCCCGGTAACCCTATCTGGCCGGAGCCGCGGCTTCAGCTGCGGGCAATGCCATCAGGGGAGCCCGGGGGGGCCCCCGTATCGCGCAGGGGAGCATATGGGGAGCCAGGGGCCCGGCCAAGCGGCTAATTTCATTTGCAGGTAGCCCAGGAGGAGGGGGGCCGGGGGAGCACAGCTGGCCCCGCGGAAAAGCCGGGTCCCCACGATCGCTGGGGGATCCCCAAGCCCCCGTCGGGGCTCCCCGAGGCCACCTGTGAGGGAGGGGAAAGCCCCCCCGCCCCGGGTGGGAGAGCGCGGTCCGGGGGGCAGCCGAGCAGGATTTACCGGCTTCTGGCCACGGGCGACTTTTGCATCTGTCAGGGTGCTAATTATTGCCTTTAATAGAGACAAAGAACAGCTCCTAATGATGCTCCCTCTAATTCTCACCTGCTCCTGCCCCCTCCCGCAGCAGCCCTCCCTCGCCGGAGCCCCGCTAATTGGGGAAGCTGCTCCGCTGATTGCGGCCTCCCTACGGACGGGGGGAAACGGCAGTGGAGGGGCTGGCCCGGGGGGTGCGGGGCATCGGTAGCGGGGCTCCAGGGGCGAAACCGGGGGGAGGAGGGGAGAGGGGGGCGAAGCAGGCCTGTCCTGGCGGGAGCTCCCCATCCTCGCCCCGGGCTCGGCGGAGGAGCGGGCTTTGCCTCCGCGCTGCGGCGGGGGGGAGCGGGG
>Ga0065711_1041560_pt1 | contig 16055 bp, 12 predicted proteins | sample Hoacrofraction12_FD_59098 | JGI IMG/M metagenome (GOLD analysis project Ga0065711, IMG submission 59098) | Hoatzin crop microbial communities from Cojedes, Venezuela - Epithelial fraction 12 v2 (version 2) | ecosystem: Host-associated > Birds > Digestive system > Esophagus > Crop | place...
TCTTGCAATTTTTATTCAAATCCGTTAAAAAAAAAAAAAAAAAAAGAGGTCTTGCCTTTGAGAGACTGAGGATGCGGTGTCTTGCGAGCATTTATTGCAAGACACATAATCTGCCCCAGTCTCCCAGTTCCTTCCTGGTATATTCATAACGGGAAAGTTGCATCCAGTGTAAGCATTAAAAAAAAAAAAAAAAAAAAAGCAGGTTTTTCCTTTCACCACTTCCCCCACAGGTTTTGCTGAATCCACGATGAAGCAACCGAAGGGAAATTGTTCTGCATTCCTGCAAACCTACGGCTCACACACACCGAAGCTGAGCTTTGCAGCAAGTGTAATTATTTAGTGCTTGGCCACATGACTCCTCCCAAGTCCCATTATATCAGCTACACATTTTTGACATGGAAACCATGCAAAATTTCTGAACTCTTTTGCGAGGGCGGAAAAATGCCATCTAATTAGACCACATGTGCAGAGAAGCATCTGGCTCCGAGCGCAGCAGTTTACACAGCTCCTTGAGTTGTCGTGGAGACAAGCACATGACCCGCTCCGAGCTGAAACTCTGGGGCACGGCTCCAGATGCACTTCTAACGTGTTCTGACAGAGAGCAGATGGGCAGATATTTGCTGGGCCAAAACCGCCAGCTCTGCTCCCCTCCAGACCCACATGCCCTCAATGATAATTTTTATCTTGTGAAAGTCCTTCTCGTCTGCCCTGGATCCTCAGGTTTTCTCACCTAGGAAACAGAACCAAGCCTGCCAAGATTTCAGTAGAGGACTCTACAAACTTCCATCCCACTTATGTAATAGTTATAAGGAGCACTACCAATTGACAAAACATTATCCAAATATTTGAAAAATCACTCATTTTGATGCTTTATTTTGGCATTCAATTCAAATCGCATTCCTGGGAAAATGCACATGAATTTCTGTGATTCACACAGTGCATTATTACATCTTGGCTGGTGAGGCTTGATGCTGTTTCAATTATTAATAAAGTAAAAATTTGCGCTACATATTCATAAGAATTGCTAATAATGACGTCTATTATTGCAGTGACCTCACAGCTTTGAGACCCTATTTTCAGATTCTTAATATTCTTTTAACTGTATGAATACATGTTTTCTGTTCCAAATTGCTTTTTAACTTTAATGCTTTAGTTCAAATTAGCTCAGCCTTCTAAGAACATCTCCAAGGGAAACAAAGTTGCCTAAAATGTAACAATCTCCTAATTTTGGTTGGAAGCCCTGTCACTCTACACAGGCATTGAACACGTCTTGCAGGAGGCACACGATCTTCTATTCATCTTAGAAGACTAATTTCCAGGGGAAAAAAAAAATTCCTTGGCTCAAACTCCCTCAGAAAGAACCACAACAGTTGTCTGCAGACTCTGAGCATCCTACAGCCCAAGATTTTCTCTGCAATGACAGGCCAGAAGCCAAGAAAACCAGGTGAGTAAGCACGAAGCACAGTAAAAGACTTGGTGCCTGCTTACTTCATCTTCCAGAAAGCCGACTACTCTGCGGGACCGGACTCAGTTCTTTCCAGTGCCACGGAGTATCTGCTTCGGGCATGCTAGGTATTTTCACGGCAGGCATCTGCCGCTGAAAACTCAAGAAAGCAGGCTACTGTGGAAAGAGTTACCACACAACCAACAAAGTATTTGTGCTGAGAAATCAGCATTTTCAACTTTCGCTGTTAAAGACTAGAATAAGCACTAACCTGAGCTGCCTTTCGAGCTCATTTGATGTATGTACATACACATTTGCTCCACATGGGCATCATCGCTTTGACCCAAATGCACATGCAAAAATGTTACATAGCTATTTTAGCACCAAAACAAATAAACAATAAAACAAATTCAATGTTATCGAAATTTATACACTAGAATGTAGTATTTACCAATAATTGCTACAGTTAAGAATCACACCAGAACACTTCATTAGCTTAGTTACTGTCTGCTATATTGATTACCACATGCGTATTTTTCCACATTTTAGTTTTAGCAGTACAAATCTACATTGTTGCAAACGCAAAAGTTGCTCATTTAAAGAATGAAACTTGCCTAACAGTGTTTTTAGCTCTGGTAATGCGATATTTGACATTCAACAGCAATTTAAATTCATTTTTCAGCATTCAACAAAACAATCAGGAACTTCTAAAAACATTTTTGTCACATACATAATAAACCCCTCACAACACATCCAACTTTCTTAAGCATAAAATCTTTGAGTGCTTAGATTTGCACCCTACACAAGTACTTCCAAAGCTTTAAAACTATTCCTAAGGTGCTAGATAGTTAACACTCTGTACTGTGGTCACTGTAAATAAGCACAATTTCAGCTAAGCAATATTGCTGTCAGAGACTCAAGGCTTTGCAGGTGTGGGCAATAATTAAAGGTTTCAGCACATCTACCTGGGTAAAGTATTTTTGCCTCCTATTCCAAGGAGGAAACCCTCTCTGTGGAGAGCAGAAGAGCTCATTAATGAGGCTAATTAGGTGTAAAGGGGGTAGAGTCTGGCATCAGCTGCAGCTTATAGTAGCTAATCATTAAGCTCTGTAATCTCTACCCCAGAACAGCAGATGATCATGTTCCTAGGTGACTGATGTTGCTAAGAAAATTTCCAGCACCTGAGTACCTGTCCAAATACTTTTTGGTGAGGCTAAAAATGCCCTTAACCCTCCACATGCCAGACAGTGGAGTTGACATAATTTCTTCACTCATCAATTTTCTAACAATTGATATCCAAAGAGATTTCAACTTGGCATGGGCCTATAATGCGATTTGTTTCAGAATTAAAAAAATAAAAATCAATGCCATCAACAGTGTATGGAAAGGAAGGCCAGTAAATAATGGCTGGTGGAGCAACATGCAAGAAGAATACAGATATGAGCAATAATGCTTGAAAAAGAGTGATCACATAAACCTCCTACAGGTTTGTGAGTTCTTGTAATTTTCTTGCATAAAGTAGTGAGGATAGTTACAATACCACAGGGATGAAAGCCTTGTTAATAAATATGTAAAATAAGGATTTCATTGTACTTATCTAATTTGAAATGAGAAAAAGGACGTAATTTCCATGGAGAGAGAATACATGAAAGCAGAGCTCAGTGCGGAACTTGTTTTGTGAAATGAATTGCAAGAATGGCAAACTATTCCAGCACCTCAACATGAATTTTTGAGTTGGTCAGGCAGAACAGACCCTTTACTGGCAACCTGCTACTGTCCTTTTTATCCTGCAACTGCAGCAACAGATTTGAATCAAAAAATGTTAGACTCAACTCAAATTCAACAAGAAATAGAGTATTTTCTCTACTGCAGTTATTTTACTGCCTGATGAAATGGCTTGTAGATCCTTGAACTACTCTTGAATGAACACTAAAGCAAAACCTCTCAAGCACCTTAGTTATAACTCTTGAGTTATTAAAACCGGTACATTTTAAAGGGTGCATTTTCATACTGACCAAGGAACTAAACTGCAATTCTGTACAGCTCACCAGACTGCAAATATGATTAAATCAGCATATTTAGCTGACCCTTGTTGTCACTGGAACGGAACAAACACCTCAGTTTCCTCTATTTCTATTTAATAACTGAAATGTTCAAGGAGTGAAAAGAAAAATGCCTTGCAAAACCAGAAAGATGAGCAAGTACTCAGCATCCGAAACCAGTTCTTGCTTTTTCTTTCTTACTTTATGACAAGTTACATAATTCTTTAGCAACATCTCCCTTCCAGTGGTTGATAGCCAAAAATAGGATAAAGCAAAAAAAAAGTGATGAGAGGAGTTGCAAACCACAATTTTGGAACACAAGGGCCACAACTGATCACGTGGAAAGTCCATCTACCTGGTGGTCTGGCTCCAATGCAGTCATAAGCAGATGTTCAGGAAAGACAAGGAAGGCAGAAAGCCTGAACGCTGTTTTTCCCTTCAGACTCTATCAGACTGAGATCTTAATCCCAAGAAATTTACTGAGTCTGCTGTTGCTTGTGTATTAAATAAACCCAGACAGAGGCCTCTCACAAGTATCTCTCCAATTTTCCCCCAAACCAATACAAACTTCCTCAGTATCACTCGATACAGTGTGTGCCAGGATTACTACCTATTGTACAAAGAATAGCTCCTTCTCATTTATTTCGAATCTTTGCTGTTACAAACCTCACTTGATTGCCCACAGTTTTTCTATACTGGAAGAGACAACCAGAAGTCACACCCTATCCTCCTCCTTCAAATTGTCAGGGAGAGCTTTTCCTGCAAACAATCCTACAAAATTGTCTGACATTCACAGTATCTCCAGTATTCAAATGACCAGATTAGACACTTTATGGGGGAAAATGTGCACTGATGTCTGTAAGCAAGAGGGAAGTGTGTTTAGCAATCAGGGTAAGTACACACAAGCATCTGAAATAAACAGCAGAAGGGGCAAAACAGAACTACATTGCATTTTAGTCAACAGCAACAAACTTTGTTTGCCTAAAGTCTAACTCACCACCACAATCACGTACGTCCCAAGGTTGGTCTGCAGAGACAACAAAAACTGTTCAGAGGAGTGATTCCAAGATTTGGCACTATTTCTGCATTGTTTTAATGTTCCTGACAAGTGCTCCATTGTTTCTTAGCCATGTACACACTTCATTTCTGTAATTAGCTGTCAGAGCAGGCCCAACAGCAACTTCGTATTGTCTGCTCAAATCGTATTAATGAAATGCAATCCACTCAGCTGTCCTGAATGCATATCTGTAATTGCGTTAAAGAGAGAGGCTGGGGACATCAGCAAACTTCAGCTTCTGAACAGGGCATTACGATCAAGCACGTTAATCCATTATTTCTTAGAGATTTGACAACCAATTAATATTACAGGACTTCCTATACAGCAATAAGGACTGAAGATCTGACATTACGGTGTTTTTAAGCGTAAAAAGTGACTTTTCAGACTCTGGGATATCAAAGTAAAAGGTGTGCATAACATTTGTGAATGCAACACCCTTACAGGCAGAAAGGCAAGAACTGCAGGTTGCAGTAGGTTTTGTATTTGAAGATTCAGCACCTGTCTGTTGAAACCTAAATGTAGAACACTCTGCATACACTACACCAAGCATAAGTAAAATTCAATAAAAACCGAGATCTTTATCAAATACATTGGTTTTTAAGACGTCTTATACGACTATTAGAATCGGCATTCCCAAAGAATACAAAATGCTGTTGATTATTTCTGGTTGTAAACTAATAGTTGCCAGTCAAGTCACTATACCAGTTTCTGTTTCATGCTTTCCGTCACCAAAGACTTTCCCAAAGAACAACATTTGGACAAGATGAAAAACAAGAAAAACACATAAGGGAAATGTCCTGTGGGTATATAAGTCTTCGGAAAACTTTCATGTCAGTTATGACTGCAAAATTGCTATTAAAATTTAATTAAAATTGAACACAATAAGCTATGACAAGATAATGGATGGGAAACGCAGCTTTAGGGCAGAGCAAGGATATCTAGAACTCTGGCTAGGCGCGATGCTTTATTTTTGGTTATGTTTGGCAACTATTCTTGAGATTTCTGAAACACATCTTAATTATAATGATCTACAGAAATTCACAGAAAAGAACAGCACTGTATTTCAGTTATCTCAAGATCTGCAACATATGCCAAATAAGTAAGACATTTTCAGGCCTCCAGTACCATCTAGTCCTTCATTTCATTCATGTTCACACTCACATCAAAGAACACTCTTTTTCAACTAAAAAGCCCCTGCAAGCCCCTCCCAAATCACCAAGTATTTTGTCTTATCTGTAAATAAAATACATTTATTTCCTCACACAGGTAGAAATTCATTGAATATAATTCTTTGATATATCTTTCTTTTCACTGAACAGCTGGAGTAAGCAATGTACTTGTATGATTTACAGCTTCCCAAACGCATTCAGAGCAAAGCCATGCCACCTCCATCTCCACATTACTTTTAAGAATCTAGTATAAGTTACTATCTCTGAGTAATACTTAACGCCAAATAGGACACTTGAATAGAGTAATGGGAATAACAAGTGTTACACTTTTAAAATCAACAGCATATATGTATGTATACATAAAGGAGGCATATAATTACTCACATGGTATCTGCCATAAAATTTATTATATAAATCACAAAACTAAATACTGCATCAGAAATTATTCAAAAGAGAGCTATGCTTGGACATGAAAGTAACCTTTAAGGAGTTAAAATGTCCTCAACTACAAGTCAAGTTGAAACTTATTTAATTAGGTTCTGTATTTGAAAAAAAATGAAATAAATTCTTTCATTAACTAAACCAAACTCCCTTAAAGGCAACAATATGTTCCTTCTCTGTCAGGACAGAGCGCAATGAAATCTTTATTTTAATTGGGGTTAGCTAAGGGGCCATTTGGCTTCAGATGCTTTGTTTATCAGCCCTAAGCTTTACAGCTTAACCAGTACTTGAAATATTTTATTACAGAATTATTTCATTTAAAAAAAAATTAAAAAATACACTCTTCCAAGTAGTTTTATATAGAGACAACTTTAAATGTGCATTTTGAAAACTGGAAGTTCAAGTCAAAGGTATTTCAAAAGAGAACACTGACTTCCTTTTGCATTATTGTGATATAGGTCTCCTTTATAAATGCCCTGTTGTAATGGTTTCTGCATCATGCCCTTCCCTAAGCAACCAGCAAAGATGCAGCTGTAGAACAATGGATCTCTCCATGGTGATGGCTACGGTGAAGCAACCAAACACACCTCATTTTTGTATTTTGTCACAACCACACTTCCTTTGTTGTAGACAACGTTTCAGAACCCTTCCCACCGTGTGGATTTCCATCTCGTCACTAACTGGTGCTGCAGGAAACAAGGAAGACTCTGCAACGCCTGAGAACTCAGAGACAAATCTTTCGTGAGAATAAAAATCACACTTTATATAAAGCTCATTCAAAGGCACAGCTTACTTTCCTTATTTTTCTAAACAGCTTTGAACTTCATATGAAAACCTTGGAGTCCTGGATCTGAAAAGCATGGAGTTATCAATTCAATAACAAAGAAAATGAATTCTTATTAACAGATGACACCTTTTTCCTGTAATAAACTAACTTAGAAATATCAGATATCTTCAGTAATACAGGTACCGAAAATTTCATGGAAAACAGCTATCACAGGAATGGACAGTGAACAGGAACTCTACAAAAACATAGCCCCAGTTCATTCCAAATTGCAGGAAAAATAAATGAAATAATCCAGAACAATTCCCTGCTTTATTGTGAGGATCAAGCTTAGACTTGATTTTGGATTTATTCCTTATTAAACCTCCAAGCCTTAGGAGTTCTCCTAAAACTAAAATAAAATGGAAAAAGAGAAAAAAGAAAACTCCAAGTCTAATTTCCACAAACAAAATACAGTATTATGGTATTTTCATATTCTTTTCTCCTGTGGTATCACTAAAACTCGATCTGTCAGATACTATCTTCTTTTCCAAAATTATTAAAAACTATTTCACATAATTTCTAGTTGTCTTCTGGAAGATACTGGTGTTACGTTGCTAATAGTTTTATACACATTACATAATACAGCACACTACATACATTATTTAAGATATAAAAACTATGCCAACAGTATTTTATTAAGTCCAGTTTAACAATGTGGTTTTATTTTTAAAACAAATTTACTGTCTTTCTTTTGTTTTCAGAAATAAAAGCATAGCTGCTGAATCTGAAAGAATAAAGCTTAATTCAAACAAAACATTGAGTTCTGTGCTTCCCATTATGCTACCTTAAAGAAAGTATAACAATTTAAAATTAAATATATTATTCATACCTTTTAAAAATTTTTCTCTAGATAGCTTTTTGCATATCTTCTCTGTACTGTTCCCTCGTGAAAACTATAATAAAATGAGCTGCTTCTGCAACTTCTCAGCAGGTATTTTGATTTGAGAGTAATCACAGTTTTCTCTACAATATCATTTATGTCCTGATCATCTAACAAATAAGTACAAGACTTAAATCGATGTCAATATGTATACTTCTCTCTAACAATGCAAACTAATTGTATATCTCTAAACGAGAAAAATGTTTATTAAAAAAACCCAAAACCTAGTGAATATACCAACTATTGAGTTCAAAGCAAAGACACCACATGTGTCTAAATAAATATCAAGGAAGTGTCAGAGGTAAATGAGGAGAGACCAGGTGAAGTGTGTGTGATGTGTTAATTGTATTCAAAAAAAATAATAGAGCAAGACAGAGAAGCTGAACTTCCAATTATCATAATGGTATCTACTTCACAACACATTTTCAAACTTGAAAGAGACATTTTAAACCATAGGAATTCTGAGCAGAATACCTCCAGCTGTGTTCTGCATAAATCTTGCACGCTGTACATACACAGTTTATTTAAATACCAAGTAAAGTTATGACTTACAAAATACATATTTCAGTCACAATAGAGTATCTGTCATTGCCAAAAGCTGCTACTCATTGAATGAAAGGAACAGAAAACAATGAATTAAATCAGAAAAAGATAAGAAAAGACAGAATCTTTTCATTTGATGTTTTACTAGACTGAAGTAGCATGTATTTTAAAAAGAATGCATTTATCAGCTCTCTGTAGAGTTCATGTTTTTGTGCTCCCCAAAATAGAATAAAGACAAAAAAATGTGCTCCTCAACGTTAATAATTTTTGCCTATATAGCATTTTGGTCACGAGCCAGAATTTCTCTTTCACTAATGCTCTGCCCATACCAAAATCAACATATTCGTGAAAAAATGTTGCCCAATTCTCTGATGACATGCAAGAGCCAAACCAGAAAAGCAGCTTAGTCCCTTTCTGTATTTTCCCGTTCCAGAAGCCTTAAGCAAGTAGCAATGAATGCCCTGGCAAGCAATAGCCCCATCCCTCCCCAGGACTGAAGAACCCCGATGACAGCAAGCACACTGCTGAAGCTACATTCACAGGTGATTTCGCTAAGCCCCAGGGCAGTATCAGAATATCTCACTGTGATTCTGAAGAAAGGTACAGCTCTGAATGATAGCAGGTCTCCTACGCTGTCTGCCATGGAAAGCAATCAAACTGAACTGTCAATTATGTCACGCACACAAATGTCTCATTCTGTCTTTAAGCATCGAGCATTTTAGGATTTCATTGTACAAGCTCTATCACCTATCTATGCAAATCATTACAAATAATTTTGATTTACTGCCTCTCACTTTACTCTTCTTGTACTATAAGTAGACAAACTCTATGCTCGAATTCATGCACAATCTGTAATGCACACAGTGAAAGACCAATGGCATGATTTTTCTATTATGAGGCTCTAATAGTTTGTTCCTAACCTGATTAAATATTCTAATTTTTATAATTATTTCATCAAGTTTGCCTGCTACTGAAGTCTACTTTACAAATCCAAATACCAAAATCTCCTCTACCACCTCCTTTCAAGGAAGTCATACTTTCTGTTCAACGGTGCAGCTGCACATGCAAGTGAGAATGTACATCTCCCTCTTTCCCCCCCTGCCTGAATGGTCTTTTGAGGTGGGGATTTTTAGGGGGTTGGGCTTTTTAGGGGGGGAGGGGGAAGGTGGGATTGTGTGTGTTGTTTTGGTTTTTTTTCCTAATACCAAATGCAATTTGTTCACAGCTCATTTAAAAAACACACAGTCACTGAGTGTCTTACACAGAAGCTGAATTCAACGGTCACGTTATTTCATGCTTGGTGTTTGTTTACTTGCCTCATTGTTCTACTCTAAGTCCCCTGCGTTTTATTAGTTCAGGAAATATCTTCAACTTTTCCTGCATGGAGGCATTTGCACACTGCTTCATTGCTTGCTGTGGCTGTGCACTCTCAATTATAAATAAAGTATCAGGAGAAAACGCAATAAAAACACAGGCAAAAGTCGGTCTAAAATACACAAACAAAGGCTTGAAACAAATTGAGAAGGAACAAAAACAAGTGTACAAAATAGCACAAAAACCAGAGAATCAGGTGTGAAAAGCACAGACGAACAATTTATCAGTCAAATGTACAAATCCTTTCACAGTAAGGCTGAAGTATCACGGCGCTGCTCCTCACTATACAGCTTTCCCCGGTAACAGGAAGATTTAGAGGCTTCTGAACAAAGCTACTCTTCTTTCTGCAGCACCGACACAGAAGACACAAGAGTGACCCTGCCCAGTCTGAAGGCTGAACATGTAATTTCTACGGAGGCTGCAAGTTACTTACACAGTGAAACACAAGATACCTCTCTTGCTCACAGCTTCCAACAAACTAAGATACCACAAAAACTTAAATATCAGCATGAAACAAGTAAACATCAACAATCTCAAGAGCAGTCCTGTGAACATCAGCATTCTGGAAACCACATTCACAGGAACTTCACGTTTCCCCTGTTCTTGCTGTCAGTGCACTGCAAGACGCAGAGCACACAGTCCCTCACTTTGGGCAATGTTTGTAGGCTGAAGTACAAAACCATTCCCGTGCTGGTTTGGGGGGTTTGGGGTTTTTATTTGTTTGGGTTTGCTCGTTTGTTTTTTGGTGGTTGTGGTGGTTTCATCCTGGTGTTTCATTTTGTTTTTGTTTTTGGTTTTTTTTCTTTAACACATATGATGGACAGGAAAGTTTGACTAAATCTTTTACAACAGAAATGCCCTATTCAGCAGATGGTCATGCTAACTTTCTCAAATACTACTTTTCATTACCTTTCCTTCAGATTCTCAGTTTTCCCCCTCTATGGTGGCATACAAAATTGTACAACACAGCATCTTATAACAGTTTGGAAATTACAAAACAATTCTATTTACTACATAACAGACTGCTACAAGAGATTAAAGAGAATGTCTTTTCAGTTTCATTAACATATGTATATCTCAACAGACTTAGATGTAGAATATTAAATGCATTCTGAAGAACAGTAAATGCTTGTTAGAAAAAGAGCCATTTTTAAGTTTTAAAACAGCAAATGCTGAAACTTGTCTATAGCAACAGTCATGCTCTGAGACACAACACAGCAACAGGACTGAAACGAAAACACAAACCACACAGAAACAAACAAAACTGTTTTTCCCTAATAGATCTTTTTCAGTCAGTGATTTTGAATTCTGGGTAGTATGTCTTTCAGAACACTTTCCATAAGCAGTAAAACACAACAATAGTTACAGGTAGCTTCTAAGTGAGACTGTCAAAATCTAGGGTCTTCAAAACACCACAAAACAGAGAATCCTCATACCAGGAAAAAAAAGTCTTAAGTTTCAGTTCTAGAATATACAGAAATTCAATTTATCTCAGTCTTTGTCATATAAAAATCAGGTTTTACGTACTGTCACTGTCCATGCCACTGTTATTGTCTACTCCTATCTGTTAGTAAAGTCATCAGGATGAGAGTTAGAAATTACCATCATTTAGGCAGTACTCGACTGTCTGCACAGGCATATATTCAAGAGTCTACAGCAACCGAACAGGAAAACAGTAAAGATGGGTGGGAGACAATGTGTATTAAATATGCATCAGCACTAAATTTTAAAGGAGCACAACAAAATTACAAGTAAAACAAAAAGCACTGTTTTATATGCTCCTGCTCACTGTTTGCCCTGCAGTTTGGGGTTTTTTTTAAATAAGTCTGTACACCTGTAACAGAAGCAATAGCAATCTCCCTTCTTCATTTTTCTCTACATATGGACAAACACTCCTAAACCCCTGACCTATTGAGACAACTCTGGTGAAAGGGAAGGATCTACTCTGTACACAATACATACCTTTAAAACACAGATGGGGGGGAAAAAAAGCCATGCAAAAGATGGATATGTAGAGGAAGTAAGGGGGATGTGGCAATTACTGGGAGTTGGAAACAACTATTTACTCTTCCACTGAATAACTTAAAAAAATAATTCACCATGGCAACAATCATACTTCATAGTAGATAAAGCACTGAATGCTACAAAGCCTTTTCAAAATGAATTATGCACCAGTATGTAACATGCACTTTTTTTTATGTTACTGCACGCATATTCCAACAAAATTTCCTTTTTGACTCATCTGGCATTTGCTTTTTCACTCTGCACCACACACCATCTACTTTTCTGACTCCTGACCCACTCAGATCCTTACTGAAGGAATTTATAGTGTTAGTCTGGGCAAGTGATTGATATAAAATAATGAATACAGTGGCCTTATGTCATGCCATCACACCGCTGCTTTAATGTCTTCCTGAGAAATGTATCAATTTGTGTTACTGGGATCATGGTATTATGAATCTGTAAAGCAAAAATCCTTAGTGGTGTAAGAACCTGAAAGAGATAAGTAAACTGTCCTCTTAAAACACTTTGAAACTCCCACTGTTGTTGGGGACCTAAGTATCTATGGGACTAATCTTAACTTTACCTCTGTTTAAATTCATGGCCAAGGAAGGTAAAGAACAGCTGTCTTCTAAAAGCCCACACAGTTCTTGGCCAGCAAATACACGATGCCAGAGCAACATCAATACTTCAGTTCATTATAGTTAGCTGCAGTACCGTGGATAATAAAAACCCATTCAGAGCTCATACAAGGAACAACTCCACCAATATTGATGAAATGTTAAACATAATACCCTGGGATAGTAGGAAATTGCAACTGTGCAAGTGGATTTGTGAAAAAATATTTACTTCTGCAGAAGTAAGACAGCAATTCAGTGGCTGCACCAGTGTATAGATACCAAGAATAGTAACAACTGCTAAGGCAGATTCTCTAGTAAAAGGTTACAATGAATACAGGAAATTACAACATTAATTTTTAATGCATGCTTGTCAAGCTGTGTCCTGTCCAGAATGCAGGTGCTTTGCTTTTAAAAATGCCTTAAGTGCTACGTTGCACCCCATTTCCTACAAAATTTTGAGGAACTTTTACGTCTCATTTGAAAGTGATCCCATGTCCCAAGGTTAAAATTCAGAATAAATTTACCCAGAAACACTAAAGTTTCTAGAGTTCAGTTGTGCAGTACCTCCACAGCATAGCACGATCGAGTGTATGGCAAGATCCACGCCACGATATTGACCCTACAGCAACCCAGATTGTGAGGAAGGAATTTATAACAGGGATGGAATCAAAACTAATACCTACTGACAATATACAAGGTAGCAACACATCTTAAGTGTACTGCACTGCAAGATCTTTACATCAATACAGTGTTGGAAAAAAGAACAGGAGAGCATCCTCGTGCTTCCTCCTCGCTGACTGAGCGCTGCAGCGGGTACTTGGTGCAAGCAGCATCAGGTAGGCTGCGTCCCCTGCAGACACGGAAGGACGGACGGCTGGCTAAGCCCGAAGGAGAGCGCAGTGGGCAGCGCCAGGGTCTCCGGAAGGGCTGCATCACAGCAGCACAGACGCATGGCCGCAGCACGGACAATCAAACAAGTGCTGTCTTTAGCAGAATGGAGAATAGAAACTGTCAAAAGAGAGCAAGGGGATAAAACGATTCTCCTGAAATGTCTTTACACCCTTGCACGAAGGCAGGGAAGTTATCCACTTTTTTTAAGGAAAAAAAGTTGGAAATACAATAAAGGAGACATCTTTTTTTAATTATACGCCCCTTATGAAAGTATAATATCCTACACTTCACCAAGATGTCCCTAAACCATTCCAGAACTATGACAAAAACACAAACTGAGAAGACTTATTACATTATTTCCTTAAGTTGAAATGAATGTTATGTTGAAGGTTTACTTTTTATTTCCTCCTATTCACGACGGCTTTTTTCCCTGCCATTGCTCAACTTGCATCATATTAACAGAAAATTTGTGTCAAAGTTACAATTACAAAAAATGGTAGTCTGTTGTCTTGTCTATTTAGAATTCAAATATAAATTATCAGGCTCTGATAGGACAACGGACCTAAGGCAGTCATGTATACATAAAAACACATATAAGTACATTTGGCGTAGTTCAGCTGGAATATATAATACATATATGAGTTTCATTAAGTAGTTTCATATTAACATTAGAAAACGTTTCGTGATGTCTTAAACACATTGTTATCCACTTCATAAATTAGCAAATCACTTCACCAATGAAAGCACATAAAAAGTATGGAAGCAGGAAAGTACATTGATTCTGTCCTCCCAGATTTTCTGTTTACTCCTAAGTGGATGCATCTGAAGAATATTTAGGGTAAATTTCAACCAAATCAATTCAGAACAATTAAAGTTAATCAGAAATTATCCCCTTATACAACTAATGATTGCTCAGGCTAATAAACCTGAATGAGACTGAATAACTAATCATGAAGACATAAAAGAAATTAATTGACGCTTCACTGAAGAGATTCACTTATCAGTAATTTCCAACACACTCAAGTTAGTGCTGATAACTGTTTATGATCCTAGTTCAATCTGAAAGATGTAGGTTGTGTAGAATTTTCTACAATATGATAATGTTACATAATACAAGAGTTTACTAAAAGCAGCACCCACTATCAGAATCACTGCAGTACCACGGTTATGTTTCATTACCAGCATCTTAAAGCTTTCGTAAGCTCTCAACTACTCTTCCATGTTTTACATGTAATGGAAAAACAGTGGATGTTTTAAACTACAACAACATATCTCCTCAGTTTGAGACAGAGGTCGACAGTTTCATTCTTGTGGGAAACACAACAAAGCAGAACGACACTATTTTCAAGGAATCTGCAAAAAGTGACAGTTACTGGCCGTGCCTTTCCAGGGCTGAAAGCAACTAAAAAAAAAATTTAAAAAAAAAATCCCTGAATAAAATCTAAATCAATCATAAGATGCTAAAGTCCTGTTTTTCTGTATTTTTTCATTTTATCAACATTGATTTCACAGTGTCCTCACAAACAATTTAATTTCACTTTTAAATCCATCCAAGCTCCATTTGCCCTCTTCCCCTCCCCCACTATTTTGAGACTTTGTTTAGAAACAGTGCAAATTTTGATACTTCGCAAGTCACCAGCGACACCCCCTCAGCCCTGGACAAAGGTAACAGCACCGTTATTACCTCATTCCCATTCATTCCCAAACCGAGGGAAGGGCATCTCAGGGAGGCCAAAGCAACGAAAGATTTTGCTGGGCAGACCTCAAGAACATAGTACGAGCCAAGCAATAAGGAATATACTTCTTGCTACAAGTAATGCAACTGTATTAATTGTTTCACCTCCTCAGAGACATTGCCACGAATCAGAGACGTTGGTGCCACAGACTGGCACATACTGCAAATACTCACAGGTGTTATAACTGTGTATGGCCAGTATAAAATATGGAAAATTATTAATATCTAGAATATTCACAATCCACCAAAATCAGGTTTACATGGATTTTATAAAAGAGAGAAAGGACTAGATTTGGGTCACATGACAACAGACATAAGAAACCATTTTACAAAGAATGCAGAATTCATTACCCTAATAACTAGATTCATAAATCCATAATAACTACAATAGCCTTTTAAGAGCAAATCGGGACATCCTGATGCAAATCCAAACACCAGAACCTCATGCACAGATCTGTCTCTTCAGCGGTTTACCAGAAACCAAACGGGCTAGTTCAGCTCCTGCTGCGTTACAGACCTCGCCCCGCAGTGCACCACGTACACCGCGTCGTGACAGAGACGGCAAATTCTCCAGTGCCTCCACAGAAGAAGTTACCAATGCAAAACAGCAAGTCAAAGAGAAAACTACCGGCAGGAGCACCGAGATGCTGATCTCTGTTTGGGTTATGGATGTTACAATTGCCCTGCCCTCCTCAGTTATCCACACAAAAAGCAGCAGCACTGCAAAAGAGAAACAGGCACAGAAGTTTTCACCTTACTGTGTATTTACACCAGTGAAACACAGAGAACAGGCACCAAGACGTGGAAATAGAAACGGCTGTTCAGAATACGCGGATTTTAAAGCCAAGTGCAAGTAAAGAAGCTTTTCCACTCTGTCCGGCTGGAAAATGTTGTGTGAGGCACACAGAGCTCCCCTTGCAAAGCTCCCGGCAGTGACCACGTACCCGGAGACCAGCCAGCAAGCTCGTCATCCGAGCAGACCGCGCGGCAGACTCGGAGCCTGCTGCTGGACCCCCGCGGCCAGGCGAGGCG
>Ga0065711_1041561_pt1 | contig 16055 bp, 10 predicted proteins | sample Hoacrofraction12_FD_59098 | JGI IMG/M metagenome (GOLD analysis project Ga0065711, IMG submission 59098) | Hoatzin crop microbial communities from Cojedes, Venezuela - Epithelial fraction 12 v2 (version 2) | ecosystem: Host-associated > Birds > Digestive system > Esophagus > Crop | place...
CCTTCCCTTCCCTTCCCTTCCCTTCCCTTCCCTTCCCTTCCCTTCCCTTTACCACTGACAGATAGATGTTCTATACAGAAATGTATACGAATGGTTGCAGATGGTAATTTTCTCCTGCAAATCTTTTGCTGCTGGCCTGCCAGGAGGGTGAAGCAAACCGTCCTGGCATCATGCTCACTGCCTACATTGGCCCAACGCACTCCCTTAATCCCCAACCTCACGCACACAGCATTCTGTCAGACTGACTTTTGTTGTTTTGAAGGAAGATGGAGGATGCCATCTCTCCTTCTCATGCTTTTATCACTGTTGGAACAAAAGGTTTTATTGTTGTTATCTCCCTCTGGTGAGCAATAAAAGATAAACCACAGGATTTATAGATTCAAAGAAAAGCTGAGAGATGCAGCTGAAGAAGAAAAACAAACAGCCGGCTGATGCTGGGCACTGCAGGTAGACAAAGCTGGTGGGGTGCCCCTATGGCACATCCCTCCGTGCCTGATGGCTGCAGGTAAGGTGAGAGGAAAAGCAGTAAAAAGATCACAAGAATGCTTCTCTCCAGTGCCTTTTGGTCTTCATTTTAGCATTCACCAGGCACCTTCTGTGGTACAGAGATCTATATCTAGATTTTTGTTAAAAATCTATGGCTTTTTTATTATTATTATTTAAAAAGAATGATTTTGCTCAGTCTATTTCCAAGGTATTGCTAATGCACCTGAAGCTCTGTATAGATTTTAGCCCTACTGCTTTGAGATCCAAAATACCTGCTCTTCTAACCTGCAGTGTCTTTTACTAAGAAACTGCAACATCTTTGTAATTCCAGTAGCGTGGTACAACAGTGACTGCCCCACGTTTCTTCGGTTACACAGCGAGTCGTAGCACTGCTGATATTAGCTACCAAAAGAGCGCCGAGCCGATGTGCAGTCATGCTAATTAGGAGTAGTGTACACATCAACTTGTAGAAACTCATACCGAAAACAAATACACGGGAGGCCACTCTCTTCACTGGTGTCAGCTTCTCTAAGAAATCTTTCATAAAAGATTGTTTATCAAGAGCTGCCTTCTCTATGCATCTATTGACATTTGTTTATTGAACAACGCAGAATATTTATATGCAGCTTTCAGCTGATACTGGTCTCAGAAGTGAAGAGTGGATGAGTAATGCATATTGTTTCTTTACTGGCTGTCTCCAAATCATAAACTGTGTGTTTGTCCAGCTTTAATTTGAAAATGGTGAAGTGATAGGATTTGGTATCATTTCCAAGAACACAGGACACTATTTCTTGGAGTGAATTTAGCTTATTAACATTTGAATTGATTTTAAAGGTGATGTACATCAGGAATACTAAGGTATTACTAATGTTTCTATGAATTAGAATTTGGTTGAGGGACAGACAACCAAATTCAAGGTGATGGCTATGTGCAATTTAGGCACATAGGCAGTCTCTTAATAAGGGTTTATATCCACTCAGTGCAATGGTGACTGCTGAGAAAGATAATGCCAACACATTTAAAAAAACTAAAGCAATAGAAAAAGATGGTATCGTCACATTATTCATTATTATTATTATGCCTTTTTCTAAAGGAACCAAACCAGGAAAAACAAGATAGAGATAAGCAGGGTTTCAAAATCATTTTTGGCAACATTAATAACATATTTATATAGGACATTTCATTCGGAAGAGCTTTTCACCCAGAGATTTTAATTAATTGCATACATCAGACAAAGGAATCGCAGAAACTCAGCCCTTTCTGAGGAAGAGCCCACAGCAGGTCTGCAGCAAAGATAAAGGATGAGCGGCGGAAGTCAGCTTCTCCAGCCGATACACAGGACGTGCTGCTCGCGCTGACTCAAAACCACAGGGTCAGTGCAGGCAGCTGCCTCCCGGCGTGGGGGGATAGACGGATGGACGGATGGACGGATGGATGGATGGATGGATGGATGGATGGTTGGATGGATGGATGGATGGATGGATGGACCACGGGAGGAGGCTAGGAAATGCAGGGACTTTGTATGTGGCTCTTGGCAGGGGTGAAGCGAGATGGAGTTTGTCAGTTTTGAAGAAACTGCTGCTGGGAGAGCTCCCGCACCACGGAGCTGCCCCCAGATCCCAGGTGCGCAGCCCCACGCGTCCTTACATGCCAAGCTGGGCTGGACCGTCCCCGGCTGCCTGGCTGGGGGTCCCCCGCTGTCCCTTGTGCCACCCAGCGCTCTCACAGCTGCCAGCAGCACTGCTAACACCCCGGCTGCTCGCAGCACGGCCGGCACTCCACACCGCCAGGGCATCGTTGCTGCAGGCGGACAACAGTTGTGACAGACGTACCGCCTTCCTGCAGGTTTCCAAATTAACTGGTCTTTACTTTTGCTCATGCAAGAAATGCAGTGCATTCAACAACAACGACAGAGCAGCACTGGTGTGCCTGCCCGAACCTCCCCAGTGCTCCCGGCCTTCCTCCAAGCCCAGGTCTCAGCTCCTGCACAGCCGTGCCCAGGGAAGAGAGGCAGAAGCGAGGTCGGTAGCCCGGCAGCAGCTCCCTGTGCACAGGCCACCTCTGCTACAGCTGTGGGCAGCCAGCAAACCTAGAGATGTATCATTCCTCCCAGATTCTTGACCAGACTGAGGACATTCTCATCTAATAGTTTTAGAAATTTTGACATTTTAAAAGAGCAGCAAAAGATGTGCTTTAAAAGGCTACAGCCCCAGATCAACATAACTGCTAACATATATACGCAAAAATCAACAGAGCCAAATTATTGATTCCTTACAGTACAGTTATTCTACAGGGAAACTGAAGAAATTGGTGTTTCTGTTTAATATTGTGCGTGCTGGTGCACTTCTTTGCAGCTACTTGGTGGTTATGGTGCGTTGGAGGCATTAGCCTGTGTCAGTTCCAGCCCTAAAGGAACGAGAAAGGAAGATCAGCACATCTGCAAAAAACAGCATGCGAGACGTGGATTCAGCTGCTGCATCTAGGGATATCCTCACCCCTTCAGGTTTCTGAAAGACTGGGAAGCCTCATTCTCTTCTCTTTTGGGTCCCCACACAAGACCCTTCATGCGCAGAGGACACCTTTCCAGGAGTCGGTGTGAGAATACAGCTCAGAGGCTCTGCACACCTTCTTCTGTCTGTCTGAAGACAGAAATCACTCCAGTTTTCAAGTGCTTCATGGCAAACTTGGGTATTGTACCTGCCTCATGGTAAGACACTTCCTGGGTTGTATAGAAATCAAATGACAAAATACGAATAAGGCCATGGACATATCTCCTTTTCTGCTTCCAGCTTAAGAGCTCCTGGCCCTCACCGACTCCAGCCGCTATTGCTGCCCCTCAGAAAGAGGTTATTGCACAAGGCGGGCGACTGGCATTGCCCAGCAGCCGGTGGCTGTTAGCACGGCACAGGGCTTTGGACTTCAACAACACACGTGGCAGCAGCCTCCATAACAGTAAGCACCTGTAACAGCGGGAAAGTGGTGGGGTCATCTTACTGATTCTGAGGAGTGTATTCAATAATTTTACCGACAAATATTTTATTCATAAGGCCTTATGACATTTACACTGTGTTTTCTAAGTAAAATGTTTGTTTTAAGAATGTGTCCACAAAGTAAAACTATCAACTATGAGTTAAGGCTTAAACAGTATATTATAATAAGATAATTAGTTCAGGTTTTCTGCAGTTAATGAAAGAATTAGTGCAAGGAACTTCTGAATCACCTTTGGATTGATGTATTTCCAGCATAATTGACCAATCTGACTTAATTATACCAGTCAGTTATATGAGGCACTTTAGATTGACCAAGATTGAGAATGAACACTTGTTGGCCCATTGCTCTTAATAATACTCTTAATAATAGAAACCTTCCCATTACCCCATCAAGTTTGGCAAGTTTTCCTGCTTTACAGTGAGAAAGAGTATGTCAGCACTAGGTTGGAGGGGGCTCTTCTCCCCTGCGGAGCCCTTACATTAGCACAGAAATGCTGTTGCTTTGCCCAGGTAGCGCAATGCCCTGGCTATCACTGAGCTGTCAGTAAAATATCTATCTATATTGTACTGCTTCAATCACATATTGTCTCCTGTTTCCTCCTTACACATGATATCCGCTTGCTAGCTTGTTCATGTCAGCTTCTCGTCTTTGCCCACCAGTCTCTCAAAGTTTGGTTCATGACTCTTCATGCTAGAGTCACAGTTTCATTATATCTTAACACACTGCTATTTGAGTGTATTTAATATAGAATAACACCTAGGATCATTTGTAGGTCTTGACATCAGGTGCTGTTATACAGAGTAGGGTAGTCAGGGCTGGCCAACAAGTGAGCAGAATTACTTTCAATAAGGTTACAAGAAGCAAGAACGGTTTTAGGAGGGAGCATTCACTGCATGTATTTGGGGAAATGCAGTATTTGCCATACTTGTTGCTTTACATGAGCTTTTTTTTTTTTTAAATTGATTTTTAATCTCTTTCCAGATCTCTTCTGGCTGTAATCTTTTCCAGAGGGAACATTAAAGATAGGGCAACAGTTGACAACGCCAGGGAATGCTGCTTTTACCATAAGTACAAAAGCTGAGGCAGAAAGGTCTAATACAAGAAAATGAGGGTGCTGTGTTTCAGAGGTGATATAAGGCCTCTTACGTTAAGTATTTCAAATTAGATCTGACAAACAACTGGAAGCTGTCTCACCTCTGATGTGTATAATCCTGTTCACACAGAATTCAGTTCAGTAGGGATTAACTCAAATTTAGGTTAAATTTGGCAACTTAATTTCAGTCCCAAAGCATTTTTTATACACTCACTGTTTTCCCTCCTACCAGATAAAAATGTCTGAAGGAACTATTTCACTTTTAGAGGCTTCAAACAAAACAATAAAACTGTATAAACCACTTCACCACCCATTCTTGAAGCTGGGAGAACAATGTTCTGCTCTTGAATATTTTTACTCATGCAGCTTTTGAAAATAGTTATAAAATTTGCGCAGGGTGTATTTTAGATCCTTAGGGTGCTGGAGGCACCCCGTTTACTCTGGCAGCAAGGCTGTTCTAACAAGCTCCCCACCTCCATGCTGCAGTTCATCCTCCCATCAGGTCTGTGGACATGACTGTGATGGGGACCTACCATGAACTGCATCAGTGGTGTTAAAAACCTGCCAAATCAAATAAAAAGAAACAGTTCTTCATGGGTTGGTTTGTTGGTTGGTTTTTAAACCAGGATGGTTTGATTGTTTAAGTAATTACACCCTCAGCCTCTCTGGAATCCACTAGTATGCAGAAAGCATGAATTCCTGGGCTTTTGAAGGATGAAATGAATATTAGTTCATTTGATTTGCAAGGGGGAAAATGCAAGGGTATTTTGGTCCTACAAGTACAGAATTCAAACCAGGTTAATTCCCAAATAACACGTATCGAGTCCTAAGCACATAAAAAACCTAGATTTAATTATGCTGCATATTATGTTTTCTTAAATATTTTAATAAATAATACTTGAGGGTAATAAAATAATTGTATTGAAATATAATAATGTCTCAGGCACCAAGGAACAAAAGGTATGAAAACTTTCTCATAAAAATGTAATCCTTGGGATATAACCTTATTACTTGCATTTCAATATCATACAGACACTTTATCCAATAGGTTAAAGACATCTCAGTGCTAGTTATTTGGACTTGTGTTAAATTACCTCCAGAAGGGCTCTCCTTGTAATCCCTGAATAAAAAGGAAAGATATAAAATCTTTCAATTACAATAATTTTGAAGTCTAATATAAATTCTAGAAAATTAAAAAATACTTATTTCATTTCAGGAGAGTTTCACGTTCACTAAATTTAATACATAGTTCTCCTTCACCCAAGAAGACTGTAATTTATTTGTACAATGTTGGAACAACATGCCAGCACTTGTACTGTGTAATTTACCTGGGGAAGCGCACAAAGACAGCAACAAAGAAGCTTTTGTTTAAAGTTCAGGATTTACATAAGCTTCAGGTACTTAAGTATTGTGACTGCCAAGCTGTAACAGCCATGAGGTATCTCTGAGTAAGTATGTGAGCTGTAATAACCATGAGGTATCTCTGATGCAGCCTTCTAACCTAGGGAACAGGAGTTAGCATAAGGACAGTGGTTAATGAGTCACAAATTCCCTAGATATTCGGACAAAATCCTACACCTGTAGGTCCATTTACAGCAGGTCAGTCCTAACATTAAGGATGTACTTAGCTGTTGGTGTTATCGTGATCTCATTTTTCTCATGTTTTGGCAAATTTGAAAATAAATTCAATTACATTGGTAAGTAATATATGACCTGGCACGTTTACCTGTACATTCAAGCCCAAGGCTTTGCACTGAGCTCCCTATCTAAGTATTGATAAGAGAGCTGTGAATTTTCAGGTAACTTTTTCATCAAACTTTTATAGCTTCTGATGATGAGATTCAATGAACTATTGACCTTTGTTCCGTACTGTACAGCTTTTGATTATGAGATTTACTGACCTTTGGTTGATATTACATATCTGCAGAAACTTTGGAGCTTGATTTTAGGTTCTGACGGCAGCTTTCCTCCACTGAGCTGATAAATACAGAAAACCACATTCCTATAAACTAAAAAGCACAGGTATTGGATTTACAGAAAAAATAAGAAAGTTCAGCAAGCTTTTAGTGTATGGATTGGCAAGGAAGGCAGTCAGAACAGGGCTGTAAGACCAGAATTACTGAATAGAAGTATAATGGTGCATTTTTGCTAATAAAATCATGCTTAGACTCTGCATTATGATTTCAAGCAGATATGTCCATAATATAACCTTCGCCGTTATGCAGAAATACTGAAAATAGCTTTAAGCATCTCTGTACTATCCCTATGATCTGCAGTACAGACAGACCCTGAGCAAAACCTGATTTTATCTGCAGTATTATTTGATTTCATGCCGACACCTCTGCACACTGCGTAGTTCGCCTGCTTTGCTTTCTGCAGTTTAGTCTATAAGCTAGAGATAAGAAAGTACAGAGAGCAGCAGAAAAGGTTCTCTCAGTGGTACCTCCAAGGACAGTGAGCTGAAATTCGTAAATAATTGAACTGTGATAGCAGGGCTAAAATCAGCCCTGTTTTAATGCTGAGGCCACAGCAACAGCTTGCCAGAAAAGACAATATGCCCACATCATCCTGGCAGTGCCTTTGGCCGCCAGATCAGGTCAGCACAATCCCAGAGGCTTTCATGACTTGTGTCGCCGTGGAAGTGGTGGCTAGCACCTGAGGACAGCCACTCCTGACAGCTCCCCCTCTCCCCTGCCAGGGAACCAGCCTGTCTGAGGTTTAGTCCACATTCATCCTGTCCCCATGGACCCTTCAGAAGTGTGAGCAGAGATGATTTTCAGAAGATATCAGAACACTTTAATTTACTCTTTAATTTACTTCAAGGTTGAACATGGCCCTGAACAGTCCCGTGGCTTTCTGGGACTTCTTGTCTGTATCCCCTGCTGTCTTTATTCTCCTATTCAGAAGGCAAGTCCTTCCAGCGCGGGAGCTTCCTTGTTGTTCTCCATGTCTATGCAACCCTCAGTGCTGGAATATCACAAACAGGAGGATTCTAGGAAATACCATCTCACTAGTAAAAGAATATATAAATTTGCATACATTTAGAGACAATTTGTAAGCAGTTAGCAGTGGAATCAGTAAGCCTGCAAGAATGAAACATAGAATCACAGAATGCTTAGGGTTGGAAGGGACCTTTAAAGATGATCTAGGTCCAAACTCCCTGCTATGAGCAGGGACATGTTCCACTAGACCAGGTTACTCAGAGCCCCATCCAACCTGGCCTTAAATGTTTCCAGGGATGGGGCATCCACAACTTCTCTGGGCAACCTGTTCCAGTGTCTCACTACTCTCATTGTAAAAACTATGAGACTAAGTAAAGAATTCACAGCTCTATTCATGCAGAAGAATCAGCACACCATTAAGTGTAGAAAAAACCTCCAGAGTACTCAGCTTTTCCAACACCTTCCATGATGCTCCCTCAAATGACCTAAATGATCCACAGTTGTCACCGGCCATCTACACAGCATCTTACATGCAACAGCAAATATACCATAAAGCAACACTATTTAGCCCAGATGATTGTCTCTTCTTGATTTACAAAATATTGCCTGTGCTACACAGAAATCATTGCCCAAACCTACTTGTCTCCTCCTTACCCACACCCGTACCTTCCTGGTCTCATGCCTCTGTGCTTTTTTGGCACTCAGCTCCTTGCAACTCTGGTCCTCAGCTGAGTGCAGACAAACTCTGTTTCTTATAAAGCATCAGGCATCCAAGGCTGCACATAACTGCAAAGCAGGCTTTTTAGCAAATGAGCAAATATTTGTCATCCCTGAGAAAACAGACAGGACAAGGTGGAGTCAGCCCACAACTTCGCTCAGAGCAGAAGCTCTGTGCCAGCCTCAGGCTGTGTGAGCCAGCGGGGCCCGATCTCCCCCAGCCTGGGTCTTCCCAGGCTCACCTTCACGTGGGCTGACGCATTAGGGACAGGAAGGCTGTGCCACTATGCTCAGTAGCCTGGGCTAGGCAAATAAACATCTTCAGCAAGGAGGAAGAAAGATGCGGCAACGTTCTGAAAGGTGTCCCTGTCCCCTTATAGGGCAAGGCAAGAGGTGGTGGGGTTATGCTCGGTGAAGATAGGTAAGGCTTGGTGGGATAGACAGAAAGAGCTTGTTGGACATGCAAAAAGACTTTGTTGAATAAGTATTTTGTTATGTATCTGAAAGGAATAAAATTCATATATCATCAAAACAAGCTTGTTGTAGCATTTCATGAGACTATCATAAACATATATTTCTCTCTAATGCAGTTGAAAGTAGCTTCTTGGGAATTGAAGCTGGAATCTGTTTCCCTATTCATTGTGTTTACAGACTAGTCTGTTATTATAGACACGTTCAATAGCTTGTGCATTTTACTGTACTACGTTTAATTGCTTTTGTAATGAAATAAATGAGGTTTGGGAGGTTTTCTACTAAAGGAAAAAAGTAAAAGGTAATTTTAAGAACGATTCAAGGTCTGCTGAGTCCATGGCAAAGATTCAATTTTTCCATTAATATTGCCTTGAATTTTAAGGGAATGGAGTAGGTGTGTAAAAAGAATATTTTTGTTTTATTTTATTGCAGTATCTTATTCACAAAATTCTGAAGTGAAAAGAATCACATATAATAATATAGTAGCCTATTTTGAAAGATGTAAACACATAATCAGATTTTTACCTTTTTAGATAAACAGGGAAATACTACATTTCATCCTCATCATCTGTAGGGCCAAATTATGCACCTCCAATTTAGACACCCAAATGAAATGGTCAGATTTTCAGATATATTTGGTATTCAGACATTCTTACACAGCACATTTCAAAACAGGACCATGCCATTTAACTGTTACAGAGCAACCAGATTTTTCGGAAATTCTTTCAAATAACCCTAGTTTTTCTCAAAGCAATGTGAATGCTGCCATCTAGCTATACAGTAACAGTATATCTTTAGTCCAGTTCTACTCATTTTTTCAGTTTCGGTTTGGAACAGAGCAGAATAGAGATACAAGAATTCCAAATGCATTTCTGTTAATTTAAAAAGGTGTAGGCACCATTTATTATTTAAAAAATAATATTATAAAATACTGTTTTGACAGCAAACTGAAAGGATAAGAACAAGGTTAAAATTATTGCATCTGATGGTGAACAAGCTATTCCTTGTGAATGACTTATTTTACACATGCAGGATCCTTTTTTCCAAAGGTTTACATAAGTATGACAAGTATATACAAGTTAAAACCACACATATTCTTATTATTCTGTTTGATACATGAGTTGTTTGGAAACTCTTTATACAGAGTGTCAGCTGAACACTCCATATTTGAACTGCAGTATTTGAGTTCTGCCATCGGCCCTGTGGAGGCACTTTCGGATGCGTATCATTGCATGCTCAAGACGTTGATCCACCAAGCATCCGGCTCCACACCTCTTTGGGTAACCAAAGGACCTAGAGACTGGAGACACATGCACAGGACTTGCCCTGGTACTGAGAGGGCCATGGATGGTCTCAGCGCCTAGACTTGTGAACTAGAAGAATTGATTGCCACCGCTTATTTCCACATTTCGCCCAGAGCATCCTATACAGAGCTCTGCGGAGCCAGACTGTTGTTTGGGATTACTCAGTGGATAACTAGAATCATTCTGGTTGAGCTCCTGCCCATCAATTTGAGGAGCTTATATTTCAAAACAAATTAAGATGTGACTCCTTCGACTTTCTTACTTAGGCGGGGAAAACTGATGTAATTACATGACAGATATGCCACCCAGTTAAACACACAGTCTCACTTGTAAGTACAAAGCTATCGGGAAAGCTATCCACTTCCCACTTGAGGAAGAAAAACTCTACATAATCTAGCACACACACAGTGGGATTCCAACTAGAAAGTGAAACCTATCCAAAGACAGACATACCTTAAACAGAAAAGGAGAGGAAATCTGCATAAGCAGATGTCTTTCAGCTAGTATTTCATATATCCTTACTGAACAACACACACAATATGACATACATCTCTTCACAGGACCAGTTCACGGAATTGTCTAGTCCAAAATCTGGCCAATACCAGATTCATCAAAGGAAGATGCAAGAAAACATGCTGTTACTTGCAGAATAACAGCCCTCACACCCATTCTAGTTCAAGCAACAGGAGATTAGCCTGAATATCAAATCTTGAAGAGCTGAGACTACAAGAAGACAAACCAGAACTGCCACAGGCAGGGCCCCAGATTGCTTCACCTAAATCATTATGAAAACAGATGTTCTCCCATGTCATCTGTAGCAAAATCTTGATGATAGTTGTTCTTACATACAGTGTATCACGAGGCCCTAATTCTGCCAATGCCATTTTTGGAATAGCACACTTTGGAGATAGGGTATATGTGCTTTTGTACACCCACGCGCGCTCACATACACAGAAAGCTGAATGAGAGAAGAGCAATGAGGCTGGTGAGGGGTCTAGAGAACAAGTCTTATGAGGAGCAGCTGAGGGAGCTGGGGCTGTTTAGTCTGGAGAAGAGGAGGTGGAGGGAGGACCTTGTTGCTCTCTACAACTGCCTGAAAGGAGGTTGTAGTGAGGCAGGTGTTGGTCTCTTCTCCCAGGTAACTAGCAATAGGACGAGAGGTAATGACCTCAAGTTGTGTCAGGGGAGGTTTAGATTGGATATTAGGAAAAATTTCTTTACTGAAAGAGTGATCAGGCATTGGAACAGGCTGCCCAGGGAAGCGGTGGAGTCCCCATCCCTGGAGGTGTTCGAAAACCATGTAGATGTGGCACTTGGTGATATGGTTTAGCAGGCATGGTGGTGTTGGGGTGACAGTTGGACTTGATGATCTTAGAGGTCTTTTCCAGCCTTAATGATTCTATGATTCTGTGATTCTATGATTACAGCTTCTTACTAAAAGATGAAGAAACTAAACACAATCAAATGACTAACTAAATTAACCACAAATGCCAAGCCACTCTCGGCCACTGAAAAACAAAAGAAAAAACAACGCTTGGTATCATTAGAGCTATGCATTATTTTTTCAGTTTGACACATTAGTGCCTCATGGTGGTGTGAGCCACAAAAAGCCAGAACACAAACAAGAAGTTATCTTTCATGTTCCCAGAAAATTTATTTTATGGTGCAGTGAAATCAGCATGCAGACATCTGTTTCTCCCAAATATCAAGAGCATTAAAAAAAATGTTTAATTATAGATACAGTGTGAAATGCACTGATTTCTAATTCTGCATTTTCAATTTCGTATTTTTAATCTTCTGTGTAGCCTTCCCCCCCTCCCAAAAAAAACCCCAAGCCGAGGATAAATGGCATAATTCAGGATTATTTATTACTTCTACAAAATTTCACTCCTGGGCTTGTGAAGTGCGAAGTCCTTGCCCCTGAATGGTATCTCTTTTTTGACAGCAACATACTTTGCATTTTTGGTGCTAAAACAAATACATTTCAGCACCTCTGCCGCTTTCTGCAGTCTGGCAGGATGTCAAATCATTCTGGAAAACACATAGCTGCTATCTAATAAAGCGGCCACGATTCCAAGTGCCACAAAGGGGCACAACAGAGTACTCCATCAGCATTTGAATTTATTTTTCCTCTGAACTGAACAAGCAGCATCCCACTATTGTAATCCCCACATGTGAATATCTCAGGTTCTGTGGTGTGCAGCCTTACCGTGTTCTGTCCCAGCAGGGACACATTTAGCTACAAACCACCCAAGAGAACAGCTTTGTTACCACTAGTCTTTACACAGCCGGGTATTTCCCTGGTAGTATTCTCTTCTGACCATTTTTGTCAACTCACTTAATGTACTGCGGCATTAACAAACTGAACTCCCACTCAGCTTAAGCTGGCCCGTCATCTGCCTCCCAAGTTCTCACATTCCTGTCTCCACTGCAGCAGACCCTGCCGCAGCAGACCCTCCAAGAGCGCTTTGACCCCTTTCCAGAAAAAGTTACACTTAGGCTGGACTTGAGGACCATGCTTGTAGCATCTCTGAAGGTAGGAAATGTCAAATCTGGGGTCCCATAAAATGGTCTTGGGTTTCTGTGATTACTCTGTGGGTACCCCTATTCAATATAAGTATACGGCAGCACAGGGAGGTGGTGTTTAATGATTCAACACATGCAAATAACTGCTTACAGTGAAGGGCAGGGAAGAACCTTGCTCAAGATGGCTGCAGCCTGGCAAGAAGCCAAACGCAATGCACAGGTGATGTCTGGACCCGTACCAAGGTCTCCAAGTTGGCAGAGCCTCCTTCTTCCCAGGGCCGTACTGTGAAGAGCCGGGTTATTCCATCACCCTGTGGGAGTGGGCATCCCAGACAAGATCTTTTCAGGAGCCACCTACCCTTTCCAGATGTTTCACGCTCTTCTGCTGTCTAGGCTGTTAAGTGCATTACCCATGCTTGCAGTTCAGGCCTCTCAATGCTGCACACACACGCCGAAGACGTGTTCTTGCACCTTAACAAAGTGCCAGTTCACTCTGAGGTCAGTAGCCGGTGTAATTCCAAAAAGCTGCAATGTTACCTGTGTCAGACAGCTGTTATTGCCGTTTCCTCACTTGGCTTGAGGATAATTTATCTGCGAACAATTATGGAGTTTGAAGGCAGAAAAGAGGTGATCATCACAGTAAGATCATCTACTCATCTACCACGAAAGTTTTTACTGTTGTTACAAGCTGTAGAACAATTATATATTTAGTTGTACCCCCACAACAGTGATTTACTGTGCTTCCATCAGTGTTTCGGGGGCTGCTGACTAAAAGCCCTCCGTCTACCCAGCAGGATTCCCATCAGATGTTTAACCAGGTTACAGTCATGCTGGCGTTTGGTATAAGGCAATGAAATTTATTTGCATACTAGTAAGCGGTTTTGGAGAATTCTCACATATTTTTTATTCACAGACTCACGCTCCCCATGTTTACTAACTTTTACAGATCAGTTTGAGATCCTTCGATGATTTTACTGTTTGAATGACACTTAAATAACTTGTATATATATAGATGCTTATATACCTAAATATAAGGTATACAAATACATATATCTACAAGTATTGCCTAGCTCACGCAGAACATGTTTGTGTGTTATTAAAGCATAAAAAAGGAGATATTTGCAGAAAATTATTTTTGTGAAAGTGCAGACAAAAATTAAGCAAGCCCACAGTGGTTGTTTAGATTGGAATCACTACAGATATAGCTCACCGCAAACAGAGTTATAATTTGCAAATGAGGATGCAGACTGCTGTGGGATAAACACGCGCTCTCATTTTTGCAGATTCAGGCCAGAGAGAAGCGGTTTGTTTCTACAGCTATAGGCGAGAACGTGTTGCGACAAAGGTTCAGCCCTCAACTGATGCAAATTCTGACTTAAAGCCAAAGCCCTGCAGCTCATACAAACTCACAGCGGATACAAGCAGCCCTGTGAGGAGGCCTGATATGGCCAAGCAGCACCTGCATGGAAGGACACATCGTCAGGGCGGACGTGCCTATGCGTTCCTGGCAGCTTGGAGGACGCAGCCCGGCGGCCTCGGCATACGTCTGGTCCAGCTCTTCCCTCCCTCGTGACACTGCTCTGACCTTCGCCAAAGAGGCAGAGCAGCTTCCACAAAACAATGCTGGCACAAGGGATTATTTAGGCCTGTTTCCAGAAAATGCTGAGCTACTGAAAATGCTGAGCTCTCTCTACTGAATGATAAAAATGATATAAATGTTTCTCGTTAGGAGGCATCCTCCCAGCTGGTCTGTATAAACTGCCTGCAGCTTCTGCTCTTACAGAAACAAAAAACCTCAATCTGTCACCACCTCATCACTTACATCTCCTCAAGACTGACCTGTGTTTCAGCAGTCTTTCCGTTGGTTTATTTAATCCATTTCTACATTCTGATTAAACCGTGTATTTAAGAAGGTACCAAACTGAAGAAGGAGAGCTCTGAGGTGAAGAATTGTCTGTTGCTTCTACTCTCTAGGAATCCACTTATGGATGCCGTTTCAGTTGGTTTGGGTGTGGGTTTTTATCTGTTTAAGTGTGAAGCCAGCACTTATTTCATAGAATCACAGAAAAATTTAAGCTTGGAGGATCTCTGAAGGCCATCTAGTGCAAACCTCCACCCAAAGCACAGCCAACTCTGAAGCTACACCAAGTTGCTCAGGGTCTTGTCCAGCTGGGCTCTGAACACCCCAGGGATGGTGGCTGCACAGCCCCCCAGGCAAACCGCACCGGTGTCTGTCCACCTGCACAGTAGACAAAAATACTAATAAAAGTCCTTCGACTGACTTGCAGCACTGCTTGAAAACAGAGTGTCACTTTCCTTTGTAAAACTATTTTTCAGTAACTTGTAAGTGTTGAAAATATCCACTTAATTCAGTGTCACGTAGTTATCTGCACCCAACCTATCCTTGCTCTAACCCAACGCTTAGGGCCCTCTCCACCAGCCCGAACCACGCATGCCACCCTCACCCATGTGCACACTAATTCACAGGCAAACGTCGTCCCCATCGTTGTTTGACGGGAGGAACCCTCCGTGGTTTGGGGGCGGCTGGTCTCTGCTCCAGGTTGTTCTCTGTTTGTTGTCAGTAGGGAAAGGAGCGAAGAGCGGGCAAGTCAGAAGTTGGGAAGAGAGAATTCCCCAACAAACGTTGTGCTAGAAGCTACAGCATGTGACAAACGTCCAGCGATTGCCCCAGAGCTAAACGCGGTGAAGAGACAAACCCATATTCCAGGACTGCGCCAGACCGGGCTGCCGCTGCCTTCGCACAGCGTTTACCACGAATTTCTGACAGTCTGTGGGCCAAAGTTGATTCACCATCAGCATAGACATAGCCACATAGCCATACCTGAGTAAGAAAGTTTTTACATTTTTTTAATTAGGCCCCTGCTGGGGCTAATTAACTGCGACCATATTCAGACTTGACATGGTCTGAAATTCTATGTGGAAGTCAGACTGCAGATTACAGAATCACAGAATGTTCGGGGTTGGAAGGGATCTCTGTGGGTCATCTAGTCCAACCCTCCTGCTGAAGCAGAGTCACCTACAGAAGGCTGCACAGACCAAGTCCAGGCGGGTCTTGAATATCTCCAGAGAAGGAGAATCCACAGCCTCCCTGGGAAGCCTATTCCAGTGCTCCGTCACCCTCAGACTGAAGAAGTTCTTCCTCATCTTCAGCTGGAGCTTCCTATGCTTCAGTTTGTGCCCATTGCCCCTTGTCCTGTCACTGGGCACCACTGAAAAGAGTCTGGCCCCATCCTCCTGACACCCACCCTTAAGGTATTTACAGGCATTTAGAAAGTCCTCTCTCAGCCTTTTCTTCTTCAGGCTGAACAAGCCCAGTTCCCTCAACCTCTCCTCATGGGAGAGATGCTCCAGTCCCCTCATCATCCTCGTAGCCCTCCACCGGACTCTCTCCAGTAGCTCCTCATCTTTCTTGAACTGGGGAGCCCAGAACTGGACACAGTACTCCAGATGGGGCCTCACCAGGGCAGAGTAGAGGGGAAGGAGAACCTCCCTCGACCTGCTGGC
>Ga0065711_1041563_pt1 | contig 16055 bp, 9 predicted proteins | sample Hoacrofraction12_FD_59098 | JGI IMG/M metagenome (GOLD analysis project Ga0065711, IMG submission 59098) | Hoatzin crop microbial communities from Cojedes, Venezuela - Epithelial fraction 12 v2 (version 2) | ecosystem: Host-associated > Birds > Digestive system > Esophagus > Crop | place...
AAAAAAAAAAAAAAAAAAAAAAAAAAGGCAGAAAGCTCTCCTCCTCCCTCAGTGTCCTCAAAATGGCAAATACAGACCAGAACAATGAGCACAGTTAGAGTCAGAGGATAAGAGAAATTGGCTAGGGCAGCACAGCAGGGAGATTTTTAAATGAGCAGTATCATTTATATTTGACTTCTAAAAGAAAGGATGTGACTATCCTCAGCCTGGTGTGGAGATATTTTTATTGCCTGACTTTTACATGAACTTATCAAGCCAGTATATAGACAGTAAGAATACATTGCAGAGATATATCAGTATGTCTGTAGCGTGTCTGGCAGGGACTTGCAGCTTCTCTATTCCAAGCCTCAGGCAATAATGTCCTGGGTGACACGTTCCTGTGCTGAAGCACTGAACATCCATTGGATTTATGCAATTCACAATGCTCATGTGTGAACTTCAAAATCCATGAAGCACAGATGGCACCGAGATCTTTCTCCCCTAAAGAAAGGGTTATTCTTCTGTTAGAAGATGGTGGGAGCCGCAGACAATACATTATGTTTTGAAGTCTAAGCTTTAATTAGAGAGATAAAAAAACGTATCTTCTTTTGTTAAAAGGGAAGGTTCTATTAAATGTGTGACAATGAAACTGCTTCCAGGACAACCACCAGAGATGTTCCTGCAAGGAGCTCTGGAGAAGATAAAGAGCTTGCTCTTCACAAACACTGGCTTTTTCCCATCTTTGCACTCTTGTCACTCATCTCCTACTGATTTCAGTAGCAAGCAGAAAACCTTAAATGCAAATTATAATTCTCATCCAGTTTTATCAAGGGCAACATCCAATGCTAGCCAAAGTTAGTCAGTTCTTTAATATTAACAATACTGAGGAAAGGAGGAGATGTTTGTGTGGAAACTTAGGGGGCTATTGTCACGTGAATAAAATATTGTAACCCATGAAAGATAATGGGCCTTTGGAGCCGGGCTGGTTTAGTTCTCACAAGCGCTGCTGCTAAGAGCTAAAGTAGATACTTCCTTGTTTAATAGAGTCCCTTGCAAAAATACGCCAATCCAAATACCGTGCCTTGCATTTGAGAGATGCCCTTGTCCAGCACAGTCAGAGAACAGCGTACACAGCACAATTCAGTCCTCTTCCTCGGCACACGGCAAACAGCAATCAAACCCTAAAACATGGGCAAACAATCCCAGCGAGCGGTGTGATTAGGTTTGCTCCAGAAGACCTGTACGCAAATAAAGACAAAGAGAGTGCAAGCGTGTGTCTCCCTCTCTAGGAAGAGGAAAACACCACATCTGGCAAAGTCCATCCCTAGTGTGCTGATACACAAGGATGAAATGACCCACACTGCAAGAAAATGTGAACAAGCAAAAAGAGATGACAAAATCTTACATTTAATACTAGAGTCTAAATTTTCTTGACTATAGACTTCAAAGTAGATTTTCAAAAGTTGGTGTCCAAAAGAGCAAATAATGATATTGTCAATGCAACCTAAAAAAAACATATCTGAAAAATAACGCAATGAGGGTATGGCTAATGACGAGCTTGGAAACGCAGCCTCTGGGGGATCAGCTTTTTCATGAAAATTTAAAGATGTGCATAAAACATAGGTTTAAGTTACGTGCTTAGAATTGTGCGACTCAAGTAACAGTAAAAAACACTTCCTTGGTATCCATTTACTACTTCAAATAATGAGCACTGACAATCTGGATACTTAAAAGTAAGATTAACCCAGACCTGGGCAAAATTCCTTATCTTCTCCCTCTTCCAAGCTGTTTGCTGGTTCTCCATCTTCATCCTAGGAGTCAGCCTGCTATAACTGAAGGCACTCTGGATTTTACAAAAGATGTTCTTTTTCTGAAGTAAAATACAAAAATTTACTTAGGATAAGGATTCCAGCTTTCAGACTTAGGCACTCAACCCTAGAGCAGTTTGGGATGCGATGGTTCAGACTGGCATTTGCCATTCTGTAATGCAAGCAGGAGTTTCTAACAGCTGCCATGACAAGCTCTGGGCAGAGCTGGGTGTGCCAGGGTGCTACTGGGACCTGACAGTAAACCAGTGTTACTGTTCCCAAAGATGTTGCTTCTTATAGTGCCAGATCTGCTCATCCCTGTCTGCTTAGCAATTTCTGTTCACTTCAGGAGCCCCTGTGGTTAGGCAGTCCTTGAACCCAGCGCGATGGGCTGGAGCAGAGGTATTTCCAGCAGAGCTAAACTGCATCCTGTTGACAAAACCAGCACGTATCACTCTGAGCCAGTAATGTTCTCTCTCCACAAGGCAATCTCAGCATCCTCAGGACCGTTTAATTCTCACATTTTAATTTCACTATTATTCACTCTATTCCACCTAATCTTGTAATTATTTACCACAAAAAAATCCCACAACAATCAAGCCCCTCAAATACAAACAGAATACTCCAGCATGTTACCTCCCCTTGCCAGTTAGTCCATCATATGCAGCCTTGCTTCGATTTCCCCGACTTGAGGATCATCCAATTTGCTGCAATGCTGCACAAAATAAATCACTAACCTCTTAAAACAACAAAAGGAGGACATTTAATGAGTCAAAGACAATACTGTATTACCAAAGCAAAGATTAAAGGAACTAAATTGTTCCTTTACAAAAAAAATTGAAAGCTTTGCAGAGCCCAAGAAAGCAAAAAAGCCATACATGAAGAAAATACAATTATTCCAACCACAGAAATACAAATGTTATTGGTAGAAAGCATAGCAGGGCTTTTTGAGAGAACACCACCAAATGAAAGCAAGAGAAGCAAAAACTGGATGAAAGGAAGAAAGGATGAGACAGATGAAAGAAAAAATGAGAGCAGGGTGAGAAAACAGGAGGGTCATTTCCTTTATCTAGACTTGCTAACTTCACTGTTCAGAAACAAAGGCAGTGACTGTTCTTCACAAAATTGTCTCCAAGGACTATGTAGGCCATTTGGTGATATTTTTAAAAAATAGTTTGAAGAAAAAAAAAAAACTGTATTCTTTAGTGTCACTCAGCAGTAGTCCTGCAGCTGGGGATTTCTGTTTATACAACGGTTTGAATTTTTTTCTGCTCTAGTTATTTCATTACAACCATAGGATTTATTATATGGTAATTCCCTCAGCTCTAATAAATCTGTTTGGGGGCAGGGGGGGCTGGGGTGTGTCTTATGATTCCAGTCTGGCAACAAATTTTCCATATAAAACTTAATCTATTGTATCTCACTTCTGTATAATCAGATCATTAAAATGCATTGCTAATATGTAAATCTGAGCTAACCTCATTATCATAATTATGCTCCATAATTATTGAATAAACAAGCATTTCAGAGTTTCTGAAGTCTGCTGAGAATGCTTTTTCAGTTTGGGAGTGGCTTTAATTATGTGCTCCCTAATCATTATTATAAACTGTTGTGGCACTCCTGCTATATGACTGTTTTAAAAGCCGCTCCTAATCCGGCTGGCAGGGACCAAAGGTTTGTGTGCAGAGAGCACATCAGACAGCATCCTTCAATCACTGCCCGACTGCCGTGCTCCACCTAAATTAGTATAATTGTTTAATTTATAGACACAGCTTTGCTCACAAGCCTCCATGTATTTTAAGGAATTATGAGCAATGAGTCAAATTCTGCCTTTCCCTCTAGAAGGAGAATTAATGAGTGAACATCTCTCCATTTGACATCATTTTATTGAACGTAAAGTATTCCAAGAAAACACACCGACCGTAGGTTTTACACCTGCGCTGCACAGATGCCTGATGAAACAGCTTTCAAATGTGCTGCGCACTCAGTATTTTTTTCTTTTTATTTTTTAGTTTTGTTTTGTTAATATATCCCTAAACGAGGCATAGGGATCAGATCCCCAGCCAGTACAAGTAGCTTAACTGAAACTAAAACACTTTTGCCAACGTATGGAAGATTTAGTCCATTACCTTTAGAAAGCATCACGAGGACAACCCTGCTGACTTCTTCGATGTGCTTCTTACTAACGATGAAACTGGATTATTCTCAGACTACCACTGTCTGAACACCCTGTCACATCTTGACCCAAACAGAAAATGGAAACTTACTGTCTTTGCAGGCCCCAGGAAAAGCTATCCACAATCTGTGATAGATATGGCCTTTGAACAAATGACTCATAAATGATCAATAAGGTCCTGGCAACATTTGAGCGTACTTGACCCAGAGCAATATTAACAAATATATCCATGATATTGACCTTTTCTCCTTTTACATGAGATTCTGTGTAGGAGACAATTAAAAGTTTGTCAAATTGCAAGAAGGTCAATAAGATTGACTTGCAGAAATTTTCAGAGTGGAAATGAAAAAAAAAGCGTTTGATCTATATATCAGAAAAATCAAGCATAAACAGTACAGCAGGCATACTAATGAACCTGCTAACATAGACAAAACAACTGATCAACACCACCACTACGCTTGTCCAAATGGCAACAGAAAATACAAGACATATATTGGCAAGGGTTTTTCAACTCAAAAAAAATCCCCAAACAAACAAAAAAAACCAAAAAACAAATTAAAACCCCCAAACAACCAAAGAATCAGTTAATTTTAGTACTTTTTATAGAGTCCCAAGGCTCACCTGATTTTCTTACAATAAACAAGAGAAAGAGACTAAAAATGCCCCATCTCTCAGAGGGCAGCTCTCTTTCTCCAGTTCTTTGTAATACTATCCCTCGACAACCTGTCCTCTACATATTCAGTCTCTCAGGTCTCCTTCCCTGGAAAGTGAACTAGAAAGAAAGCTCAAATTAGATTCAGGCAGTGATGAACATTACCATTTTGGTGAGCTGAAGCTTGTCAAGCTCTCTTATCCTTTAGGTGAACATCACATTACCTGACCATGGGACATAGATTTGATGTGAAATTACACTTCACCGTGCATTTATAGGACAGACAGACTGTTTTATCTTAGATGGGGGAAGAAAGAGCAGATCTTTATAGGAAAGAAAAGAGGATTATTCACATTCACTGACAATAGCATCACCTCGTAGGCAAAGACCAGCACTTCTCCTTTCTATGTATGGATTTTGTGCCCTTCTGCACAACCTTCTTTTGAGAGCATTGGAAAGAAAAGTGACAGGAGTAAACATCAGCGAAATAAATCATTTGCTTTTAAGGAGTTCAAGATGTAGAATAAAAAGACATTCAAGTGATACCAGAAATGTGTATTCAGAGAAACACGCTAACCTGGAAATTAAGCGCAAGGAGCTGGTTCACATACATAAAATAACTCTCAAGCTAAATTTAAATCTCAATTTATCCCATTAAATCCTGAGTCCATCCTGTCCCTACAGAGGAATTTCCAGTGCAGGTAGAAGGAAAGATAAGATCAATGCTTTGTTCAGTAGGAAAATCTCAGCACAATGCCAGGCTTAGAGCCACACCAAGAATGACACTGAGTAATAACAATAATGCTTTTCATTTCTGTAGGGCTTTTCAGCACAGAATCTGGAAGTACTTTCAAGTACTCATTAAACTTCACTAATGAAAGCAACAAACAGCAGCACAGAGACAGCAACGGGTGTCCAGCAGAGGAAGGAAACCTCCTACATCACTTTTGCCACAGAGCAAAACACATGGACCCTAAGAAAAAGGATTAGGAACAAAACCTCATTGGCTCAATGCATCGTCTTAGCTGCTAGATCAATGTATTTTAGGGTGAAATTTCACAGGAAACTCAGATTAAGCCTACAAGGCTGCTGGAAAGGGCCTTCCCACTCTCATGGCTGTATCCCAGCCTGCATCACAAGATCACCGGGCTGACTTTGAAATTGGGTGTTTTGGTTTTGGTGGGTTTTTTTAACCATTATGAGTTTAACTTTCAGCTGAGTGGATGAGCTGATTGGGCTGTGCAGCCCTATGAGTGCTAGCCCCAGGGCCAGGGAGGCGGCAGGAACCGGCAGCAGCAGACATGGCAGGACTGCCCCAAGCGTGGGCTCAGGTGGGCTGGCTGCTCCCGACCTGCCTGGGCACTGCCCGAGCCGGCCAGCTACGAGTGGGCACAGCAGAAGAGTTTTCCCACGCTGGGGCACTGACTTGTTGGCTCCTTCTCTGCCCATGGAGCTTGTAGAACTATACTTATCTCCAAAGTACTATCCCTGTGTCACAACCAGTTCATACAGCCTATATGTTTGACAGCTTTTGTCACAGATAAGAAGCAGGCATGCAGGCAAACACTATCATCCCATATGCTTCATTTTCTTAACTGAAAACCGGTGTTGACTCATCAGGAAAAACAGCTGTTTTCTTGAATTGCAAATCTTGTTATCACTAAGTGCAGATACACCCAGCCACTGAAGCAAGATGAGGCATTCTTTCACTTTTTTTTCCCACCAACTTGTACTGCCAGAAGAGCAAAACAAAGAATAGGAGTCTGCCTGGGCAAAGGGCCTGTACATGGTGGAAAGCCACCATCGCACCTCCCGTCACGTCCGTCTCTCCTATAGTCTTCACTTGTGACCAACAGGACAGAGGGAGAAAGGAAAGGAGTTGTGTGACACACCATGACACCACCTCACAGGCTTTCCAACGTCCCTTCTTTGACTTCATAAGCAGATTTCACAAACGGTACACACCACGAATCACACAGCTGAGAATCACGAGCTAGCCTCGTCTTTTCCTCTGCCTTCAACTCAGGATGAAATGTACTGCTGATACTGGGTGTTTACTGACTGACCCCAGGATGACACACACAGAGGGACCTTCCCACTGGCCTGGAGATTATTGCAAGATGATGCTCAGAGCCTCAAATTAATTTTCAAATTCTGTTTCACTGGCAATTTCTTTCAGCTGACTGCAGGTTTCTTTCTCAGAGGGGGGAGGGGGGGGAATGTGAGTACAGGAGACATAAAAATTAAGGACTGAAATGACCCTGCTGCCCCAGATTTCCCCACCTTCTTCCTCTGTGCATCTCCTAAGTAGTTTCTCAGTGCAGAAGAGCTGTTACCGCACTCTGCACATGCTTCTGACACTTGACTTCAAAGGAAGAACTGCAAACCCCTCTTCCTGAAGCAGCACTAAAACAGTTAATTACACTAAGCTAGTTAATAGCCTTTCATCATCAAGGACTGGTTCTTCTGCACACACAAGGACAGAATCCATTTACTTTTTATGTATATCCTTTTATTTATCTCACTCCTACCAGCTGTATGATAATTTATTCTCTGTCACTGTTCTTAACTCATGAGTTCATTTAAAGTGTGGTAGCAGTGGAAATACATTAACAGTTTCAGAGAATAAAACCTTTCCGAAAATGGAATCCAGCACTTTACTTTTACAAATACAGAATTTACACATTTGCACTTGGCTTAATTAATTAAATCCATACAGGAATCACCCAAGCCATACAGTACAGCACAATACATACGCCGATACCTAATTATCATCAATTCAGCCAGAACAAAGAAGCGAGAAAACTGCCTCAACATCAGAGATGTGTTGGGATCAGCCAAGGAGCGAGCAGAGCAGTCCCAAGCCAACAGCAGCTGCTTTGAGGTGCCCGGGATGTGATTTCTCAAGCAAAGACTCTGCCGTGGCCGGAAGGAACGGATCCCACCCTTCCATCTACCCCTGCACGCATGGCCCATTGCCCCTGCTGTGTCATACGTGGCCCATTTAGGTCATTGACTCCGCTGAAGACTGAACAAGTTTAGGTAAGGTTGGTTTAATAGTGCTGGAAATTGCTGGCAGGGGAAGGAGGGCTGGAGCCATTCTGGGGAGAGCCTGAGCAGCTCGCATAACTGCACCCTTGGAAAACCTCAAATTGCTTTAAGCCACAGGTTTCCGAGATTCCAGAAAAATATCTGAGAGCCATTTCTCCTCCAGAGCTCTGCTACCTCATGTGCCATTGCCGAGTAAGTGTGTGATGCCCTGAAGAGCAACAGACCCTTACCCATGTGCTGACCCCGGGAAGCCCTTTCTGTGGAGATGCTGAGCTCCGCAGAAGTTCCTTGAGCTCTCGGAGCATTCAGCTCCCTGCCAGTTTTTGCCATGTCGGTTATGTGGCCACTGCTAACCCACATCAGCAATGCTTTTGTGCTAAGCAAGAGAAACAGCTACTTCTCTCTTGGGAAGTGATTTTGCAAAAGAATTGTCTTCTTTTAGCCACTAATCCTGTTTGGTAGTGCAGCAGGGATGCTGACAGTGTACTTCACCCTCAGCAGCGGCCGTGTCCCAGGGCCTTCTGCAGCCCCACCATGGCCCTGGCACAGCCCGAGGCCAGCAGCACGGCTCAGCCACAGGACCTCAGCTGACAGCGGATCAGCAGCGCTGCCGTGCATCAGGACATAAATAGCCCAAGCAAAATCCAGACTGAAGGGGTGTTTTTTCCCCTTTTTTTTCCTCCAAACAAATTTTTCCACTCCCCCTTCTCCTTTTTCCTCAGCCTCTTCTGTGTAATTAAGAGCAGTTAGAAGAGAATTAACCAGGAAAAGCCATCAGATTCTTGGGTAAAACAGCCACTTGGCAGAACCGCTTCCAGATCTTTGCATGAAACGTTCTTTGTAAATGGCCTTTGAGAGAAAGGCAGCTCTGAGAAAACAGCCATAGAGATAGCACACAGCTCGTCTGCAGCAATAAAGACTAGCGGGACAATCTGATAGAAGACTCTGCCAAACTGAAAATATGTCAAGCCTGTGGCCTGGCTGCAAGGAATTCTCTGGTATATGCAAATAAGCAAAGGAAAACGGGAAAGGGGAAAAGTTAGGAAAAGACATACACACCCACAATCCACTGTAACAATCATTATTATTGATCTTGCTGCTGTCTTTAAGGGAAGCATCTATTACAGGAACCAATACTTAATGAAATTAGAAAGAAACACATATGCTTTCCCATAGACACGCTGGAGACAATTGCCCATCACTGTTCATTTGTTACAACTCTCTAGATTCAACCACGACCTGGAAATACCATTTCTATATCGACATCACTCTTAAGCAAACATGTAGTTAAAAAACAAAACAAATCTGCTTATTCCATTCCTGGTCAAAGCAGATCGGTTTTCACTGGCTACACTGAGTAGAAACATCCAGCTCCCACCAAGAAGCATTACTTGCACACCTACTAATACACTCCAGTGGAGAAATAGGAACCACACAACATATAAAAGGTTATTTCAGTCTTCATGTTCATCTGTCATGCCCTTGCTCAGACATTGTTAATTTGACAAAGCACTTAAAAGTCAAATGTTTCTCAGTTTTAAAATTATATTTCTACTAACCAGTCTCCTTTAGCTAGAAATTTCTCCATATATTTAAGTGAACAAGATTCAAATCACAGAATTGATTACACAGGGCATAAAAGGTGGTTTTTTTCCGAAAAATAAATTTTCAGTGATTTTCCTCATGTCTCAAAAGTGGCTGCAAAAAAAAAATATTTTGCAAAGTTGAATTTTTTTCTCCTGTTGTTTTTTGATTATTGTGAAACATGGGCAGAAGTTGTTCCTTTCCAGGTGATGTCAGTGGAGTTCATTACTGGACTCCTACATCTGGAAGTCACCTGCCATGACTCTAATGCAGAGTGCAACCTGGACTTTTTCACAAAGGCTTTTAACTACATCTCACTTGAAGTACCTGCACACTTTGGACGAAACAAAATCTTCAGCTTCAGTTATCACACAGTTAAACAACGCAGCTGCCCTCAAAAACACCAGAGAGCTTTTTCAGATCAGCTCTGTGTACCAGGCAGAAGACCAAAATGCAAAAGCATTTTATTTGATTTACTCCAAGATCAGACTCCAGGGGCTTCTCAGGTTAAAGAGGTGATTTCTGAAGTTCTGGTTGTATATAATAGAAAATTGCTGCACTTGAGTGTAATTCTTGTTTCTCCAAAATACAATGTCACTAACACAGGGCTGGTACTAGCATGAAAGTCAGGCTGTAGCACAGGCCCATCAAACACTATAGTATACACCAGTTTAAATACCATTATGGAAAACCTCTAAGGAATTTTATAAAACATAATAGGCTTCTCAAAACCAATGTTTTATAGCAAGAATATTTTTCTATTAACTAGTACTATACAGTTCAAAAATTCAAGAGTGATCTCTAACTCTGTTAAACTCTGTCAGCTTTCAGAATCATTGCCATAAACCCCATTTTAGACCCAAAGTCAGCCAAAGACTTACTCAACTACCCAAGTTTAAACAGATGACTTGTACAAACCCAGTTCCACTGAGCACCCCTTCAGCATGTTTTAACCTTGAGTGCACACTTAAGGCTCACTTGTGTCAATGCCAGTAAGAGTTGTGAGGTCTTGGCAGTGGCCCCTTCTTTTCTTTCAAAGCACTTGGACTATATTCATACTAACACAGCAATACAGTCAAAGAACTCAAAAGAAAATGAAAACCCTCATAGGTGTTAGGTGGAAGAGATTGTGAACCCCACAGAGGCTGCTTTAGATCCTAGGTCAGCCACTGGCTAGAACTGCCCGAGGGGGTGGATTTGTGCCAGACTGGACACGGACCAGCTGCTCTCTCCTGCTGCCCAGCGCTGTCTCTGGCCATTTCCCTCACCGAGTTACACTGCAGCTGCATCTTTCTGTGTCTGCCTTTCTGCATACAGAACAGATGAGCCACAGCAATAAAAATGAATCTGCATATAGGAGCAAATAGTATAGCTGCAAACATTTGGAAGCATTAATATTTTGGATTTTATTCCATCCCTTCACAGAACCAGTCTCTGCCTTGAATAGCTTCACAGGGCAAAATCTTCTGTTTAAGCTGCCCCAAAATTAGCAAGCAATCCAGGTTCCAGATTCGTCTGTTTTATAGCGCAGTGGTTTATCGCAACTAAGATCGCAAAACTGGGCTCCTCTGCATATGCCATCTTATAATTTAGGAAACAGGAAGGTAGGAAGGGGAGCTACACGCATCCACATTCCAGCCCTGCCCTCAAGCAGAACAAGGTTGCCAGCAGACCCTATGCAAACTTCTAGTAATATGTGCGCCTCCACAAGTTTTAAATCATGACAGTCATGATGACATTTGTGCCAGCGAATACATGGTGCTCTGTCACGCTGTTGTTGGATTTCTTCTCTCAGCAGCTCAACTTATTTGTGTGCTTCTGTGAAGAACTCCAGCATGTCCTCCTGGGCAGCAGGATACAGAGTGAAGAAAGCTGTTAGCAAATCAATCCTAAAGTGATTTATTTCCAAGTGACAGATACCAAGCAGGCGGCATATATTTATCATTTGGACAAGGCCTTAATAAAGATAAATTCAGAGTGTAAGTCTCTCTAAGAAACAGCTTCAGCTGCAGACACATGCCAAAGCTCACTTCACTGTTTAATTAGACACATATGCTTCAGCTGAGTTTTAATATGCATGATGTTTGTTTCAGTTATGAATATTACAACTAGTTGTCTAGAACTAGAGGTTGTCCAGGCCCAATAGTGCAAAATCCCTTTGAGATGTTTCTTTCCAACACCAATAATCAATAGACATTACAAACCAAAACACACTCCCTGAGACAATAATTAACATATAATTATTACCTGAATAAAGGTATTTTAAAATCTTGTTAAAATACATGAGCAATACTGAATCCTGGAGAAGACTCCGAGCAAATGACCCATTTAGGACAATAACAGCATTGCGTTAAAAGTATTTCTTCTCTTCCTCAGAATCTGAGCACCATCAAATGGGGGAAGGAGAGAAGGAAGCGGAACACAGTTTCTTTTTGTTCAAAAAATACACTAAGCTTCCTTTTGTCTATGCTTAGATGGCCATCCATCATAAAAATCATCTATTATTTACCGTAACTTATAATATTTTCTGTGCCGTACAGTATAATTTCCCAGTTTCTTTGAGACTAACCTAGAGCCAAACGCATCTTCTTGCTCAGCTCATCTTCCTTTCAAGTCAGTGGGAGTTGCGGGAGCACATGGGTTGCAGAAATGAGGCTGAGCTGCTCAAAGGGATTTAGATGCACATGTTCCATCAAAATGAATGAAAGGTAAACCTCCTGCGTGCCTTGAAAATCTTACTTTTGTGAACTTAGTTCAGTGGTAAAAGCTCCCTTTGTTCATCCGCTCAATAGTATTTTACCTATTCCTTTACGCAGAGCTGCCATAGGATAGCGTGCTCCGTGGTTATGTCTATTAGCTTGGTAAAATACACCCACAACAAACCTGAGGCTAATGTCAAATTTCAACTATAAATAACTCTATACTACCAAGCGACCTTCCACCACTCCTGCCTCACACATGTAACAGTAACCAGGCTCTTTGCTTGACCACTCTGCCATCAGCCAGGAATAACCTTTCTGAAGTCAAGGGAACCATGTGGAATAAACCCAGCCCAAGTGCAAAGAGAAACACTTCAAAAAAGCTGGAAGGAAATGTCTGATCTGCAAATTGTCACCAACTCCTGAACCCACTGTTCCACTGAAGACAAAAATCTGCCTTAATACCCATCCTTTCAACAGTAAGGTCAGAAAAGCCTCTCAGAGACATACTCTGCAAAAAACCAAGGATGCCAGCCCACTGGAAAGGAGCACAGAAATAACCTGCACCCCACTCCCATTCACTCACAGTTCTTATAAGTATCAACACTGTTGCCTAAACGAAAAGCAGAGCCACACCGCATCAGGAACTCGCTATCATCCTTTGCTGTGGATGATAGATCCACCTTCTATGTAAATTGGAAGCTACATCGACATCAGATAAAGCTTCTTAGAAATGGAGAGGCTTGAAAACATATTTCAAAACAGCTTCTAATGAAAAAGAAGCTTCTTGCTGGGGTCTTCTGTTCTTGACTGCTTCCTCCAACGCCTTTTCAGCTGAGAAATCCAACAAGAAATCCACACAAGAGCTACCCATAACTGTTCTTTGCACCAAGCGCCCAAAATGCTTTTTAACATGATGTATTTCAGACAGGTTATGCAGACAAACCGCCCTTCTCCTGCATGACTGCCTGGGGACTTCCCCAGCCCCAAGAAAGCCATGTTTTCCTCAACCTTTTAGTGCATCTCAAAGTACCACAAGTGATAATGGCTCTTATCAGTCTTGTGTTGTGGCACATCTCTTGCCTTTACAAAGGAGACAGAAGAGACCAAGGAAACCTCAGAGGGAAGCAGCTCTGTGTAAGGCTAAAATGCAAAGCTTCATACTCTCACGGGAAAGGGGAGACAAAGGAAAACACAAAGGATGAGCTTCCCTGCAAGAAAGAGAATCTAAAAATTCTCCACATTTCTTATTATCAGAAAACTCACACATCTGCATAAAAACACTTATACTGAAAAGAACACAAGGATCAACCCAGCCCATCCTGTTACCTGTGTATGGCTCACTAGTTTCACCGAAGTTTCACAGCAAAAAGGGCTGCTGGAGTGTGAAGGAGCTGCCTGAAGTCAGGGTGGAATTTGACTGAGGACTTCCACCTGACTCTCCATGCGAGGAACACAGTTGAAAGACTCCAACATGACAGGTAATTTGCAATTCTGAATGATCAGATGTCACCTGACAGCTTTTTAGCTTTCCTCGATGCACCTGTGTTAGACAAGCGTGGTAACGCAGGTTAACTAACTTAAGCTAAATGTCTCAAGGTAGAACACTAGTGAAGGGGAATTTTTACAAAAGCCTTTTTATTCTTCTCCATTTTTTTAAAAAATGATTTTAACACATGTTAACAGGGCAACACTAAAACTCTGTGGCCTTTATTGCAATTCAGTATTTTTAGAAATTACCTTGCCTTCGCTAGGCAACAGCTATGGAATGTCAGGGGTGAGACAGATCAAGAACTGTAATGCTTTATACAGGCAAAGAGTTTTTACACTCAGTTTTTGCTACGTATTACAAAACAGTTCTCCCAATTACTAAGGCTGTATCTTAAAAATGGTAATCACCACCTGGCATACTCCATCAACACTTAGAAACATGACAAAATGATGCGGCACTTTACATTTAGGCAGCACATCAGTAGGAAAGGAATGCATCCATGTGCTAATGTAGGCAGACACACAGAAAGAGAAAGACATGAAGTAGTTTAGAGGGCATTATATAATAATTGTGGCAAGTGTTGGCTTTTTAACAGCATTGGCTTTAGAAATTGGGCAGCAACCCATCAGCCTGCAGGTGCTGAGCGGAGAATAAATTGCTTATCTGTCCCTGCTGCTCATCCTTAGGAGAGGTGCTGTATCGTGTCACTCAACTTGCTGATCTCTTCAGACAGTTTTCTCCAGTGACAGAATTCTCATGCCAAACGTGTTGGTTTACTAATACAGAAACATGGCTCCTCTGACCTGGTATTTCTATATGCTGAGCACACAGGGATACCCTTGGGTAGTCACAAGTAGCAACCATTTTCTAATTAATTAATCCACACATCTCCTCTTTCAGCTACATCTGTATACATCAGCAATGACATCAAATTGTCTGTTAACTTCATCAGAAGTATTTCCTTTCCCTGAATTTCCCAGGGGTGTATCAATACCTGCTTCCCTAAATAAAAGTGGCAGGCGGATGTAAAGTGAGTATCAACCGACTCCCCTGTTCAGCATATCTCCAGTGCAGCCAACAGTTCAAAATGGTTATTAAAAGGTCAGAGATCCTTCCAATTGACAAGGCACCAAGTCCAGATGACACTCATCCAAAAGTGCTAATGGAAATGGAGACAGAAATTGGAAAACCTGTAGGAGACATTTTGACAAGCTCAGCTGAGTAAAGATGCCTGAAGGCAGACACAGGACTAACATAAACCAGCATTTTAAAAAGACCTAAAAACAAACCGGGGAAACAGATACACATGCAAACATTTACAGACCAGTATTCAGGAGTATTTTGAGAATTATTTTCATGGTTCAGGACTTTTAAAAAAAACAGACTTCTTCAGTTTGATACTGCAGGCAGGTGATATGGTTTCAAGAAAATGCAAGTCTCCCGTCTTTTGCCACCTCCATACTCTTTAGGACTATGCTTTTGCCTTCTCAGTGGAACAAAAACCCTGTTAGAGGGATCACATTTAATGAAAAGGGGCTGAAAGGGACTTCTGACAGCATCAGATGTGAAGAGTTGATGCCTTCCTTATATATTATTGTATTCACAAAATCCTACATGTACTCAGCCGGGAGAAAATACCCTGACTTAATACTAAACTAAAGTCCTTTATCCTGCCAGTAATTGCTGTTTGCATGCAAAGCTGCTGCATATGCCTTCACTGGGAGAAAAACTAGTAAGAACTTCCTCCTATCAGCTGAAAAACAAAGAACTCTTAGCACTTGTGTGCAGGGTGGATTGGGAGGAGGTGGTAATGGCCACATATCTTCCATCTGAACCTGGAGAGCCGTGAAAGTCATGCAAAACAGCATTTTCAGTTTCCTCCGTAAATTGCAAATCTCTAGATCACAACTGCCTGCACAAATTGTGTCAAGCCATTGACATGCAGTTCCTTACGTATGTGCCCAATATATGTAGTTCCTGAACGGGGGATGCCTCGTTACCTTAGGGGGGACACTGAGGCGTCAGAACTAGAGGTCAGAATGGAAATCACCACAAACACCTAATTAAAGACGAGTTCTTCTGACAAAAATTGTTCCAACTGAAACAAAGAGGTGAAAATTTTACTGCTTTTCTGACATGCCCAGACTGCATGCATTTGGGAAAACAGGTCAGGAAGTATAGTCATTTACTGAGCCCCATACCACTAAAGTCATCTTGGTCTGAGGATAGGAGACTCTTCAGAAAACTGCAAGACTGGATCCTAGTTTTCAGTTCTTTCTTCTTAGATGTCTCAGTTTTTCCCTGTTAACATATGAGTCTCCATGCTCTGAGCCCTGTGGCACACCTGTGGGGTACGTGTATGCACTGCACCCCTACAACGGACTGAATCCCATGCTACTAAAACATATAGGTCAATGCATGCAAAAGACACGGACTCTTCTACTAAAAACACTAAGTTTCTAAGCAGCATCCTGGTGATTAGCCAGAATACAATTCCTGCTTGGAAGCATTCAGGCCACCTGATGCTGATTCCTCCCCCAACATCGCTGTGCTCTTCCTTTGAAATCGACTGATTTTAGTTTAAAGGACAGGCAGTAAAAATAAAAAGCACTGA
>Ga0065711_1006955_pt1 | contig 16054 bp, 14 predicted proteins | sample Hoacrofraction12_FD_59098 | JGI IMG/M metagenome (GOLD analysis project Ga0065711, IMG submission 59098) | Hoatzin crop microbial communities from Cojedes, Venezuela - Epithelial fraction 12 v2 (version 2) | ecosystem: Host-associated > Birds > Digestive system > Esophagus > Crop | place...
TCTCCCTTCGTCTACCCAGCCAGTCATGTCATCGTAGAAAGCTATTAGCTTGGTCAGGCATGATTTCCCCTTGGTGAATCCATGCTGACTACTCCTGATAACCTTCTTTTCCTCCACTTGCTTGTTGATGGCCTCCAGATTGCAGCTGCTGAATTTGCTGTACTGCAGGAAGCACTTATCAGGAGCACTTCCTGAATCTGTTTATTACTTTGTTTGAAAGACTATGGTAAGCAATCCTATCATGCTCACTCCTTAAGTAATGCAAGTTTCTAGGTAAATGAATAGGACTTTTAGAACAAGGACTTCAGAATTTGACCCTGAACCTGATTAACTGTTTTAACCTCAGCTCTTTCTGTTTTTCATTTGCTGTTCATAGAATATTATGCATTAGTACCAAGTACTACATATTTCTTCTAATGCACGAAAAATGTTCGTTATAGGACAGGTAGGAAAAATTAATTTTGCTTGCAATATCATTAGTATGTTTTCAGTAAGCTGTGCATATGGCTTAGAAACAAGGCCTTTATATTTTTGTTCCCTTACAAATCCTAAATGAAGATAAGCATGCAACTACTGTACAGTATAATTCTATAGCAAATAATTGTAGCAAAAACACACTTCGACTCTTCAGAGAGCCTTTGTTAAAAAGGCTGGTAAAAATGGTACTTAACAAATTTTCCTCTGTTTTTATAGAGTAATAAAGAACTAATACACAGCTCTCAGAAACACATATCAAGTTTAAACCTCATTTTCTTGAAATACGTATTCTCAGCTACATGAGTGGGGCTTATATCTTGACTTAAGAAGCCATGTATATACATTATATCTTTAATAATAATATATATATTATATCTTTTAATAATATATAATATATATATTGTATCTTTAAAAAACTTTATTTGGCTCCCAGTCAGTTAGTTCAGTTTTCTATCTCCACACTCCATTATCTGCAAGAATGAAGTAGCTCGTCTGTGGCCCTGGTCTTGGCTTCTTCTACCTGGCTGGCTTTTCAATGTAGCGTCTGCTCTCAAGTACTATTACTTCCCTGTAGGTGTAGTATTTCTCAGTACTATCTTTCTACTGTTTTGACCCACCCCCAAGCTATGATACCTTTCAAACACTGTACTGTCAAAGCTTTTAAGATCTAACCATAATTCTCTCCTATAGTGTCCCTTGAAGCACCAACCACCTTTAAAAGTGCACAGAGCAGGAGCCTTGCAATATTGCCAATGCACACATGCATGTGTATGTAGTGCCATTGGACCATTAATGTGCACTTCTTCAGCAAGAGCCAGCATATATTCCATTCCACATCTCTCTTTAGTTGTTTGCTGTTCCACAACCAGGAAGACATTAATCCCACTCAAACTACAGCCTTTCCTCCTCTCACATCCTGACTGATGCAATCTTCTTTAGGAGCTATTCACAAACCATTTAGTATTCATTAGTCTTTGGAGTATTTCTAGCTGCTGAAGCCTTCACTCTGAATGAGAAATTAAATCTTCTTATAAAAAACCCCAACAACCTAAATTCTCATTCCAGTGGTCTCAGAATTCTAGTCAAATATTACCACATCTTTTTATGATACCGGGAAACACACTGGAACTTCTTTCTGTTTCATCCTACCTTGCAGGATTCAGCTCTGGAAGGTACATGAGTCACAGCATTTCTGACCTTGCAGGAAGTACTCTTGAAAGGATGAAAGATGGTCTTTTTCTCTGTCTGACTTTCAAGCCAAAATACATCTACTTTCACTGCTGAATTAACCTTAGGACATAAGGAAATACGGTGTTGCAGGAGACAAGGTAGGAAAAAAGCCCGTATAAGATCAAAACTGCTTACCTGTTATACTACTTCTACAACCTTTTTTCTTCTCTTCCTTAGTTTCCTTTAGCTTGTAAATTAGTAGCTGCTCCCCTGGACCATTAAGGCTCAGGAAAGAGGAAGCTGGGAAACACCACAGCTTAAGTAAAAGTAATTCAGGTGAATTCAGTAATTGCAAGCATGAGGCAACACCCTTCATTTAGAAGAGAGGCTGGAGTAAGTGGATTCTGTATCCTATGCATGCATGCATGTATTGAAGACCATCTTTAATTAACCATATAGCTTAACGAACTGGATCCACATTCCACAGTGATGAAACCTGATTTTAATAGATGTTGGTTTAAGCTTTCTGATTTGGAACCCAATGGGATTATTCAGGGGTAGAGGAGCTGAATCATAACATCTGACCTCTGGACATTAGTGACTCCAGACATCTTGTGCCTAGACTTCTTTTATAACTAACAGAATTGAATCCACCTGACCTGCTTCATATTTCACCCTCAGATTTACTCTGATTTAATTATGTTCACTTTGTTTGTTTGAAGTCTGACAGCAGCTGATGGCTCTGATACATACACACACACGCACACACATATATATATATATAAAAGATTTATCCCTTTGCTTTCCTGATCATGTTGTCTGACTGCTCTGTGCCCAAGCTTCCACATATGTTTTACAGGTCTTCCATCTCCTCTATCCATAGCTATTTGCTAATCTTGAACAGGAAGACTAAAGCCATTCATGATTAAAAGAACCATTATATATCTGTCTGCAACTTCATGACTAATTTTATTTGCTTAATCTTTCCTTTGGCAAAATGAAAATATTGTAAGAAAAGGCTTAGTTGTGGACTTTTTACTGTAAAATATATTTCCTTTGTATATTTCTGCTTCATCTGCAGTTACTAGAAATTATTGTATCCTAGATGGAAATATTAATGTCTTAATTACTCTGTAAACAAATCTGTGCCTGTATTCTACTGGTATCCCAGATTCCTACAGTCCACTTCCAGGAAACTAAGACTGTAGTTACGTGGCTAATATGCCAGTTCTTTACTAACATCCTAGTTTTGAAGCATACAACTTTATATGGTGAATGTATTTTTTATGTTTCAGAGACTGGTAGTTAAGCTGCGGTTCTTTTGTTCAGTTCCTTCACTCATATATTTCTGACACTCATCTGCTTCAAGTTGCTTTCTTTGTCTTTCTTTGAATCATGGATCTGATGGGGCCACCCTCCGACTCTTCTACCTGTCATTTCCTTTTTGCTTTAGTGCAGACGATGCTTTGTGAATAGTTAGTGGCATGGTGTATAGAAAAGGATGTTCAGAATGGGAATTAGGAACCACTGATTTACTAGGAAGGGAGCGCAGCAGTGAATGGTTAGCTATGTGATTGGGAAATCCCCATCCTTGAGGGAAAGCTGTGGCTGACCAGAGGTCCATTCCAGCTAACATTTCTGTGATTCTGGGAAATTTAGTACAAAGAGGTTAAGTGATAATATACCAATCCAACAACCAGCCCAGCTTCTGCTAGCAGCTTGAGGACTGCACTTGATTGTACGGGTTGCAGAGAGAATTAACTTTAAGTGACATTTCCTTATTGTCTCTCAGACTTCAGTTAGATGCATCATAACAGCTTTACACATCCAGAATCTCCAGAATGAAAGACAAGCTTCAGGGCTTCTCTTAGTCTCCCTAAAGCTTCAGCTCTGACTTTCCATCCCAACCTTGCAAAAGTAGAAGTGTCTATAAATAAATTCCAGGAGGATGTACTAAACTAGCTGTGTTAGCGCATTTTGAATGGCACAATTCACATCCATCTGAGATCCCAACATTTTCAAGAACTAGAATTCTAGTGAAACTAGGACTGCTGGCAAAACTTCCCTGAACAAGACTCTAATATACTGGCCTAGACCTTTTACAGCTATTTTTGTTGTCTAATACAGCAGTTTCCTTTGTATAGCCATCAGCTTTGAGCTCTGTTCTAATCTTCTTCAGTTATGGATAATTAATTATGAATACATCAAATAGCTTTAGCCGGGGGGGCTCAGTTTGGCATTAAAATTCTCATTTCTGTTTGAGAAGCTCCAAATTCTAGCTCAAATAGTAGTCACTGCTAGATATTGTAGTAGGAAACACAATTTCCTTTCTTCTGAACAAAAACACAGCAGTATTTCCTCCTCACAATTCACTAGATGATTTCTGAGCTCAGCAGTAAACACCTTCCCTAATACTTGTGAAAGGCATTTGCAGCAAGTCACAGAAGGCGCTCTGTATGGTATTTTGTACTGTACTGTTCTTTTCTCTTATTAGCACTGTAGGAAGACTGTTGGCACCAGTACAGAGCTCTCAACATGCTTTTGAATATAGGAGCTGTAATGTGACTTAATTAAAAACTTCCTGCAAAGATGAAGTAAAAGTATCTGCAAACAGGAATGTCTTACAGCAATATTGTTCCAATCCAGTAAGATTTTGCATAGAAAAAGCATCTGATTGCCAAGTGTTGAAACAACAGGAAGAAGTATGCACTTCACCTTAACTCAATGACTGTGTCTACTGCAAATCAGAATTTAAATTTATATTAGAAATAAAGTAACACGGCAAGCCATGTCCCTTAAAATGATACAGTCGTAATGCCCTGAAGATTTATAGTTCAATTGCAAATAGGCAATTGCAGGTTTGGGTCCTGTCAGTAGTTTAAAAATGGGAGTCTGATGAAAAGTATACTCTGAGTCCTAATGCAGGTTAATAAACTTTCTTTAATTCAAATTCCTTTGGAACTTGTAACTCAGTGTATCCATTCTCACCTTCCCCTGCTCATATGCTCTCTATCAGTTATGACCAACTTTTTATTTTTCCCTTGGAAATGCTTTAATAGTCATATAAGGTTGATGTATTCTCTAGAAGGAAAAGTACAAAGTTAACAGGGCCATAAAAAGAGGCAGTCAATAACAACACTCACTCGGAGAGTTGCTTCTAGAAATTTCAAACTTTACTCATGATTTGACTTTCCACAGATGGCGGAAGCCTGGATGTTTACAATGTGGCATGCTTTTTAAATGCCAAATGCTAACATGTGCTTGGTGATTTTCATTACTTTGGTAAAAATGACGATTGTTGAGCAGGACACTGAAGTGTGTCATGTGAGTAAAACATTTTATGGATTTAAGTATAATCAGAAGTTATTGTTCACTTTTTTAATAACAGAACAACACTTGCTTCTTGTTGTTGTTGTTTTTTTACAAAGGGATTACATGTATTTGGAAAAAACCCAGAATTTTCCCAGTACCTGGCCCTCATTAAAAAAACCCAACAGATTAAACTGGAGAATCTTCAACATATAAGAATAATAATCCCTTTGTGGGTACCCAACAGATTCCAGATGCTGTCCATGGTGTACTGGAATTATTTCTAAATAGCAGTAAGCTTCCAAAACTCCTGTGTCACCATGGCAGTCTTTAAGTGTCTTTGATCAGTGCTCATCATGTCAAGACGATTAGATATAGTCCTTACCAGATATGCTTACATGTACTCATATAAAACCTTCACTCAGCAACAGTCTTCAGTATGTATGTAATAACTGTTACCTTTATTGGCCCATAATATATGGTGTACTAAATGGGACATGTGTTGAGAGAATGTTTTAGCCTCAGGAAGCCATACATTGTGGAAACTGTAGTTTCCCTTCAATGATACTGGTTCCCACATTAAAAACCTGTATTACAATGTGCTTTCGTAACTTTAGCCAAGGTTAACCAGTTCTTTTGCACCTGGTGGTGTTTCCTTAGGATCCCAGTAGGAAGGGCACTCACACTCTGTAAACTAATGCTTGAAATGCCATTTATTTGAGCTAACTCTATAAAGAGGCGAATTGTATACATAATCATAAGTTCTTCCAGATGCTGGAAATGCAGAGTTGTGCAGTGTCAAATGGGCACCCCTGATCAGGGAGAAGCACACAATGCAGATTACATTGTTTTGGTCATTGAAGTTACTGTACACTTTTCTTAAAAGTAAACAAATCTCTTCATCCTTTCTACTGTCAAACTAAAAAGGATGTTCAGATGAGAACCTGTTGCTGCAGTTTAGAGAGAGGCAAGGCCATGCAGGTGGGCGTAATTGCTCATATCAGGTGGGAGCTGTCTGCAGGCTCCTCTGTTACCATCAGCCAGCTCAGTCTATCCTGTATCCAAGGGATATGGCCAGCACAACGCAGGCTTGAAGGCTAAGCTGTATGTGCAGCACAGCGCAGCACAGCATAGGCTTGCACCTGCTCATGTTCACTGTTTTGTGAATCGCTAGCTCCTCCATGTACAAGGTCTTCCGATCAGGATCATTATGCCATCTATCAGTTTCTATATCCAGATTTTTCTAGAAAGAACTGCTGCATTACAACTATTATTCTGCACATGCAGAAAAGTGAATTTTCTTGCTTTTCTGATAATGATGCAATTAATTATTTAAATAAATATAAAACAACCTTCAAAAATTAATTCCAGTTTTTCTAGAATAAAGGTGAGGATGTTACAGAAAAGAATTTGAGAAGTTGTCAGGCAAGCTGTAGGACCAAATCATGCTATTATGCCATGCATTGCATTACAAACGGCTAATGCAACAGTCTCAATAGGTAACAGAAAGAAATCCCACACTCCTTACAAAGCATATGCACTGGTGCAGAAAATTTCTTGGCATGGATGGTAAGGTAGGAATATGACTGAATCCCATCTCTGCTAATCACTGGAAGGAACAAGGGGACCTAAGAAAGTTAAAAATAAGGTAATCAGGCAATTAAAAACTGGGTAAGATAGACTGAGAATGTAAGATTGGATTTCTCAGGAGAAAAATGCTAAGGCATGGGTCAGGCCTTAGGGCAGCAAACTCTCTTACACAGAGCTCCACCCCATTTTTTTTTTTCTGGGTAGAAGCACACAGACGAGAGCTGCCTTCCTCTTCAAAGAGATTCAAGGAATCATGTAAGCAGCACCACTTTCTCTGAACACACAGTAGTATGTACATGGTGGCAGAACTAAATAACCATGTTTCACAAAACATTATAGAATGGAGTATTTTTGCTTTTTGTGGAGAAGCCTCAGACTGTGAGATTCTGGTGCAGAGAAAGGGTATCTGCAGAGCTAGCCATCTGTGAAGTTCCAATGAAAAGCCACAGTTACTTTCCTTCTTTACTTATTAGGGCTTTTTGCTTGTTAGATATCTAATACTTCAGTGCTCTTAAGTGTCTGTTGAAAGTCCTCCTCATCTGTGATTTAATTTAGTGCAACGTGAGTCTTACATTCATAAAACTGGCAGCAGATATTTGAATAATTACAGACTGCAGTAGCTTCACATAAACATAACATTCTAGATTTACACACTACTAGGCTAAAGGACCAACATAGGACTCTAAGAACAGGTGTTTAAACACTGATTGAAGACTTCGGGTAAGAAGAATACAGCCCATGGTAAGACCCATGCCTTCCCTTGAACCTCATTCTTTCCATGTAAGTTAGTTCGCTAAGTTGTTAGGTTTTGCTCTGGAAAACTGACAAGCCTTGCAGGTTATGTTGGAAACTAAAGGAAGGGTAGAAGTAATCTGCAGGCATAAAACATTCTTAAAAAACTCTTTCGAATTTACCATAGCAAGGAAGAATTTGTTGCGTATAGAAATTTTTCTTCATGTTTCCTTAGCTTCCCTCCCCTCAAATCATCCTTTTTCACACTTCTAGACAGCTTTGAATTCACTTAACGTATCTTGCTTTTTACTGGATTGTTTGTGTTGCACAGACCACAGAACATACTACACAGCTCAGTTGGGCACCTGAACAACTCCTCTGAGAAAATAAATCTCAGTGATCCGAGCAAATGAACGAATTGCTCAGTGAGCAGAGTGACTTTGTTAGTCACTCTAACAACCCTTGAAATTTTGCATTGAGCCTGCACAACTAAATTCCAGCCCTGAAAAATGTCTGCGTAAATAGTACAATATGATTACTCTTGTTTGTATTTATGAGATGCAACAATATATTCTCCCGTTTACTACCTAAAATGACTTCCTAATGTGCATTACAGACTGTGAGGGTTTAGTTCTTCTTCATATTGTATCAGTATTCAGATGAACTGCCTTATTGATAATATCATTTATGCTACCGTGACTACTACAGCTAACCTTTGTTACTTAGTAAGAATATATAGTGCCGGTGAAGAAATATTGTGGTTACTTGAGGCAAACAGGAAAGAATACAGTGTCTTGTTATACAGCTCTCAGGAAGTCTCATTTATCTGTTCAGCTACAGTTGGAGTGCTGTCTGTTTTCGTATCATTGTGTATTTATCTATTACTCTTCTAAAAAAATCTTTGAAGCTTGAAACAATTTCTGTCCTTTATGGTTACTTTGAAAGCATGATTCTCACTGAGACTGAAGATGGTGAGACCAGCCTTTCCTTCCACTACTTCAGTTTAAAAACTAGTAATTCACATATTTAACAAGTTTTATGAGCCAAGCAATGGCATTCAGTGTTAGAATCAAACACTTGAATTGCATGAGAGAAAGCATTTAAAATAAGATCATAGAATCATAGAAAGGTTTGGGTTGGAAGGGACCTTACAGATCTTCTAGTTCCAACCACATATCAGGGACACCTTCCACTAGCCCAGGTTGCACAAAGCCTCATCCAACCTGGCCTTGAACACTTCCAGCGAAAGGGCATCCACAACTTCTCTGGGCAACCTGTTCCAGTGACTCATCACCCTCATTGTAAAAAATTTCTTCCTTATATCCAGTCTAAATCTGCTCTCTTTTAGTTTGAAGCCATTATCCCTTGTCCTTTCACTACATGCCCTTGTGAAAAGTCCCTCTCCAGCTTTCTTGTAGGCCCCCTTCAGGTACTGGAAGACTGCTCTAAGGTCTCCCCAGAGCCTTCTCTTCTCCAGGCTGAACAGCCCCAACTCTCTCAGCCTGTCCTCAGAGGAGAGGTGTTCCATCCCTCTGATCATTTTTGTGGCCTTCCTCTGGACCTGGTCCAACAGGTCCATGTCTTTTCTGTGAAGGGCTCCAGAGCTGGACACAGGACTCCAGATGGGGTCTCACCAGAGCGGAGGAGAGGGGCAGAATCACCTCCCCCAGCCTGCTGGCTGTGCGTCTTTTGATGCAGCCCAGGGCCTTCTGGGCTGCGAGCGCACATTGCCAGTCATCTTGAACTTCTGGTCAGCCAGCACCTGCAAGTCCTTCTCCTCAAGGCTGCTCTCAATCCATTCTCCACTCACCCTATATTTGTGCTTGGGATTGTCCTGACCCATGTGCAGGACCTTGCACTTGGCCTTGTTGAACCTTGTGAGGTTCATACGGGCCCACCTCTCAAGTCTGTTAAGGTCCCTCTCGATGGTCCCTCCCTTCCCTTCAGCATGTCGACCGCATCACACAGCTTGGTGTCATCAGCAAACTTGCTGAGGGTGCACTCAGTCCCACTGTCCATGTCACCAGCAAAGGTTTTAAACAGCACCAGTCCCAATACTGACCCCTGAGCAATGCCACCTGTCACTGGTCTCCACTTAGACATCAAGCTGTTGACTGCAACTCTTTGAGTGCGACCACCCAAACATTTTCCTATCCACTGAATGGTCCATCCATCAAATCTATGTCTCTCCAATTTTAGAGACAAGGATGTCATGTGGGACAGTGTCAAATGCTTTGCTCAAGTCCAGGTAAATGATGTCAGTTGCTCTTCCCTTACCCACCAACGCAGTAACCCCATCAAAGAAGGCCACCAGATCTGTCAGGCATGATTTACCCTTAGTGAAGCCATGTTGGCTGTCACCAGCCACCTCCTTATTTTCCACGTGCCTTAGCATAGTTTCCAGGAGGACCTGCTCCATGACCTTGCCAGGCACAGAGGTGAGACTGACATGATTCGTTTTAAACCTCTTTTGCATGAAGAGAGTAACACACACAGAGGTAGAAAGGATTCTCCATTCTTGCATTTAGGAAATTCAGAAATGGATTTGTGTTGCATATAAAGCTTATTATCCTGGATTATTAAGGGAAAAAAGGGAGGCATATATTTGCATCATGCTCATTTTTCTGGCCTCAAAAATTTTTTGCAGTCTCCATTATTATTGGCATACTAAAGAAACTTGTTGTATTGCTGACAAGTATTTCTCCCGCAAAAGTAGACTACCAACGCTAATTGTAAATACACGCATTATGACAGCTTCTAATTCCTAGTAGGCAAAGCTCCTCAGCTTCTCTCACTGCTTCCTAAATCTCTGTAGAGCTATGGTGATTTATATGAGCAGGGCATCTGCTGTATATAATTTTATTTCCTGAGAAGCACTGCTCTAGAGATTCTGAACAACAGTCTGGGGGCCATTACATGTTCCCAGAGCAAGTGCTGGTAATCCATGGAGAACCGTCTGACCTGGGGCTCCCCTGCCTTGCATTCAGCTCTTACAGCAACAGCTTTGCTAGGTATATCTCCACATGAATTCTCACTGCTAGCACATAGGACTGATGAAAGCAAGGAAGGTAGTCTGTGAAACAGTTGACTTGGTGTCAGCCGAGAAAGTAATTTAGAGCCGAAAAAGCTCTGAAAGAATAGTGCAACATTAACTGTAGTAACCCTTTTGTAGGCCCAGGCGCCTAAAGGGATTATTCAGGAGTCCCTTATTTTGCAACCGTCCCAATTACTCACAAAGAACCAAGACTTGTTTTGGTTGTGCAATGATTCTGACCACCTGAAGTGGTAACATCCCCTACATGATACATTTGTTAGATTTACAGTTATCAGTAGAGACAAGCTTTCAGAAAGAATGCTGTTAACTGAGAGCAGATCACTACCACCTACACATACCAATTTCAGGTATATTCACTTCCTCCTTCTCCTCATCTCTCCTATCTGTTTCCTCTTTTTTTGCACGCCCACATCACAAGTGCATGTTAGTTACTTTTCTCCCATCTCGCCTTACCCTGCCCCCCACTTCCTTGCAGGTTTGACAGGGGCACAGAGAGTCTGCAGACACTCTCCTCTTCAGCAGATAGGCTCGACTCCAGAGGGAATTCAGAATAAGAAAGGAAGTTAATTAGGAGTTTCACTCATACAGGAAGGATTCAAGTGTACAGCAGTTAGAGGCAACTTGCTGTTTTGACTAGGTTGTCAAAACATGCAAATGAGTGTACCCGTTTATCCAGTGTCTCCTTACCCTGCCTCTGTTCCATCCCTCTGGGGATGCTATACAATAAATATTTGTTAAATATTTATTCTTTTTAGCAAATTGGATCTTTCTCAAAAATTTTTGGACCATCACGAACTACTGAATCACCTACTGCTTACAGATCTTAGAGTGGTAATCTTAGCAAGCTCCTTTTCTCCTCATTCTTACGAAACACCTAACATACCAGTTTTGCATATCATTTAACATCACATAATTTATGAATTTTTATATTTGGGAAACTTGCTCTATGAGATGCTGGAAGAAAAACACGTGGCAAAGAAGTCTAGTAAGTTTAATCACTCTGCTGCACCAGAGCACGCTCCAAATGCGTGGCAGAATTCTCACAAACAGAAAGGAAGACAGAAGCTTTTCTGAGCAAAACATCAGAATCTAGCACTTAAAAGGTGAGTGTCTGCCACTACTCCAGTCTACCATGCAAAGGCACATAGGGCATCATCACCCACCACAGTGCTCTGATGATGTGGCCGGAGATGGGATTAACAGTGGTAAGCATGCCTCCCTTTTTTTTTTACACTCTGTGCCTCAACTGTAGCATTCTGACAGCCTGCTTTTAAGCGTGTGTGCTGTTCCAAACTTACACTTCTGAAGGTAATGTAATGTAATCATACTTTGTAATTGGACCAGAAGGTTATTAGCTCTGAGAAGACTTTTTCCGCCATTTGCATTGATGAATTGTAAAAGTGTTGTCTCCTGTGCGCTGTGCACAGGGCACAATGACAATGTGCTAGAAGTGCTGAGCTGTTAACTGCCATTCTCAGGTTGGAGCTGGCTGGTGAACACCCACAACAGATGATTAATTTGGGGAGTTCATGGAAATACCTGTGAGAAAGAGATGAAAGCAAATTTATTATTTAACCTTTTTTAATTGATACTTGAAACTCTTTTAGTGTCCTCTCATAGTAGGTAACACTGTCAACATCGCCTTAGAACATGACTCATTCCATTACACAGGCTGGTGATAAAACCAGTCGTCTCGGCTAAAGCCTCAGTTTCATTCAATACCTTAACAGTAAGATTCCTGAAAAAAAATACCATCATGAGATGTCTAATGATCAACAAATACACTGTATTAAATCCTTACAGTTTTTTTCAGAGCCTTTGGGCTCAGTATGCTTTGACTTTAGTCTCATGAGTAAGTCTTGCCCCTTTTCACTCCACTGCATGGTTTTATTCTTTGGCCACTTAGCTCTACCAGCATGATCCCCCCATGTTGCTCCTGCCAACCAAGTCAATGCACACACAGGCTGGACATGCAAAGGACAACAAAGCAGCACATCGGTTGTGGACCATGTGGAAACGAAAGGCATTTTGTTATTTGCTTCTGAATGTAAGAAACACCAAGAATTTTGTACTTTTAATTTAAAGAATTAGGATAATAATAGAAGCATGAAGATGACCATTAAGGACATAAATAAACTTTATCACCACAACCTAAATGCTGATGAAGCCTCACAGAAAGAGGAGAGTGGGATACTTTGGATGGATTATGATGGGAGTGGACATACGTTGTTGGTAATATTTTCAAAGTTCACTGTGCCTGCTCAGGTTTCCCAATCTGTCTAGATGATTTCTGCAGAGATAATGAGCTGAAGTCTTGTCCTGGATTGCAAAGCAAGGAATTTGGGATATCAGTACTTAGCCATATAACTAGAATTTGAACATTCTTTGAGGAACTGACTGGAACAACTTTTCAAATGTGAAGCCAAGCTTCAAACAAACAGACAAATCCTGCCTAATGTGAGCTTCCAAAAAAGCATTCAAATATACTTTAACAGTGTGATCCCATGACTGTTCAAGCTGACTCCAAATGGCATAGCTACAGTGAACTTGTCTTTATTGAATCAGCATCGAGACCTCAACCACCAGAAAGTTAATGCAAAGAATAGCTTTGTGCAGGTTCAGGTCCAGGAAAACGGACCACCATGGGATGAACTGAGTGACAAGAGCACTAAGAAGTAGGGTACAGTAACAGACATCTGGAAGGTGACAGCACCACTAAGAACAGTTTTAAACACATCAAGGAATTGGAGGCAAAATGAGCTGGGCCAAATGGGCAGAAACCTGAGCTGCTACTCTGCTCCCAGAGTAACAAAGACTTTCCTAGAAGATATTCTGACTAAGGAATTTTGCTTCTGTGTCCAGACGAAAAAATGCTAGTTAGTTTTAACAACTATAACTATGTGGATGGTTTATATTTTCTTCCAAGACTAAGTCCTAATTTCAAAGCAGGTCAAGATCCCTCTGATACATAAACAAAACAGAAATTTTGATTTGTTAGCCTGGCATCAGTTAGAAGGAGCCAGGTCTACTCCAGCCTAAGTCCTACATAAAATCCACATGGAGAACCGCCTTTGCAGAGTCCTTGCAAAAAGAAAAGAATTTTGGTTTTTTTAAGAATCATGCCCTAAAGAGATCACTGCAGTAGCATCATTCAGTCTGAGTCAAAAGTGTTTAATGGCAATCCTCAAAAAGAACAATATAAAAATGAGGAGGATCTATATACACCAAAAATGAAGATTTTTCACTGAAAAAGCTTGCTTTATAAACCATCTCAGGCATGGTGAATGCTAAGACCTGAAGATAAGCAAAAAACCACTCTGAATTGCATTCTTGTACTTTGTGGGTAGATTTGTGGGTAGACCAAGAACGAACTCTCAGAAAGCAATCACTGACAAAATAATCTGAGTTCAGAACCAGATGTATACAAAGAAGCCCGTTCAAACAAATAAGGAAAACATGCAATACACACAAATCACTGGAAGCCTCCAGTCAGTTCCTGTGAAGACCACGGATAATCGAAATCGAACACAGAATGCTAAGTATATAGACTATAAATATCTTCCCTTTTTCCATGCATATTGTATAGCCTAGGGCATTGGAAGCAGATGCAGATGTGAAATGAAATTCCCATTCCTCATCAATTTTGAACAAGTGTCAGAAATAAGTTTTTATTAAGTAGCTGTCATTTTTGCCATCGTATCAGATGATAACCTTAGATTAGCACATTTCCCCACTGCCTCACTGGCCACTTTCTGCCATGCCTACATGACTAAACTTTAGGTCCTCATTTACACAGGTCCTTGAACTAGTTTTAGAAATTATGTATACAACAGAGCTTGAATCACAGAATCACAGAATGTTAGGAGTTGGAAGGGACCTCTGTGGGTCATTTAGTCCAACCCCCCCCCGACAAAGCAGGGTCACCTAGAGCAGGCTGCACAGGAAAATATCTCCAGAGAAGGAGAATCCACAATCTCTCTGGGCAACCTGTTCCAGTGCTCCGTCACCCTCAAAGTGAAGTTCTTCCTGATGTTCAGCTGGAACTTCCTATGCTTCAGTCTGAACGACATAGGGACTGCTAGACAAAATCAAAATTAGAAAATTGGCTTACTTTAAGTGAGGAAGCAGGACTTTCTCCACCTCAGGATACTGCTACAGGAACTACTGTATACATCTAGTGTAAAAATATGAATTCCAGTTACGAAAATACTTAAAGACTTTGCTGGCATGTCAACAGATGTCAGATACTGCTTAAATTCTGAGTCGACTTTGAGGCCTACTGCATCAGATATCAAGGCCTCTCTCATTCAATTTAAAAATCAGAATTAACATAGTAATCTGTTTCCTTCTCTCATCATTGTGGGGACATGTTGTGATGCTGCTGATATAAAACATGCTTCTTCCTATTATCTTGATCTCTCCCTGTCTGACTTTTTCTGATTTACACACAGACTGGATATGCACTAGAGATGTTCACAGTAATTAGTAAAATAGGCACCCTGACTGAGAACTCTGAACTTCACTAGACACAAATAATGTGTAATACTCCATTGTAAGTTAATATTTCTCTGAAATGTAAACCTCATGTTTGCTTCCCAGTACAGTTCCCACATCTAATTAATACTTGTCTTATATACATACTATAACCAAGAATGTTCTTTGAGGCTACCTTCATCTTTTTTTCCCAACTGTAACTAAAAATAATTGCAATATATTTAAGAGACACTAGAGGGAAGCCAAGACATCTCAAAAACCCTCTCTAATAATACAGCTTGGAGTCCTAAACGCAAAGTTAAAAACAAAAAATCCTTAGCATGGTGTAGAAAATACCAGTTATACTTACTATATGTAAAGATGCCAAACAAATTATTAATTTACAGCATGGCTTTGCTGTTTCTTTTTCACTGGCACTCTGTATGCTGTTAGGCTCCAGGCTGTTCCGTCTAGGTGCTCCCTTGGTGATGCTGAGAGCCTGGGAACTTTCACAGTTGTAACATTTGACAGTAATCTCATGAAGCATTCAGACAGCATGATAACTTGCTAATATACACTGTAAATATGGATGGTGAATATGTTGGTGTGTTTTCTTCCTTATTTGCTGTTTGTTGTACAGTTCCTCCAGTAATTTATACTCTAGACATAAATTTTTTTTTTTTTTTTTTTGCAGCACCCACACACTGACAAGGCTATCAGGATGCCTGGTTCACCCCTTCGTGTGTCCCTTCACCACTGTTACAAAAAGAACTCACTTTCACCCAGAGTACAGAGGTAAGTCATATGCAAATATGGTCAGCACAACTGGTTTATACTCCTGAGCTGCAGTGATCAGGCACAGGTCATCTTTAGGGTACCCCCAAAAGCTCTGGTCATGTGATTGACTTCCCCTTAAGTTCCCTTCTCCCAGCTTCTTACTCTGCCACCCACATTTGCTCCCAAACAAGCAGCTGTTTACCTTTTTGCCACTGTCCCCAATTTTGCTGACTTGATATCCTCATTTGGTTTTTATGATGCAGGTGCCCTGGTACTTTCTACCCTGGCCATCAATTCTGTTAAATTAGTACTGTTTTATTTTGCTCATAGCATGCTGCTGTTTTTCATCCTGCTGTCTTTTTAGAAGCAACACAAATCAGGGTTAACCATTGGCACACATACCTTAACATACCTGTTTATCTTCACTCCCCAGCAAGAGGGGTAACAAAAAAAAAAAAAAAAAAAAAAAAA
>Ga0065711_1006956_pt1 | contig 16053 bp, 7 predicted proteins | sample Hoacrofraction12_FD_59098 | JGI IMG/M metagenome (GOLD analysis project Ga0065711, IMG submission 59098) | Hoatzin crop microbial communities from Cojedes, Venezuela - Epithelial fraction 12 v2 (version 2) | ecosystem: Host-associated > Birds > Digestive system > Esophagus > Crop | place...
GGAGATATTCAAGACCCGCCTGGACAAGGTCCTGTGCAGCCTGCTGTAGGTGACCCTGCTTTGGCAGGAGGGTTGGACTAGATGACCCACAGAGGTCCCTTCCAACCCCAAACATTCTGTGATTCTGTGAAAACCTTCCAGTTCTAGATGAAATTCTTTGGTACTGCTCATAATTTCTGAAAAGCAATGAATCTGAATTGAATCTGAAGAGTTAAATGCGAACATCTATTTATTCTCTTTTATAACATAAGAGCAAGGAGCCGTTCAAGAAAATTGAAAGACAACAGGCTTGAAGTTAAAAGATAATATTATTGTAAAGCACACAATTAATGTGTTGAAGTCTCCACCACAAGATAACAATTATGTGATAGCAGCAGACAGAAAAAGCATACATTTAATCAAAATAATGTTACACTAGACAGAATATTAAAATCCATTTTCATAGATTTAAAGCAATTACAGTATGGCTAGATATATCAGATGTTACGACAAACCAATAAAAGCAAGGAAATTAAAGCAAAATAATACTACGTATCCCTTTATGTAAACTTCACTGTTACCACAACTGTTATATGAAACAGATCATACACCACAACTCAAATTCTGATGACTTTAACTTTTATCATGCATCTCTTAGTCAAGATCTCCCCCTCCCCTCAACCCTACCCCTTTTCCAAGAAAAATGTGTACCTCTGGTGTTTTTTTTCAGTTCTGCTGTGTATATTAGTCTGGTAAAGATTTGTAAATGGAGAATGGATAAGAGAAAGTGATGTCTTTGACAGGCAAAATTAAGGTTGTAGTGCATGATCTGTAACGCACAACTGTTCTAAACACCAAAAAAGTACTTTTTTCAATCGTTGCTCAAATTGGATGAAATAGAAGCACAGTGACTAAATATTTTGTCCACCATCATCTGCATGTGAATCTTTTCCTTTTGTTTGATGAAAATGCATAGTCCCTTATACAGAAGACCAAGCATGTATACACGTGTGCCCAGCCCTCATTCAGCAGACTGGCACAGCCCAACACCACCAGTCGAGAGGATATGCTTTACAGGCTTTACTGGAAAGCATCTCCTTTGTCCATCAGGTTTCTGTAGAAAACTGTAGATTACTTTATAATGATCTAACGTAAAGTGACCTCAAATTCATCACAAAAAATAATAAACTAACAATGTATCAATGTATTAAACTTCTTATGCCTGAGTTTGTAGCACTGATGCATTTAAAGAGATATCAGCAACACAAAAAGGTAATTTCAGCCTCAGCCTAACTGAAAAATCTTTCTTTTGTTTTTTTTTGTTGGTTTTTTTGGGGTGTTTTTTTTTTGTTTGTTTGTTTGGTTTTTTGTTTTTTTTTTTTTGTTTTTTTTGTTTTTCTTTTTTATTTAAACAGATGCCCCCACTGTCCAATACATTTCCACTCTGCTGGAGTATTTGATGTTGGCCATTGCCTGTTACTTTAAAATAATAGATAAATAGGCTATTTGGCTTGGCATACCAATTCCTACAACAGGCTAGACTATTTTACTTCTGTAGCTTTCTCTTCTAAGATAGTGTAGGTGTGATTATCAGGTTCATAATAGATGCTCATTAGGAAGCCTGTCTTTTCTGTGTACAGAATAAAGAAAGGGAGTACATGTAATGGTACATCTATTTTTAGACTAGCACAGTAAAGGACATAGATCTCTTCATTTTCAAAGTATCTAGGTCTTAATTTTAAAAAAGAGCGAGATGTGTAGCTCATAGATTAGATATAGGTTATTTTCATACTCAGTGATTTATATTAGCACAGAAATTTCCAATATGTGATTATGCAGATGAAAAGTACTAAATTATTTTATTTTATATATTGTTCCAACTTCTAACAAGAAGTTGGAATTAAAATACTTGTTACTATTTTCCACTGAGAATACAGAAAAGACGAGTAGCACAAAACTTATTAAGCCATTTTATAGACACAGCAATAATGAAAACATTGCTAAGGCAATGAGACTTGCCAACTACTGATGAGACTCAGGAGAAATTCTTTAACAGATGTTTCCTACATCAAATACATACTTAGCCCTCTCTGATTACCATGATCTTGAGAATTCACGACTTGATTCAATGATCAACACCTCTTTGGTAGTTCCATAAAAAACAAACTCTTGCAATAGGTTTTCCTTCCACGCAGCAGCTGGTAAAATATATTTATGGCCTTGAGTCCCTAAGGGAAGTTGTATTACAGCATTCTTGTGTTCATGACAGAATTAGGGTTCTGTCAACACATCAGCCATATGCTGATGAATGCACATCCCATTTTCTTTGCCGTTTTTTAAAAGCTGCTGTCCTCACACTCACAATGACTAGTGACTACTGTACCACAAGCTGACCTGACCACATACTTAGTTTTTGAAAACTTCAGCTGCTGTCCTCCAAGATTATTTACTATTATTTACTGCAAACTTACTTCAGCAATCTTCCTTTGACAGCCATTATTTATTATTTTTAAATGCCTCCTAATATACAATGCACTGAATACTATACCCTCTGGACAATTTCTTTCCTTAGCTTCAAGTTTCATCATTAAACACTGTTCAGGCACCTTTCAAGAAGAGATACCAACTAAAGAAGAAGAGATATCAACTCAAGAAATCACCACCTAAAGTGAGAGCCTTAGCAGTTTATATCTACGATTGCGATTAGCAAGAAAATAGTAGTTTGAGATACTAGATAGACCTGGAAATATGGATGGTCAAATGCATTGTTTTAACATGATACCCAGAAGTATTTGTTTCATCTTCTCTAATTTATTTTCAGAAGTCTTCAAATCTAGGTCACTTTAATAATATTTTATATCTATAACATATGCTTCATCCCAACAGTACTTGCTCAGCTCACAAAATATACATTGGACATATAACACCTATGAAGTACACTCATTTTTGCAGAAAAATACTTTGAAACAAACTGTAGCTAACAGACACTGGAAAGAAATTCTTGCCAAGGAAACATGAGAAACCCCACGATTTTTCACATTCTTAGAGGGCTTTTAGAGTTACATTGAAGCTTTTTGTCAAAGTTTATACCTCTTCAGTTTTCACTGATTTTCATAAACAAAATACCGCAAATCAATTTAAGTTTTCTGCTGCTTTTCATTTCCAGTATTTATCCTGCTCGTATGAATAACAACTCAGGTACCTGGTATGGCATGATTTATTTTTGCTATCCAGCATGTTAAAGTTTCTTATGAGAGGGATGAAAATAACAGGCACCTTGGGTCAGGGTAAATGACTTCTTTTAAAAATTATATCTTTATAGGAAGTATTTTTAATTCAGTTAAACTTTTTTACTTTTAATAGTGTAAATCAGGAGTAATAATTCAATTCAAATTAATGGACCTTTTTTAGCATATACTGGCATAAGAAAAACAAAACCGTTGATTCTTAATAGATATTTCTTAATTGCAAGTAATCTCATTTGAACTGGAACACAAGAGACAGCAAATCACTGAATAACCAGGTAATGCCGGCAACACAGTTTTTATAATTATATCCTGAACAATTATATCCTGAACAACAGTGAAGTTGAACATCTGAACTTAGCCTAGCATCTTAAAACATACACTTCAAAAAACATCCCCTTACCTACTTCTTGCACATAAATCATAGAGTGCCACCTTGCTTTTGCAGCCCTTACTTTCTCAACTGCTAAAAAATTGCTGGCATCATTAACTCACATCATATTATGCTATTTCTCTTTCTGCCCAGCCTGTCATCACCTCATTTTCTCCTGCANNCCCTGGTTTGACAGATGCACTTGCAGTAATACTCTTCTAGTTTTTGAATTATTCAGATTCTGCTATGTTGCCAGCTTCCTCCTGAGAGCGCTGCTGTATCAGGAGCTTGCTTCCTCTGCTTGCAAGCAGAACTGAAGTAGACTTCCAAGCACCACAAGAACTGCAATATTATGTCCTACAGATAGGCTGCTTATTTCCAACTTAACCCATGATGTGCGGATTTATCCACGATTTACAGAAACAACTGACTTTTCCAAGGGAAATGCACGCAGCCCACACTACTGCAGCCTAGGCAGCTCTGTCACACTGACACAGGTAGGGAACACACTGTATTTGTACACAGTCTATACAGAACATTACATATGAAATACATTCACAAATTCTGAAAAATCAAGCAGATTTGTATTCTGTATTGTTTGATTGTATGTGCCTGATTTTTAGAGCTGCTGATCATAGCTATTCTTTTGTGTACTTTATAAGACTCTGTAAAATTGGCATATAACAAATAACGAGTTTAATTTTTCTTTTAAAAGAAAATTTCTGAAGGGAAGCTAGACTATAGTGGTGATTGCAGCATGGATAGGTCGTTATGGAACCCTAATAAAATCATGACACTGCAGACACAACATTAATTCAGTAAGTAATTAAAGGAGAATTAATTAAAAAACCCACATTATTTCTAGAAAAATCTTATAATCAAACAAGTTTGGTGATGTTATTAGACCACATGTAATTCTGATTAAAAGCTACTTGTAAAAATATAAAGTAAATTAAGCCACCTGAAAGACCTAGAAAAGTAAAGTTACAAGTGGCAAGTTGGGGTGTCTGCAGAGGGGTCTGTCAAGTGCTACTCTGAGCCCTGCTCACTTCAATGTTTTAGGAATGGTCAAAAATTAATGTATTGATAAAAGGTATACTGATACTGACAGGTAAATGTGTGGGGTAGATAGACCACTTGAATTTAGTCTAAATTTAGGCTGTAGTGCACTCTTTTGATCAAGTAACAAAGAAAAACATACTGTTTCAACTTTCTTACTCCCTTATCCCTGCTAAAAACAAGCAAACCCTGTATCTTCTACAGGTGTTAACTTCTCTCAAGTTGCAGAGCATTTCATTGTAAAATAAACAGTGTTTAAATGTGCAGATGATAAAAATGTACACATAATCACAATCTATAAAATGACCCAGATGTGGCTCCAGGCAAGGAGAAACTGTTTTCCCAAATTGCTCTTATTTTCTTAATACATGTCTTCATTTTTTAGTCTGCTATTGCTTCTAGTCTAGCTAGGATCTTTGAATTATTTCTGTGTAATATCTGCCAATTTAATTAATGGTCTGCTTACTCCCTCTTCCAGATCGTTAATGAAGATGTTAAGTCAGACCAGTTCTAACACGAATCCCCAGGTGCCTTGGCAGACACCTCTCCTCACAACATAATTCATCATACCCTTTGTTTGGAGATTGTTTGGATGATACAGCTGATGCAAAAGGAGGCTGCCCACCTGCCTGGCTATGTTAACCACAGGGAATATATTACACCAATTACTGAAAAACTTCACTGACTTTCTTTGCTTCTTGCTGCGAGCCAGAAAATGAAGAGTATTGACAAGGTTCTAGAGGAGAGTTCTAAGCCTTTTGGTTCGTGACATGTGAGAGACAGTTCAGCAATTGGATCACTTGACGACAGACAATTCATAGAAGCAAATCCCTACTTTTTGAAAAGAAGCCCTACTGAATTAACTGAGATAGAGAGAGACAAACTCTCAGTTTAAAAAAAAACAAAAACCAAAAAACTAAAAACCAAAACCAAAACCAAAACCAAAAAAACCCCAAACTCAAAAACTTCAACTCCTAGAAGAAAGCAACCTATTTTTCCTAAAGTGCTCCCAAACCAGAACAAATAAGGCTGAAAGTGACTTACAAGAAGTCAGCTTCCTCTGCATCTTGGACGGCAAAATTTATTTAGCAGTACCTGAACTGTATTTAAGTTACTTTGTACAGAGATTTCTACAGAAGGAGGATTCTCAAAATAATTCTCCCCCCAGATAATGATCTAGGTAATGTTCTTACCTACATGGTATCACCAACTCGTTTTTAGTGGCTTGCATCCCTTCTTCTGTTACAGCCTTTTAGTGTAGTTTTCCTTTCTGGTAAATCAGCCTGTAGATGGTCAAAGCAAGGTCTCTCTCCCTTTGGAAAAACAAATATAAAACATGACATTTAGTTGTTACTGTAAGTCTCAACAGTTTTTATTCTATTTGTGTAAACATTTTATGTAAAATCTTGTGAGCCATAGTGGAAGCTTCTCACTATTACAGAAAGAGTTCAGGGGCCCTAATTTTCAAGACAGCAGTCTGCTCAAATCCAAGACTACTGTAGTTGGTTATGTCTTTGGGAAGCTTCTTACAGTGTACTTTCATGATTCAGACATTATTCATGTTTTTTGTGGATAAAAACCCTATAAATCCTCATCCAGTGTGCTTCTAAAGCCCAATTAGGGGCCATCTTTTGTTTATTTTATGCAGTTATTTCATTTTTTTTTCTTCCTCACCAGATTCTACTTAGTAATAACCAAGGTTAATCCTTCCCTAGTTACGCTTGTGTCTAAAACCTTTTACAATGCTGCTACTTTTATTCACTGTTTTGCGCAGCATCTCTTTTCCTTAGATCTGACTTAGGATGTGTAGTAGAACAAGCACAGTTCACAATTACATTCTCAACAACCCTCCTGTGATGGGCCACGGTCTATTAATACAAAATTCTCACCGTTTATGAAGTCCGCACAAGGGAACTGATGGCAAAGGTTGAAATACAGTAAAGAGAGTTCAAGATACCCAAAGACAAAAGGAATAAATCATTTGTAGTGCTGCAGTGTTGCCAAACCTTAAATTGAAAAAGTGCATCCAAAAGCAAGGTTTTGTCCTTTTTGAACTTTCCATTACTCCTGTCAAACATCTTCCTCATCAGCTTCCACCAGGTTATACCCTGCCAAACAATCTTGCTGCCAAAGCAGCATTCTCCCCACTTCACAAATCATGAGAAACTATTGCACAGAAGCCCACCTCTTACTGCTATAGCACTTTAATCAGCAACCCTTTATTGACAGTCCTCTGCCAACACATCTTAGATGTAGTATTTCATTATCAGAATGAGAAAAAATTAAAAAAGGGCGGCAGCATGTGCAAAATACAATTTAAAATTTAAGTAATATGAAGAATTTCACACAGAAGTCAAAAACACAGTGAGAGGAGTCTGGCTGATGACCAGTGTGGATCTTAGACTCACAGAAACAAACAGATTGGAAGAGATCTCTGCAGTTCACCCAGGCCAACATCCCATGCAATGCAAGGCAATATCCAAAGTGAGATCAGGTTTCACAGAGCTTTCCCCAGGAGTATTCTCCAAGGGTGGAGATTTCACATGCACCCTGGACAACCTACTCCTGTGGTTAACCCCTTCTCATTAATTTTTGTTTTTCTTATATAGTAAAAATTTCCTTTCCTGAATGTGTCGCATTGCCTCCTGTGCTTTTGCTGTGTGCCTCTGAGAAGAGCTTCTGCATCCTTAACAATTTCCCCTTTTCCTAAGCAGGTGAAGACAGCAATCAGGGACGCGTAGGAAGCCCTGCCCTTCTCCTCCACTACGCAAACACTGCTCTCAGCTTTGGGCTGTCCACCATGTGCTCCAGCCCACACACACATACTGACGGAGCTCAGCTGGACTCTCTTTAGTCCCTCAATGTCTTCCTGTGCTGAGGAATCCAGGAGCCTGGATGTGGCCTCACATGTGCTAACGGAGTAGGAATAGCTTCTTCCCTCGCCCTGCCGGCTGTGTACCACCTGGAGCAGCACTGGCTGTGGTCGGGCCCCATTGCCACACGGCTTCACTGCCAGCTTGTTTGCCATCTGACAACGGGACGCCGGCAGATCTGTCCTGCTGTGCTGCTTCACCACCAGACAGGCCCCAGGCCAGCATTTCTGGCATAGGGTTATTCCACCCCAGTAGCTGGATTTTGAAAAAGAAGCATCTTCTTGCTTCTGTACAAGTCCAGTCTTCTTTGTTTCTGAATCCCCTTAAGTCTACAGAATACACTACGTATATACGCTCTGAAACCCAGGATGTCGGTAACCAGTTCTGGTCTTTGAGGCCCACATTTGTTTTCTTTTTTGATTCCTTCTGCTCTGTAGTACTTCTTACCCCTTCAGGGGAAAAAAAAACTTGGCCGGTCCTTCTCCCCTTTCCAAAGCTCCCTCTGTCTTGGAAGCCAGGAATGAAATGAAAACCTCAGCTGCAGTACTGATATGCTGCTTCCCGCCAGCCAGGAGGAAAAATCTTCTTCCACTCTCCACAAGGAAAGGCAGGAATTCCTAAACACCTAAAACATTTTATCCTAGCCTTTACCAAACTCAGCAAGGTCTGTCCTTTCCTTCCAATCCGTTACCCTTGACTGAGGTCCAAGAATAAAGTAGGAACTGTAAGCTCTTTGGGCCAGTGCTCGTATGGCTTCATCAGGAAGCCAGACAGCACTTTTGGGCAAAATGAGTATTTCTGAAAACGAATATAGAAATAAAGTTCATAAAAAGGACATTCACATTACTTTCACTGGCCAATTTGAGTTCTGTTATTGCATTCTTCCATGACTTGCTGATAGGGGTGCAAGTCATAAATATATGTATGGAAGGCATCCAGTTTTGTTTAATTTACCGGCATTGTTTGAGGAGCTATGAATCATGTCAGAGATTTAAAGGGCTTACTGATAGAGAAGAGTGCAACCTTTCTTCCAATACAACAGCTGCTCCGAAAAATTTCCATAATAACAGTTGCTTTTAATTATATAAAGAACTGCAAAGCCTTTTTAGCTTCGTATCAATAATGTAGCTTTGATTCGAAAGTTGCTAAAGAGATAATCCTCAGCATTTTTTTTTTTGTCAAGGCCTGTTTGTGAATAGCAATGATTTAAATCCCAATGTCATAAACCTTTTCAAGGGAAGGAAAGAATAGTGTTTATTTCCCTGGAACTTGGATTGAAAAATTATCAACCATGCTTGGAAAATATTATTCTCATAAGAGTCCTTCAGGAGATGCTACTTATGCCTAAACAAATTTATTTAAAATAAAAGTATCAGTAATATAGCACAGATATGAGAAAAAAATTATCCTAAAATATCTAGTCCAACACTTCTGATAAGAATAAAACAAAAATCTCTGTATCTAGCATTGGTGTGCCTTACTAGAGGATTATTTTTAGTAATTTTCAAGGCCCAAACAAGTCAGTGAAAATTGCATTTCTTTATCTTCCACTCTTCCTGTTTCTCTCTGTGATTGAATACTGGCTTCTGACTGCTTAATGCTTATTCATTCCTCATTTTCTGGGCAGATCACTAGTTTGTGAAGATAATTAGAGACCCCTGCTATTCCTTCTAAGCTTTGACTCTTCAGGCTAATTAAAATGGAGTGCTGCATATAAATATGCAGCTGATAAAGGCTTATAGCAAGGTACCAGCAATTGTACTATTTGTGTAACAGAGAAGTAAAAACTGTTTGCATCTGCTAGGACAGTTATTGCTATGGCACTCCTATTTTGCCCAGCAAACCTCACTTATTTTGGTCTGTTATTAGAACTTCATGGATCTTATAATACTATCTATGCTTTTAAATAAATATTAACTTCATCTTTTTCAGGACAGCACTAATGTATATCTAAACCTGAAGGAAAGATTGCAAGTTCTTCATCCCAAGATCATCTTCTCCTAAATTCTCTTAGTCGTCCTCGAGGTGTTAATCTTAAAAGTAAAACATTCAGGGTAAGAGAATATTCCTCAGAGCACTGTATGTATAAATGCAATATTGGCAAAAAGACAACAAAGAATGTTTCTGCCTCTCTCCAGGTACCAATTTTCTCCTTTTTCCTTTTAACTGTTTTAGAGTGTAGATAGCCTAGAGGCGCTGCTGGACGCGTTTTCTTAAACATCTTCAAGGCTTTACCCTTTGAATAAACTACTGCAAGTTTTAAATATTTTCTCTTCTCCTCCAGACAAATGTAGTAACTTTTACTTAATTTAGGAGGAGCCAATATCCATCAACAAAGCAAGGAGAACTACTGGCACTGAACTGTGTCTCAAGACACAGTAAAGTTATGAGTGCTGTTCATAAGTTCCTAGGAAGATTGCATTTATCCCATGAATATCCAGCTTCAGTAAGATCTGCTGTTCCCACCCTGAGGCAGTTGCACACTGCTGTCAAACTTGTTTCTCCAAATGAAGTTAAACTACGACGGTAAATTAGATTACGCTACTGTGAATGCGTAGAGGCATCTATGCTGATGGATCGGAGTATCAAAAAACAAGCAGAGGATTTAACCGAGAAGGGAATAAGAGCCTTTAAAGAATCTATAATTTTCAGTACAAATTTATAAAATAATGTTGTTTTTTCAATTATTTTCCAAACATTTTATTTCTGAGTTTAGGCTGGGTCTTAGTCAATTCTTCTCCAACATTACTCTATAATTTAAGAACTGCAAAAGATGTTTTCTTCTTTGGGCATAACATTTTGGAAAGAATCATTCAGGAAAGAAACTTGATACTGTTTAATATGGTTACAGGACTTTAAAATGTCGTAATTTGCGTACTACGTTGAACTTTTCTGAAGGAATCCACATATTTTCAGTTCTTTGTTTTTCTCCAGATTTGCTATCTAACACCAAAAAAATACTTAGTCTATAACAGTTTGATCTAAGAAGTCTGATACAGAGACAAAAGTAGTCAAAAAACTGGGCTTCCCCCATCCAGAGTCAGTGCTACCCAGCCTTGAACATACCTACATTCCCAGGAAGCTAAGTTTCTGCTGTCACCAATTTTCTGCCCCTAGGTTGTGCACAAGCATCAAGACTTGAAGATACCAGCTTCTTTATACCTCATATGTAGATGGAATTGACTAACTTCCTCTACATATTTTGCTTTTGCAGTCTGCTCCAAGAGATGTAGTTTCGTGTAATGTTTACCTGGTCAACTCTTGAACAGAAACATGGTGAGAATACCGTAGTGATCTCCGCAGCTCTCTCCTGCTGGCTTAAAACAGTCACACAAGGAATAATATATTGAGGTTCAAAGCACTCAGTCTGATTTGGAGCAGTATATGGACTGTTGATCTCCTGCCACCAAAAGAACTGCCATTATCACTGAGTTATCGGGTACTCTGATGGAGAAAGGAAGAGGAATCTCTTTAGTAATAAAACATTTCCCTTCAATAAATAAAAAAAAAGGTGTAGATGGATACTGAATACTTAATAACGTAACTTCATAACTACACCATTAAGACACAGATTCACTCCCAACAAGCCAAAAATAAACTCACCCTCTCAAAAGCTCCTGTTACAATTAATGGCAAGATCACAGCCTAAGATCAGAATATCCTTCCAGATATAGTTATATTACAAAACATGAAGTCTGAGGTGGCTATGTTCAGCAGTCAGATGCTGAAAACTAGATCTGATAATTCCAGGCTAATCTAAACGACCTTGGTGCCAGTCATTGCTCTAGTTAAAAACAAAGTATGTTATGCAACGTAAAAGCACTCTGATAAGAGAGACAGAGTTAGCCTCAGTTCAGAACACAGTCTGTTCTAGTCTCCTGCATACTTTCTCAGGAGTTACAAATTCTAGGATCAATTGCTCTCCACTTCCCAGGGGAAGGATGCGCCACTGATTATCCAGGTGTCAATGGATTGCTATAGCAGCTTAAAGAAGCTGCCACGCTCCCTTTTTCAAAAAAATTGCTTTGCTTGGATGTCTGACCAAAAGAGGTGGTTCACTGCTATGGATCCAGACTGCAGAGAGGCAGCCAGGCAACTCCAGGGCATTTCCAGACAGTACCCGGCTCAGCGTACAAGTGAATCATGTTCTTAGACAGAACTCTCCCCTTACACTGCATAAGGAAAATAGGTGACTGCTTGAAGTTACGCAGCGGGGTATCCAATAGCAGGAACTGGCATTGTTCCCTGTGTGGCTAATGGAGAGAAAGACCTAATGAGGCCTCTGCTGTAAATCACTGTCTGGTGAGGTGCCTACCTTTTGCCATTGATTAGACAGGGAGTCCAGAGTTTCCGTTACCCTACAAATATAGTATAGTCGATGGACCTCAATTATTACTGAATTTTCAGGAGTGTGAATAGCTTGCCTCTCTCCTCTTAAGTCTAATTCACTCTTGTGGATTTAACCCTTTGGTTTAAACAGAAGAAAAATTCAGATTTAAGATAGATTAGTTCTGCTTTTTCTTTTTATTGTCCCCCAGCAAAGGCCAAGAGATTAATAGAGTACAAAGGTGTCTTAGCAAAGAAGTATGATTTTCAGAGTTTGAAAGCAATCCACATCTAATTCCTGACTGAAAAATGGCAAAATTACTCTGCTGAAAACTAACATGTCAACCTAGCCATGATTTGCAAAGATAGTTTCAACTATCCCTTTTACTTTCAATTCATTAATCTATTCATTACAAGTATATTCAACACATACTCCATGTTTAGTGAGAATAGTATGTAAGTTGTAGCATTTTATTGTGGCTGCTACAATGAAATAAATGCAAGAAACTCTCACGTTAAAACTGCTCTTCACAGCTTAGTTCATAATCTTCTATTCATACTTTACTGCAATTTCCAAAGAACTTTCTTGTTGGTCTACATCTTTAGAATAAGTGTAGCTGTGAAAAACAAAGTTACAATAGTACATTTTCTGCAACAGAAGGTAAGAACTTTCCACCTATGAAAGGATCCCAGCACTCAATGCATTACTTATTTTGATATAACTGACAAAAAAGGATTTAACTATGCGTCAATATCAACTACGCACGACTTTCAAAATTGACCCGCAGACCAGGAATTCATAACCAGAAGACATTCCCTGAACAGTGCAACTATTCGGATTAATTGCATTAACAGACTTAATTTGGAAGGATTTGGGAATGTTTGTACAAGGTTTAGGAAGGATTTCATTAGGATTACACGATGAGCAATTTTGAGTGTGCTTAACTGTTCACATAAACTGTCTAGGCAACCATGAAACAGATCAGTCATCCACTGCTTATTAACTCTTTTCCAAGATTTTGTCACCATGAAGGGGATGTCTTTGTAGTTCACTGCATACTTCAACCAGCCAGAAGAAAAAAAAACCTATGCCTTATCGAGAAACTGCATGCTGGTGTTGTTCTTCAAACTGTTGGATTAGAAGAACAGGTTATGCCTGCATTCTGCGTATTTCTGTTCTCTCGTGCTGCCTTCAGAGAAATGCAACTTTACTACCTGGTTTAAAATGATATTGCATTTAAATTAGTCTATATTTGCCATATAATAATATTCTTTGACAACATCTTTTTTCAAGGCTTTGTTAATTGCAAATTTAACATGTATTTAAACTGTGCATCAACATTCTAAGACTAACACATTAATCCAAGGGAGAAAATGCTCATAAAACAAACAGTTTGAGCAATTGGATGTTGGTAGCTCTGCTCTTGCATATTAACCACATCAATTTCATGTCAAATGTTCTACAACATGAACTGGCACAACAAGGCAGGGAATCGGGGCTTCTGTATAAATTCTGGAAAATGGAAATAAAAAAAGGATTGCATATTCTTCATAATTCTGGGAAACCTGAAATTTTTGAAAGAAATGTACTTTTTTCTTTTTCTAATGAGACCACAACTGCAGTAATATACCAGCTATGTCTGCAAAAATATGAGTGTCCAGTTCTGAGCATGCTGTTCTACTGTATGCTATTATCTGAATGTAAATATTGCAAATGCATAAACAAATCAAGAAATAGTACCTGAAAACACCACTGGGAAAAACAAGAGAGGCAGCCGTGCACACAGTTATAATAACAGGGGACAAATTTATGAGCATATGTAGATTTACTCAATTTCTATGTTAAAAATAGATTTTACATTTCACTGCAGGTGACTTGCCATTATTTGCTATATCAGTTATAACAGTACAGTAGAATGCTAAGATTTTATTGATGTAACAGAAGACAGGGGGTAAAAAATAGCCAAATGTTAAACTTATACTTGAATGAGATTTATATCCTTGTTTGTTCTTGAAATTTGCACATTTAATTACTTGTGGGAGAGATTATTTCTCGTGGACATTAGATTTTTGAAAGTCAAAATAAGGTGTGAACAACATTTGACAGAATTACCTGCCAAGAAATGTTATATTCTAATAAAGAACCCTGAAATAAATTTAAATGAAAGCTTTTATTTTGTAAGCAATCCATCAGCCTGTTTTTATAACTTGCACCTTACAAAATATGTTCCCTTGTAGCCTGGGAACTGTGGTGTTGAAACTGAACGGCAGCAACTGAGATTTCCTGACTCAAGAAATTACTGTTACAAGAGCAGCTAAGATTATTCTACTTGGAACGCAGTAAAACACAAACAGTTATATATTTCTGTCTTGGTTGCACTACTATGTCATTAAAAAGCTGTACCAGCAATAATTTTGCCCAACAACTGTTCTTCATTCAGCTGCTGCCATTTAGGCACTTTTACCTAAAAACATCCTGATTTAGAGTTCAGCATTGGACATTTGTTTCCAACTATAAAACTGTCAGACTGGTATCTCTTACAGCGCTATCGTCTCTCTTCCTTTTGTTGCAAATGTATTCTTAAACACTTTTCTTCAAAGCGAAGAAACTCCCAAATGTTTCTCAACCACCACCAAACACTTTAACATAAATCTCATCAACGATAGTTTGTAGGTACCTAGAATTCAACATTTAGCGGAGTAAAAGTGCTTGCAAAAGGTGAGTTATTGCAGAATCTCCAGTTAAAATTCATTGTTTACATGAATGGAAAAAGCAGGAGAGAACCTTAATAAATGGTTAGTATTGCAGCTTCCGATGCACCTGCAGAATTCGACGTGGAATTGAAAACCCAGTCTGCTGTAACACACTGCACAAACCACCTACTGAAAAATATCCAGTTATAAAATCCCTTATCATGAAAGACATTATATTTCATAGCCAAGTAACAGGAATTGTTTAAGGTGCTTACATATGAATATAGAAACCTGAGCCATGTACCAATTTCTAACTGCCTTGGAAGAACAGTAAGGCAGGACTCAAAGGCAGCAGAAAATACAGTTTGTTTCACATACCATTTTGGAACATCAGTGATTTCTGCTCTCCGAGTAGTGAGCTTAATTCTCTGGCTAGTGATTGCCTTATTTCGACTGATCACAGCAAAAAACTCACTGCGAAAAAGACCAAAGAACATGTCTGCAGCAAAGGGTAGCAAACCCTAACTTTAGTAGTGCACCCGAGTTCACAGTTTTATTTCAGCAGACAATTACTTTAACCTGATTTAGTCACTTCCTTTCAGGAAACAGAAATTATTCCTCCAGGAATAAGACGCATTTTGATTGAACTCGGGTAAAAGACTGGACATGGACTGCTTATATACGGTATTATTAACGAAGAGACTTCGACCAATGCGAGCAGGCCTCAGGCGGGCGGCGTTAGGAAGAGTATCTCACGTTTTACCTTAGAGCTCGTGGAGTTTATTACGCCCGTTCTTACTTCAAGTGCAGGAGCGAAAGCAGCATTTCCCTTGTGTAAACTTGGACTGGCTGCAAAAATCTATTAAATACTGACTTTTTTTAAGCCTGAAACTAACTTCCAGTTGTGCATTAAGCAAGTCTTAAAAGAAGATGCACTTGCAAACATGTTTTAGACTCCACCAGGAAGCCTGCAACAGCCAATTCGGTACCTGACGGCTTTATAAAGCCGAAAACAAACCGGTTATGCCGTGCTTTCCCTGGCGGGTCTCACAACGCAAAGCTTTTTGATTAACGCTCCCGCCCACGCCAATGCTCCTCTAAACTCAAACTGCAGCTGGCAGGAACTGGGAAAGAGAGAGGCGGCGGCTGAGGCCAGGCCCACCTCTCCGGCCTGTCCCCGAGAGGCCCCTGCACAGCCCTCACCCAGCCCCGCCGCCGGGCCTCGGCTGCCCGCGGAGCCGGCCGGGGCAGAGCCGGAGCACCCGTGGGGTTTCCTCCTGTCGGTCCCGGCCTCAGCTCCCCCAGGGCCGCCGGCCTCCCCCCCGCAGCCCCGCGGTAACGGCACCGCCCCCGCGCCAGATTTGAACGGAAGAGGCGGGCGGGCCTCGGCGCGGCGGCCATGGTGGAGGGCCCGGGCTGCGCGCTGTGCGGAGAGAGGCTGCGGGCGCGGCTCCGGCGGGGCCAGGCGGTGCAGAGGGCGCGGGGCAGCGCCAAGTCAGCCGGG